>OCQB01002193.1_pt1 | contig 13593 bp, 8 predicted proteins | sample 1538631 | NCBI WGS metagenome assembly OCQB01 (sample SAMN04571713, study PRJEB22368) | human gut metagenome | biome: human gut; material: stool | host: Homo sapiens | place: Luxembourg | collected 2012-10-19
AGAAGAACGAAGCCGAGTGATACAATCGCTCATTGAACTGAAGAACAATTTAGCAGCTCAGGGACGATACACCGATGCAGTAGATGATGTCCTCTGCAAAGTGCTTGAAGCAAAGAAAAAGAAATTGAAAATTGAATACATTTAGAACGTGTTTTGCCGTCTGTTTCCTAACCGGAGCAGGCGGCTTTTTTAATTTCCAAAAATTTTTTTGAAATATTTTTGGAAAAGCGGAGATTTTGGGTGTGCATTTCATATCCCTTTGTCCAAATGAGTGAAGGGGTTCATTCCGGATAGCAAAAACGGAAGCCTTTTCGCTTGAAAATTGAATAAGTCATTCACTAAGACTTTATTTCTGATGATAGCCACTTTAGCAGGTACGCCGTGATTTCTGTATTTCAGAATAGCGAGAACTCCGGCTATGAGTATCAGGTTGCCCCTGATATGGCGATGACAGTCAGAATGATAATGATACTTCTCTACGGAGCTGGCGGAGTACCCGGCAGAGGTTAGAATCCTATGATACAGATAAGCAGTCTGTTCCTTAGTGACTTCCCATAAGCATTTTGCTTGGCAAGGGGTGTTGAGAACAAATATTGCTATGACCGATTAGGAAATGAGTCGGTCAGGTACATAGCCATAATGCGGTGGCTATGAATTTTCAGAAAGGAGGGCAAAAAGAAGTGTCAAACTGCAAAACGATTTCCGTATGTAACCAGAAAGGCGGAGTCGGAAAAACCACCACAACAGTTAATCTCGGAGTCGGGCTTGCAATGCAGGGCAAGAAAGTATTGCTCATAGACGCAGACCCGCAGGGAGATTTAACGACTTGTCTTGGTTGGCAGGATACAGACGGCTTGGGTATCACGCTTGCAACGAAACTCACAGATGTAATCAATGAAACGATGACAGACCCTATGGTTGGTATCCTGCACCACGAAGAAGGTGTTGACCTTGTTCCGGCAAACCTTGAGCTTTCAGCAATGGAATTTAACCTTGTGAACGCAATGAGCAGAGAAACTACTCTTAAAAATTATCTGAGTCAAGTGAAGAACAGATATGATTATGTAATTATAGACTGTATGCCTTCACTTGGTATGGTTACTCTCAATGCTTTATCGGCAGCAGACAGTGTTATCATTCCGGTTCAGGCTCAGTATTTGCCTGCAAAGGGTATGACACAGCTTGTGCAGACCATTTCAAAAGTAAAGAAGTATATCAATCCGGATATTAAGATAGACGGTATGCTGCTTACTTTGGTGGATAGCCGAACAAACCTTGCAAAGAGTACGGTGGAAGCACTCAGGGCAAACTTTGGTAATCAGATAAGAATGTATCGAACACAAATCCCGATTGCCGTAAAAGCCGCTGAAACTTCTTCTAAAGGCAAAAGCATTTATGCTTATGAGCCAAATAGCACAGTGTCTAAGGCATACGCTGAATTTACAAAGGAGGTGTTAGCCGATGGCAGGAAGAAAGAGCGACTTCACTCTCACGAAGCTCGATGATTTATTTACCACTCAGGCACAGAGAGATGAAGAACAGCTTTCAAAAATCCGAGATATTCCGTTAGAGCTGATTGATGATTTCCCAGACCATCCGTTTAAGGTCAGGGACGATGAAGATATGATGCAGCTTGTGGAGAGTGTCAAGGAAAGAGGGGTTATTACTCCGGCAACGGTAAGGCAGAAAGAGGACGGCAGATATGAACTTGTTTCAGGACACAGACGAAAGCGAGCTTGTGAACTGGCAGGATTTGAAACCCTGAGAAGTGAGATTGTAGACCTGAACAGAGATGAAGCGACCATTTTAATGGTTGAGAGTAATTTTCAGAGGTCAGAGATATTGCCAAGTGAAAAAGCCTTTGCCTATAAAATGCGTTTGGAAGCAATGAAAAGGCAAGCAGGCAGACCGAGCAAAGAAAATGGAGTCCCAGTGGGACACAATTCTATTGTGGGTAAATCAAGAGAGATTTTAGCTTCTGAGAGTCAGGACAGTAACACACAAATACAGCGTTATGTCCGCCTGACAAACCTTGTTCCCGAGCTGCTTGAATTTGTTGACGAGGGGCGTATTAAAATGCGTCCTGCCGTAGAACTTTCCTATCTTGACGAAGATTGCCAGCGTGATGTGGTTGACGAAATCGACCTGAATGACGCTACCCCGTCACACGACCAGACAATCCGTATGCGAAAGTTATTCAACGAGGGCAACCTTACAACAGAAGCAATCCACGCTGTTATGTCTGAGGAAAAGCCGAACCAAAAGGAAAAAATCGTGTTGAGGGGCGACAGAGTAAGACAGCTTATCCCGAAAAACATTCCCGTCAGTCAGACGGAGGATTTTGTCTGCAAGGCATTGGAGCATTACAACAAGTTCTTGCGTAATCGTGCAGAGCGTGACAGCAGATAGCCTGTTTTACAGTTCCCCTTTCTCACACTCTAACCCCTTAGTTATATTTTTACCTACCGAAAATGATATATACTATCTCACTTGAATATAACTATCTCAAAGTATATGTCTATCTCTAAGGGGGAATCGCACAGTATGAACGGACTGGAGGTGTATGATAAAATGAAAAATTAACGAAAATCCGCATTTGTTTTTCGGCAGGTAAATCTTGTCGTAAGAGAAAATCCACAAAGGCACATCGTAGAGATACGGTGTGTTTTCAATTTTTACAGGAGGAAACGCAATGATAAAGTCAAAATTCAAAAGAGTCACGTCGCTTTTCTTGGCGACCCTTATGTGTGTGACCACTTTTGCAGGCATTGGCTCGACAACAGCATATGCTGCTTCGGGAGAAAAAGCCGATGTTTATATGGTCGATTTCCCTCGTGATGGCGATGCTAATTACGATGGGGTATGGGGACACAGCAATTTGACCTTGAAAAATGGTTGGCATACCGGACGTTCCAATTTTACCAATCTTAAGGCTATTGGCTCATACTCAGGCAATGTTGCTTATTGTATTGAGCCGGGAATTTCGCTCAAGGTCGGTCAGACAATGAATAAGTATGACGAAAATTATTTTAATAACCTTGCAGCCAATGGGGTTATTTCCGGAGATGAAATCCGTCTTTTTGTTGGTCGTATTTTACAGTATGGCTATCGTGGGACAATCTCGACTTCTTGGAGGTCACAGAATGAAGCGGCAGCAAACAGCATTGCACAGGCTTATGCTACACAGCTTCTTATCTGGGAAACTGTTATCGGAGAGCGTGATGCGAACTTCAATCATGTAGCAGCCAGTGGTTGCAGCAATGTGAAAGATGTCATCAATGCAAAGCATCCGCTCCGCAATAAGATTTTCAGTTATTACAACAGTATGGTGCAGAGTGTACAGAACCATGCGACCATACCGAGCTTTTGTAATAAATCGTCCGGTTCGGCAAAGACAATAGAACTTGAGTGGAACGGAAGTAAGTACACAACTACTCTGACAGACTCCAATAATGTGCTGTCTAAATATAATTTCAAGGCAAGTATCAGTGGAGTGAGCTTTTCAGTGAATGGTAACAAACTTACTGTTTCTATGGATACTGCACCGAGTAAGGAATTTACGATTACCGCAACGAAGAAAAATGCAGTACGAAGAGGTGTGGTTGTATGGTCAGAGGGTAAACACGGTCAGAACTCCAGTGTGCAGGATGTTGTCAGCTATGCTCAGGAAGTAAGCGACAGTATCAACGGTTATGTGAAGATGAAAGTCAGCTATGGTTCTTGTCAGATTGTAAAGACCAGTGAGGACGGTAAAGTTGACGGTATTAACTTCACAATTACCGGAAACGGTATCAATCAGACAGTTACAACAGCTAATGGCGGTAAGTTCCAGATTGATAATCTTATGCCGGGTATCTATACTGTAACCGAACAGGCATACGATAAGTACGAGCCGCAGGAAACACATAGAGTTACTGTTGTAGCAGGACAGATTGCAAAGGTCACTTTCAATAACAAATTGAAGCGTGGCGACCTTCAGGTAGTGAAGTCCTCAGAAGATAACCTTGTTGAAGGTGTGAAGTTCCATCTTTTCGGTACTTCTCTTTCCGGTGATGCTGTTGACCAGTATGCAGTTACAGACAAAAACGGTGTGGCAACTTTCAAAGATGTGCTTATCAGTGGTTCTGAACCATATACACTTGAAGAAGTAGACACAGCTATCCGTTATGTCGTACCGAAAAATCAGACTGTACCAGTGAAGTGGAAAGAAGTAACCACAAGAAACTTCAATAACATTTTGAAGAAATTTACTGTAACAGTAACAAAGAGCGACGCTGAGAAAGGCGAAGCACAGGGCAATGCCAAACTTTCGGGAGCAGTTTACGGTATCTATAAGGGCGAAACGCTTGTAGATAAGTATGTTACTGATGAAAACGGTCAGTTCACTACTAAAGAATATGTTTGTGATACCGACTGGACAATCCGAGAAATCACACCGTCAGAGGGATATTTGCTTGATAAGACTATCCATGAAGTAGGTGCAGACCCGAAACTTTATGAGGTGGAACACAACCTTACTTCCAATGATGTAACCGAGCAGGTAATCAAAGGCAATGTGGCTATCATCAAACATACCGATGACGGAGAAACAAAGATTGAAACACCTGAAAAGGGTGCTTCCTTTGAGATTTATTTGAAATCTGCCGGAAGCTATGACGCAGCCAATAAAGACGAGAGAGATACCATTGTTTGCGATGAAAATGGCTTCGGTCAGACAAAAGATATGCCGTATGGTATTTATACCGTACACCAGACTTCTGGTTGGGAAGGCAGAGAGATGATGGATGATTTTGATGTGTTCATTTCACAGAACGCACAGACTTATCGTTATCTCATCAATAACCGTAACTTCGAGAGCTTTGTCAATGTAGTTAAGGTGGACGCAGAAAGCGGAAAGAGTATTCCGTATGCAGGAGCAGGATTTAAGATTTACGACCCGCAGGGTAATCAGGTCAAAATGACCTTTACTTATCCGACACCGACCACGATTGATGTGTTCTATACCGATGCAAATGGTTCTCTTGTCACACCTGAGAAACTGGATTACGGCAAGGGGTATTCTATCGTAGAGGTACAAGCTCCATACGGATATGTACTTGATGATACTCCGGTATATTTTGATATTACCGAAGAAAATTCCACAGAGGAAGGCGGCGTAACTGTTGTGAAAGTCAATAAGCCGAATATGGCACAGAAAGGTACTATCATGATTGAAAAGACCGGAGAAGTATTTAGTGGTGTCAATGTAAGTGGTTCTGAGGACAGTGATGTTATTTATCAGCCTGCTTATGAAGTGGCAGGACTTGAGGGTGCAGTTTATGAAGTCCGTGCTGCGGAAGATATTAGCACACCGGACGGTACACTCCGCTATTCAAAGGGCGAAGTGGTAGATACTATCACAACAAGCTCCGATGGATTTGTTAAGAGCAAAGAACTTTATCTCGGAAAATACGAGGTCAAGGAAATTACCGCACCTGATGGAATGGTAGTGAGTGGCGAAACACATACGGTTGAGCTTACTTATGCAGGTCAGAATATCTCTGTTACCGAAACTTCCACATCATTCTATAACGAAAGACAGAAAGTTCAGGTAAGCCTTGCAAAAGCCATTGAAAAGGATAAGACATTTGGTATTGGCGACAACGGAGAAATCAAAAACATCAGCTTTGGTCTTTATGCCGCAGAAGATATTGTATCTGCAAGCGGTACCGTTATTCCGGCTGATGGACTGATTGAGATTGTCAGCGTAAATGAAAATGGAACTGCTGTTATGAAGTCAGACCTTCCGTTTGGCAAATACTATGTCAAAGAGATTGCAACCGATGAGCATTATATTCTCTCTGATACGAAGTATCCGGTTGTATTTGAATACGCAGGTCAGGATACCGCAACGGTTGAAATCAAAGTGAATGACGGAAAAGAAATCAAGAATGAACTTATCTATGGTTCTGTATCAGGTAAGAAGATTGACGAGAATGGAGAAGCACTTGAGGGTGCTGTTATCGGTATCTTCAAAGCCGAAGAAACAGAATTTACAAAGGATACTGCACTTATGACGACTACCTCTGCAAAAGACGGTAGTTTTTCTTTTGCAAAAGTTCCTTATGGCAAATGGATTGTAAGAGAAATCGAGCAGCCAAAGGGATTTGTTCTTGATGAAAAAGCGTATGAGGTCAATATCAGCAAAGCCGAGCAGGTAGTTGAAATTGAGATTGTCAATGAGTATGTTCACGGCAATATCAGACTCACGAAGATGGACGCTGAATATCCAGATAACAAACTTACGGGTGCAACCTTTGAGGTATATAAGGACACCAATGAGAACGGAAAGATTGATGATGGCGATGAACTTATCGGAAATCTTGAAGAAACCGAAACCGGAATTTATGAGATGAAAGAGCTGCTTTACGGAAAATATATTGTCCGTGAAACAAAAGCACCGGAGGGCTTCCTGCTTGATAAGGGAGAATACTCTGTTTTCATTGAGAAAGACGAAACAACTTATTCCGTTGAGAATAAGGCTGGTGTTGGATTTATCAATGAAGCTATGCGTGGAACACTGAAAATCGTCAAGACATCTTCAGATGGTAAGGTTAAAGGTTTTGCGTTCAGAGTAACCGGAGCAAACGGTTATGATATGACATTTGAAACAGATAAGAACGGCGAAATCGTGATTGAGGGACTTCGTATTGGCGAATATACCGTATCCGAAGTGGCAAACAATGCCTCTGCCGCATATATCACACCTGCCGACCAGAATGTTACTATCAAACTTGATGAAACAGCCGTTGTAAAAATGCACAATGAGTTGAGGGATACTCCGAAAACAGGAGATGATACCAATATGAAACTTTGGTATGTCCTTGCCGGACTTTCTGCTGTCGGTATCGCCGTAACTTCTGTTGTTGCACACAAAAAGAAGAAAAAGGAGGGTAACGAGTAATGGAAGCAAAGACAATTATCGCTATCGCATTAGTCGCCGTTATTGTCGGCGGCTTTATCTTTCTTCAGGTTAAAAACCGTAAGAAGTAAGTAACAAGCGAACATTAACCAGTCGGGGCAGAGCGTAAAAAACTCTGTCCCTTTAATTTTTGGAGGAACATTATGAAACAACAGAAAACGGTGGAGAGCCGAGTGCTTGAAATCTTAAAGGAATGCCCGATGTCGAGGTATGATGATATGCTTCTCATTCTGCATTATTACAATCGGTACGGATATATACCTGCCGGAAATCTTCCGCTTGAGGATATTGTATTTAATTACCGAGCATACGGACTTCCTTGTTTTGAAACCATACGCAGGGCAAGGCAGAGAGTACAGTCCCTTTTTCCTGAGTATTCACGTAATCCGCAGAAAGAAGAACAGAGCGGCAGTATTTCTATTGTAATCAACATTAGCTAAGGAGGTATTTTCGTGAAAGACAAAGCAACTTTTCAGAATAAGGTCAAGGTGCTGAATAAACTCTTTGACTCCGGTTGTGATACGGAGAAAAAGTTGCAGCAGCTTGATATGGAAGCAATCCTGAAAATCCCGAATATCACGATTCCTGATATGGGTGTGATTATGGAGCTTCAGAAGAATACAAAGTCCGGTAAACTCTTTTCGTATTTGGGCGGCGGTTCTGATGAAGCAACAAAAATGAGAGGTAAGGAAAATGAAGCAACAGGAGAATAGAGCAGAGCCGCAGGAAAAGCAAATTCGATTTATAGACAGTCATTACAATTTGAAATTCTATATTCCAGATGGTGGAAAAATCAGGATTACTTTTCGTGATGGACACACAGCAGACAGAGTGTGCAAGTATATTGATGACTACCATTTGTATGTCGGAAATTGCTGCTATCATATATGCGAGTTTGCTGAAAAAATGGAGCTTAGTGGAAGTAAAGTTGAACCTGTCAATCAATCCGAACCGTCAAAAAACAAGACCAGAAACAGAGAAAAACAGCGATAAGGAGGTGCAAGAGTAATGGCACGAAAATATGACCTTATTTCTGAGCTTTACAACCGCACCTGCAAAACGGTTGTGTCAAATCCTCAGAACTGGCAGGCATTCTTGGCTTCGGCTTGCCGAAATTATAAGTTACGTTATGACGAACAGCTACTTGTATATGCACAGCGACCTGATGCAACAGCGGTTCTTGAGATAGAGCAGTGGAACAAAATTTTTGGCAGATGGGTCAACCGAGGTGCAAGAGGTATTGCTGTTTTTGCTGATGAAAACCGTTCACGGCAAAGACTGACACATTACTTTGATATTTCAGATACTCACGAAAGCAGATATTCAAGAACAGTCCCGATTTGGGATATGCGTCAGGAATACGAAGCTGATGTGATTGAAACATTGGAAAGCACTTTCGGAGAGATTGAGAATAAGAGCAGTCTTGCCGAAGCAATTATGGGAGCAGCAAGAAATGCGGCAGAGGATAATATCCCTGATTATCTGCAAGACCTTTACTATGCAACCGAGGGCAGTTCCTTTGAGGAAGTGGAAGAGGATATTGTGGCTTTCATTTATAAAAATGTCGTGACAAACAGTGTGGCATATATGATGATGTCAAGGCTCGGCGTTGATACGGACGGTTATTTTGAACTTGATGATTTCAGAGATGTTACCAACTTCAATACGCAGGAAACACTCAATGCACTTGGATTTGCTACCAGTGATATTGCAGAAATGGGATTGACGGAAATATCTAAAACAATTACTGCACTCAACCGTCAAAATCGCATAATTGTCGGTCAGGACAGAAATGAATACAATAAGGTTGAAAATAACGACGAAAGGAGTTTGGACAATGAACGAACTGACCTACACGATGGTGGGCGATTACAGCCTTCCGAACCTGAAACTTCCACAGCAGCCGGAAGTGACGTTGGGCAGATACGCTCAGATGAGGAGAGAGTTTCTGAAGGAACATCACAGAGTCCTTTACTACAATCTCCTGACGAGGGGCGAACTGACACAGCACTTGGCGGAAGTGGAACAGAGAGCCAGCAAGATGGAGGAAACAATTCTGAGCCAGATGGCACAGAAAGAGGGAGTGACCGAACAGATGAAAGCGGAGGATATGATGAAATGGGTTCGTCTGATGAACTCCCTTCGCAGCTCGGCACAGGAAATCGTGAAAGCGGAAGTGATATTCGCTTAGAGTATTACGACAGAACGCACGAGGATAAAAGCCTTCCGTTCTTTGGACGTGATGAAGTAATCAATGAAATTCTCAGAACGACACCACATTTGTCAGCAAGTCTGGAAGAAATCAAAGATTATTATGAACGCAATCCAGATAACAAAGACCGCACAGAGTATATAAAGAGTATTTTCAATAATGATTATACCGAACTTACTTTAGAGGACGGCAGGACAGTAGGATACAAGACCTTTGAAAACGTCCTGCATTTGTGGGAGGGCAAATACGACAGCAGAACCGCACAGAGCTTTTATGATTGGGCTGTTATTGCCCGACACTTTGAAGCTATGCGATTACTGGGAGAATTAAGTGACAGCATAAAACCATTACCGTCAATGGACGGTCAGATGACATTCATATTAGACGGTCGGGCAGAGGAAAAGAAAACCTCTGCCTTTACTTTTTCTCAGGAGATTATCGACGCTATTCTTGCGAATGGAAGCGGATTTTCTGAGGGAAAAATGTGTATTTATGAGCAGTTTGAAAAAAGTCTTTCTGCAAAAGAAAATGCCGACTTCTTGAAAAATGAATATGGTTGGGGCGGTTCTTATCCCGTCATAATCGGGGCAGGCATTGATGAGAGCCACGATGGAAAAGGTATTACGATTACGAAAGGCATCGGTAAAGAAAATCCACATATCACACTTTCGTGGTCGCAGGTGGAGAAGCGTATCGGGGAACTTATCCGAATGGACAGATACTTAAATCCAAAGGAAAAAGAACGCTATCCTCAGTGGCTTGAAAGTCAAGAGGAACACAGAGCCAAAATCGAGGAAACGAAAAGAAATCGTGAGATACTTTCTAATGCACCACCGGAGCAAGAGGTCGAACCAACCGAAAAAGAACCTGAAGAAGCAGAACAGCTACAAGATGTGCAGTATGAATATCATCTTGGCGATAAGGTGTATATCGGTGCTTCTGAGTACGAAATCTTATCTGTTGATGATGAGAGAGTAATGCTCTATGACTATGATATGCCACTGTTCAATAAGGAATTTTCACGCACAGAGTTTGACAGAAAAGTGCGAGAGAATCCGATGAATGAGCATTTGATTGTAAAGGAAGAACCTGCCGAAGAAAGAAATGAAAAAGAGCCTGAGCCGTTAGTTCCCGCTTGGGAGCAGAAGAAAAAAGGCAAAGGCTTTGACTTGCACCCTGATGTGCCTATGGCAGACCGTCACACCTTTAATCTTAGAGAAAATGAGGTTGAAACGGTTGGTAAAAAGGAACGCTTCCGCAGAAATATTATGGCGATACAGCTTCTTAAAAAATGTCAGGAAGAAAACAGATTTGCCACTCCTGAAGAACAGATTATCTTATCAAAGTATGTTGGTTGGGGTGGGCTTTCAGAAGCCTTTGATGAAAATAATTCAGCGTGGGCAACGGAGTATCTGGAACTTTCTTCGGTGTTAACACCGGAGGAATATGCTTCGGTAAGAGAAAGCACGTTGACTGCGTTCTACACGCCGCCTGAAGTTATCACAGCCATTTATAAGGCAATGGAGCAGATGGGTTTTAAGGAAGGCAACTTGTTAGAGCCGTCCTGCGGTATCGGTAATTTCATCGGTATGCTGCCGGACACAATGCAGGACAGTAAGATTTACGGTGTGGAACTTGATACGATTTCCGCAGGGATTGCACAGCAGCTTTATCAGAAAACAACCATTGCGGCACAAGGATTTGAAGAAACCAATCTGCCGGACAGCTTCTTTGATGGAGTGGTTGGCAATGTGCCTTTTGGAGATTTTAAGGTGTTAGATAAAAGGTACGACAAGCATAAGTTCCTGATACACGATTACTTTTTTGCCAAGTCCCTTGATAAGTTAAGACCCGGCGGTGTGATGGCTCTTGTAACGAGCAAAGGCACAATGGATAAGGAAACTTTAGCAGTACGAAAGTATATTGCACAGAGAGCAGAGCTTCTTGGAGCAATTCGATTGCCGAATAATACCTTTAAGGGTAATGCAGGAACGGAAGTCGTTTCGGATATTCTTATCCTGCAAAAGCGTGACAGACTGATAGATATTGAGCCGGATTGGATTCATCTTGATACCGATGAGAACGGAATTAAGATGAACTCTTATTTTGTGCAGCACCCCGAAATGATACTTGGAGAAATGAAAATGGTATCGGGGCGTTTCGGTATGGAAGCAACTTGTGTGCCGTATGAAAATGCAGACCTTGCAGCACAGCTTGATGAAGCAGTAGCAAACATTCACGGAGAAATCACGGAATATGAAGCCGAGGAAGAACTGGAGGAGGAAGATAATTCTATTCCGGCAGACCCGGCAGTGAGAAACTTTTCATATACGGTGGTAGACGATAAAATCTATTATCGTGAAAATTCCCGTATGACTCCGGTGGAAGTGTCGGCAACCGCAGAGAACCGAATTAAGGGTATGATTGCTATTAGAAATTCCGTCAGAACGCTGATTGAATTGCAGACAGAAGATTACCCTGACAGCGAAATCAAAGCGGAGCAGGAGCGATTAAACAGACTTTATGATACCTTTTCAGGTAAGTACGGACTCATTAACAGCCGTGCAAATACCTCTGCTTTTTCGCAGGACAGTTCATTCTCTTTGCTTTCCGCATTGGAGATAATCGGAGAGGACGGAGAACTGGAACGTAAGGCTGATATGTTTTCTAAGAGGACAATTAAGCCGCACACTCCGGTTACTTCTGTTGATACGGCAAGCGAAGCGTTGGCGGTATCTCTTGGAGAAAAAGCCACGATTGATATGGACTATATGATGGAGCTTTCCGGTAAATCGGAGAATGAAATCTTTGAGGACTTAAAGGGTGTTATCTTCCTAAACCCGCTTTATGAGTATGGAAATTCTTACGAACCGAAGTATCTGATGGCTGATGAATACCTTTCGGGTAATGTCAGGGAAAAGCTGAAGATTGCAAAGAACTCGGCAGAACTCTATCCGGAAGATTATAAGGTCAATGTAGAAGCACTTCAAAAGGTGCAGCCGAAAGACCTGACTGCAAGTGAAATTTCCGTGCGACTTGGTGCAACTTGGTTGCCACCGGACGATGTGCAGGAGTTTATCTTTCATTTGCTTGAAACACCACGCTATGCACAGTGGAATATCAAAGTTCACTTCTCTCCATTTACGAGTGAGTGGAATATTGAGGGCAAATCCTATGACAAAGGAAATGTAAGGGCATATAACACTTACGGAACTTCCCGCATCAATGCCTATAAGATTATTGAGGAAACGCTGAATTTAAAAGATGTGCGTATCTTTGATTATATCGAAGATGATGAGGGAAAGAAAAAGGCTGTCCTAAATAAAAAAGAAACAGCGATTGCTCAGTCGAAGCAGGAAATGATTAAGCAGGAATTTCAGGACTGGATATGGTCTGACCCTGAACGAAGGGAAAGGCTTTGCAAATCTTACAATGAGAAATTCAATAGCGTCAGACCTCGTGAGTATGATGGAAGTCATATCATCTTCAATGGTATGAATCCTGAAATTGAACTCAGGGAACATCAGAAAAATGCGGTTGCTCATATCCTTTACGGAGGAAATACACTTCTTGCACACGCAGTCGGAGCAGGAAAAACTTTTGAAATGGTAGCGGCAGCACAGGAGTCGAAAAGGCTTGGGCTTTGTAACAAGTCACTGTTTGTTGTACCAAATCACTTGACCGAACAATGGGCGGCTGAGTATTTGCAGCTCTATCCGGCGGCGAATATCCTTGTCGCAACAAAGAAAGATTTTGAAACCAAGAACCGTAAAAAGTTCTGCGGCAGGATTGCAACTGGAGATTATGACGCAGTTATCATCGGACATTCACAGTTTGAAAAAATCCCGATGTCCATTGAAAGACAGAGGGCAATCTTAGAACAGCAGCTTGAGGAGATAACCGGAGGAATTGCGGAACTCAAGCGAAACCGAGGGGAAAACTTCTCCATAAAGCAGCTTGAAAAGTCAAAGAAATCTATCAGGCAGAAACTTGATAAACTCAATGACCAGACGAAGAAAGATGATGTTGTAACCTTTGAGGAACTTGGTGTAGACAGGCTTTTTGTTGACGAAAGCCACTACTATAAGAACCTTTATCTCTATACAAAAATGCGTAATGTGGGCGGTATCGCACAGACGGAAGCACAGAAATCTTCCGACCTCTTTATGAAGTGTCGTTACCTTGACGAGATTACCGGAGGGCGAGGAACCGTATTTGCAACGGGTACACCTATCTCAAACAGTATGGTGGAACTCTACACGATACAGCGATATTTGCAGTACAACACGCTTGTGAAAAATGGGTTGCAGCACTTTGATGCCTGGGCTTCCACTTTCGGAGAAACCATTACGGCAGTGGAACTTACACCGGAGGGCTATACTTTAGTAGGACGATAAATAATGCGTTTCTAAATTGAAAA
>OCQB01002197.1_pt1 | contig 13586 bp, 12 predicted proteins | sample 1538631 | NCBI WGS metagenome assembly OCQB01 (sample SAMN04571713, study PRJEB22368) | human gut metagenome | biome: human gut; material: stool | host: Homo sapiens | place: Luxembourg | collected 2012-10-19
CCGGTGGTGGTAGGCGAACAAATCTCTTCTTCCTTCACCAGATTGCCGCGCTTATCGTAGGTATAGCCGTAGTCATAGATGCGGGTGAGCTTCTGCTCATAGCCGCACACATGCTTGCTCACCATCTGGTTGAGGTCGTTATACTGGTAGGTATCCTCTTCACCCTTAGTTGGACCGCTCTGCTTCAGCAGATTGCCCAGCGTATCGTAGGTGTAGGCATAGGCGAGGGTATCGTAGGGATAGACCTCCAGCCTGCGGGTGCTGCCGGTGAGCCGGTTTAATGCATCATAGGTAAAGGCTGTGCGGCTCTTGAGATTTTCCGTAGCGTCGCTGTCCCGCTGGAACTCCGTCAGCACATTGCCCTCGGCGTCGTAGGTGTACTCATACTTGACCTTGGGCGTTTTGTTGTAGAGCTGGAAGGGATCAGTGTCCACCGTCTTGAGGAGGTTGCCCTCGGCGTCATAGGTATACTGCTCGATCCAGCCGTTGGGATAGGTCAGCTTGACGGGGCGGTTGGCATCATCGTAGACATAGGCATAGGTGCCGTCATCCGCGTCAATGACGCTGGTGAGGTTATACACCGCATCGTAGAAGCTGCGGGTCTTGCTGCCGTCCGGATAGGTAATGCCGGTCTGATTGCCCACGGCGTCATAGGCGTAGGAAACCGTATTGCCCTTGTGGTCGGTCATCTTCTGGAGGCGGCCCAGCAGGTCCAACTCAAAGGTGTTGGTGCCGGTCCAGTCATCCATCTGCACCAGTTCGCCGACCTTGTTATACTGGTAGGAGACCTCCTTTGCCCCATTGTAATTGATTTTCTTCACCAAATCAAGGGCGGTGTAGGAATACCGTGTCACATAGCCGTCCGCGTCGGTCTTGGAGACCAGATTGCCGTTGCCGTCGTAGACATAAACGGTACTGTCGCCAAGCGCGTTGATCTCCTTCGTGACCAGATTCCGACCATCGTACTCATACAGCGTGATCTCGTGAGAGTCCACGCCATTGAGGGCATCCACACGGTGGAGGTCGGTGGAAATGAGCTGGTCATTCTTATTGTAGGTAAATACGGACTCCGTGCCCAGCGCATCGATGGTCTTTACAATATTTCCATTGCCGTCATAGACATACCGGGTGGCATTGCCGTTGCGGTCCTTGACCTGCACGATGCGGTCTGTGGCATCATAGGTGAAGAACTGCGTATTGCCACGGCGGTCTTTCACACTGGTAACCCGATTCAGGGCGTCATAGGTATAGGTCACGGTGCCGGCAGCATCCGTCATGGAGGTGAGGTTGCCATTGGCATCGTAGGTATAGCTGGTCACAACGCCCTTGGCATTGGTCTCGCTCTTGACATTGCCTGCCAGATCATAGGTAAATGTGGTCGCATTGCCCTTGGCATCGGTAACCTTGATGACCCGATCCCTGCTGTCGTACTCAAAGCCGGTAACATTACCCAGAGCATCCGTCATGGAGATCAGGCGGCCATCCGCGTCATAGGCATAGGCAGTCTCCGCGCCCTCTTCATTCACGGACTTTACCATACGGCCATCTGCGTCATAGGTATCGTACGCGGTATTGCCTTCGGCATTGGTGCTGGAGACTGCGCGGTTCAATCCATCGTAGGTATAGCGGGTGGTATTGCCGTTGCCGTCAGTAGAGGCAACCGTATTTCCCTCGTTATCATACTGGAAGGAGAAGGTACATCCTTCAGCATTGGTATAACTGGTAAGACGGTCCAGCACATCATAAACATAAGTAGTGGCATTGCTTTCGGCATCGACAGCCTTGACAATGTTCCCGTTAAAGGGACAGCATTCCGCCGCCTTCACCGCAGTAGTTACAGCGCCACAGGTCTTTTTCTGTGTTCAAATTCATTTTCCCCCGGCGGTCACCGCAGATGGGACAATCCACATACACCTGACCGGGAGCCCTCCGCCTGATATTCAGGCGGAGGAGTCCGGCCACATCCATAATGCCAAAGGGGAGATCATGCTTTTTCCCGTAATTCAAACCAGCATCCCTCCCAAGACGCAAAATTTACGGATGGAAAGCGGTCAGCTTGCCTTTAACTGCTGCGAACCGCCCATCAGAAGCATGGCGGCAGCCTTCATAATATTGCCGCAGTCCTCACAGAGATAGGCGTAATATTTCAGGCTGGAGGGACGCTGCTCAGAAACCTGTGCCATCGTCCAGCCCTTATTGACGCCGGTGGTTACGACCAGCTCCGCAGCTTCCTCTTCTGTCATCAGCGAAAGGATCTCGTCCACCGTCATATCGTCCGAATATCTCGGTGCAGGCACTGTCGATGCCGCTGCCGGCATATCGACCACAACAGACTTTACCGTCCGCGCTGTTTCAGCCCGCTCCGTGACCGCAGGCTCCGCCGTTTCCGAAGGAACCTCCTGCGCCTTTTGGGGCATAACCGGATCAGGCTCAGAAGCCGCAGTTCCGCCGCTTAACGCCTGCAGCAGACTCATGGCGTCTGAAACGCTTTCCGTCTGCTGGGTGGTGTGAACCTCTTGCTGATTTACATTGGGCGTCTTTGCCGCCTCCTGCGGTTGAACCTCTTGCGGTGTAGGCACTGCCTGTACCGGATGACTTTCGCCGATAGGATCTTCTCGCTGCGGCGCTGCGGCTCCATTTACCGCCGGAGCAGTCTCCTGACGATTTACAGCGCCCGTTGCGACTTCCTGTTTCCCATCGGCCTGTGCATCTACCGCCGCAGAGGGGTTGATCTCACAGAGCTGGATGCCGAAGCCTGCATTATCCAGCGCCGTTTTCAGCGCCTCGTCCTGCGCGGCCTGCACATAGCGTCCGGCAGGAGCCTGAGCCTTTTCCACCGCCGCGGTAAAATTGGTAATGGGCTGGTTGTCCTCTCTGGACAGAAATACCTGCGCCTCATAAACGGCGATTTGGTCTGTGATCTGCAGCCGGTTCAGCAGCATTTTTCCATCGGGGCAGGCCAATCGGAACCAGAGCCGCTGATAGCGCGGCTCCAGCTCGATTCCGCCGTTGGCGTTTCTTTTCAGAAAGCGCAGCGGGTCAAAGCCCTGCACCTTGCGAAGCTGCTGTACGGCGGGGATCGCCTGGGTCAGCATAATTCTTTCTCTGGACATGGTTTGATACTCCCTTCATAAAATAAATAAGAGATGACTGTGCGTTTTTTTGCACATTCATCTCACATTAACTGGCACGCTGCCATTCTTCGCCCTCTTCGTTACGGAGGGCCTTGCGCGTGACTGCCTTATAGTAGAGGGCAATGCGTTCGCCCAGCATGGTGTTGCGTTTTCCTTTTCGGCTCCGATGGATCGCCATATACAGCGCCCTTTTTTCACCCACCAGCAGCACGCGGCGCTTGGCGCGGGTGATTGCCGTGTAGAGAAGATTCCGTGTCAGAAGCACATTATGGGCAGCCAGCAGCGGAATAATGACCGTATCATACTCTGAGCCCATGGATTTGTGGATCGTAATGGCATAGGACAGCTCCAAATCATCCAGAAGCACCTGCGGACAATCCATATAGCGGCCGTCAAACTCGATCACGACATTGGTACCGCTGATCTTGCGGATCGTGCCGATGTCACCGTTGAAAACACCCTCGCCGACCTGCTTGCCGGAGCGGTCATACAGCTTGATGTCGTAATTATTCCGCATCTGCATCACGCGGTCATTGAGGCGGAATATCTTTCCGGCGTACACGATCTCCGGCGTCTCCGGCGCTGCGGGGTTGATCTCCTCGCGGATAGCTTCATTCAGGCTGTTGACCGATGCCTCGCCCTCAGAGCGGAACGGTGATAAAATCTCCACCTGCTCAATTCCTTTTGCGGCGATCTGCTCCTGATACAACTCACGGATGATGCCGGCAGTCTCCTCCTGGCTCTCTGCCTTATGAAAGGCAAAGTCCTCACCATAGTAGAGCGTCGTTTTGCCCTCGTTGATAAAACGGGCATTGTGGGCGATCAGGCTGTCCTGTGCCTGACGGAAGATCTCGTCCAGCACCGTGACCGGCACGACACCGGAGCCGATCAGCTCGTGAAATACATCACCGGCGCCCACACTCTCTAACTGGTCTGCATCACCGACCAAAAGGACTTTGGTGCCGGGGCGCAAGCGTGAAAAGAGCTGATGGATCAGCCACATATCGACCATGGAAGTCTCGTCCACGATCAGGAGCCCTGCTTCCAGCGGTTTCCGTTCCCGGTCTTTCTTCGATTCCGAATCACCGTGAAGTCCCAGAATGCTGTGGAGCGTCTGTGCTTCATCGATCCCCGTTGCCTCCGCCATACGCCGGCTCGCCTTACCTGTGGGCGCTCCGAGTACGATCTTCTGCCGCGGATAGAGCTGACGGTACACCTCGATCACCGTTTTCAGAACCGTGGTCTTGCCGGTGCCGGGGCCGCCTGTGATGATGGACAGGTTATGCCGGAACACCATCTCCACGCCTTCTGACTGGCGCTTGGACAGGTTGAGCCCTAAGCTACGCTTTACTTGCTCCAACGGCTGCGCAATGTCTACCACCGTCGGCTTTGCCAGAAACAGCTCTACCGCTTTCTGTGCGGTTTCGCTCTCCTGCAGGAATTGCTTGGGCAGATACACATTGCCGTGGTTCGATACCACCTCATCCTGCCGGATCATGGCAGACAGCTCCTGTTCGACCTGGCTCATGGGGACGCGCATCTGCGGGAGGGGTATCCGCTCATTGAGCAGCTGCATAGCCGCTTTGAGCAAAGACTCTGCCTCCAGATAGAGATGCCCGTCCTTTGTCCGTGCGTCCTCCAGCGCATAGAACAGCGCACCGTGGACGCGCTTCGGATCACGCAGGTCTCCACCGGATTTTTGCACGATGGCGTCAATACGCTTGAATCCGAATCCCGGCACCTGACAGAGATTGAAGGGACTCTGTCTCACGATGTCTGCGCAGGCAGGCCCGAAATGCTGATAGATCTTCTGCGCGGTCGTCGGCGTGACCTTGAACGGGGCCAGCAGGGTCATCAGGACACGCATCCGGCTGGTTTCCGCATAGGCGTCCTTGATCTCTGCAAGCCGCTCCTTTGTAATACCGCGGATCTCAAGAAGCCGGTCTGGCTGATGTTCCAGAATCTCCAGAGCGTTGACACCAAACTTTTCAATGATCGCGTCGGCGGTCTTTTCTCCGATGCCTTTCAGCAGACCGGAGGCAAGATAATTGCGGACGCCCTCCAATGTGGGCGGCACGATCTCCTGCCAATGATCGACTTGAAGCTGGAGCCCGTATTTTCCGTCCTTCCACTCTCCATCCATCTCGATCTTCACCGTATCCGTCTGCGGCAATTCGATGCCGACGGCGGTAAAGCGGATCAGGTGGTCGTGATAGCGATAGGGACTCCGGGCTTCTGCCGGTACGCTGCTGTCCTCCGTCTTCATCCGAAGGACAGAATACTTGCTGGACGCATTGAAAAACAGTACCTTGTCCAGTGCTGCAACAATGCTCACAGCACATCACCTCCGTTTCCTTTCACGCTGCCTGCAAAGCAGCTTTTTTCACATGGAATCTTCGCCATTCAGACACCGTGACATACTGATCGTAAATATCAGGGTGTTCGTCCTTCAAACGCTCTAAGGCGTCCTTCGATATGCCTGCGGAGCGTACCGGATTGTAGGTTATGGTGTAGCTCTCCGCAAGACCGTTATACACGGCGGTGCAGCTTGTGCCCATTCTCTCGATGAGCATACCCTTCAACCGCTTGATGTCCTTCTCCAGTTTGTTCACATCAGCCGACAGCGTCTTTTTCTGCTCTTGCAGGGAAAGAAGCATGGACAGCTGCCCAAACTGCGTCTGTCCCAGCAGTACGGGAGGCGCGTCCTTGTCCGCAGGCCCCAGCTTTCGCCGCAGGCTTTCGAGGATCAGGTCGCCATCCGCTTCCACATAGGGAGGCGGCGTTTTTGTGAGAACATGATTCTCCCAGAAGTCCCGTTCCAAAGCGATCAGTTCTTCTTCATAGGCCATGTCACGGTCAATGCGGCGAATGATCGCCTCGTCTTCCGAATTTCCGTAAAGGCAGCAGAAGTAGACACGGTCAATGTTCATGACCGCCATGTAGTGCCGCCCCTGCGATTCATAGTAGATAGGAACGATTTCCTCGCCGTTGTACCACCAGTTATCCTTGGCGTTATAGTTCGTGGTCTTGATTTCAAGGATGGCTGTCGTGCCGTCCGGCAGTTCCACCATATAATCCAGATCTGCCAGCATCCAGGGATACAGCGGGTGCTGGAACATGAATGGCCGGCGGTAGATCTTATAGCCCGTCTTTTGGGCGAAGATCTTGGCAACCAACGGCTCCAGCAGGGTTCCAACCTCCAACTGGACCCAGTTTTCGGCATCATCTGCTGTGACGATATTCAGCTTGTCATAGTAGAGATCCCGTCCGGTACGGAATGGTGAAATTCCGAGGACAGCAGCGGCGTCACTTCCGCCGATGCCCTTGCGCCGGTATTCCAGCCATTGTTCACGCGGCAGACCTTCTGTACCGACGAGAATTTGCGGAGCGTAACACTTTGCGGTTTCCATGGATGCATTCCTCCTCGGTTTCATATTTGATGCGCGGCTTATTCAAAAGCTGCTTCTCTCTGTACCTGTGGTACGGTCGGAAGGAACGTCTGGGATGCCCTCCGGGTTTCCATTTTCGCCTGAATTTCATTTCTTGTTTCCACCTTTCTTGATGATATATCCTCAAAGCCTTTCGGCATTTGGACGCAAAAAAGCGGGAACAACGATCCTGGTAAAATCCAGTATGTTTGCCTGACAGCAAACTCTCGTCATTCCCGCAGTATGGGACGGTGCCCCGTAAAACAAAAAAGCCAGCAGCAGCCGGCTTTCATAGCACAGCAATACTACTGACAAAAACGTACAAACCTGACAACGTGCGCAGGTGGATCGCTCCACACACAGATCATTGACCTATGCCCAAAGGGAAATTGCGCAAAACTCATTTACGGGCAAAGTGTAACACAATATATTGTATAAGTCAATACAAAAATACTATATTTAGTTTTTCTGGTGTGCGTGCAAAAAATACGGACATAGCCCCCGTATTTATTTTGTGAACGGTAAAAACCACCTATTGAACCTTGAAAACGCCGCCCCCAAATGCGGCTGCATCGATTTGTCCGGGAGTTATACAGGATCGGCTGACAGTATGCGTTTGCGTACCTGCCGGGGAAGTGCCGCACAGCGGCAGCCTGCAAATACGCGGCCTGAAGCGAGGGCGCAGGAAATGGCCCGGATATAGTTTCAAGTGAATACAAATTCCAGCTTATGGTTAAAATTTTTACATCATTTTTTACAAAGGAGGTCTGCACTTGAATAATAACCTGAAAGAATCTGCTTTACACTACCTCTCGTCTCCTGCTTTCAATAAGAACACTTTGGTTGATATTACAGAGATTCATGTACGGTCAGAATCCGATGGCGATAAGATGAAAGCATTTGTAGATGCTGTCAAAAATCCGTATCTATTCCGTGTCGGTAGTATTGGCGTTCATGTGACTTATTCAGGAAATACAGGGGATACTTTACAGCGCCGTATCCATAACTTGCTCATTTCGGAGAATTGATTTTGCTGTTTCGTATGATATAATTAGTGCGTGTAGTATAGCCATATCATACGGCCTTATAGTAGGAGGTTTATATGGCATACAGAAACCGATATGATGAATATTTGCGGAAACGCCAGGGAGTTTTGCCTGATGCAAAACAGTGGAAAGCTGCGGATTACGCACGTATTTCAAGAGAGGACGGTGATAAAGAGGAAAGCGATAGCATCGGGACGCAATTTGACATCATTGATGATTATATTGCCCATAACGATGATATCACCTTTATTGATCGCTACTCTGATGATGGTTGGAGCGGAACTAATTTTGATCGTCCGGATTTCATGCGTCTGATGGAAGACATCAAAAAGGGAAAAATCAACTGTGTCATTGTCAAAGATTTATCCCGGTTAGGCCGAAACTATATTTTAGTGGGTCAGTATCTTGAGATGATTTTTCCTATGCTGAACATTCGCTTTATATCCGTCAATGACCGAATCGATAGTATAAAAGATCCTGCCTCCATTAACAACGCGCTGGTTTCCTTCAAAAATGTGATGAATGACGAATACTGTCGTGATATTTCAAACAAAGTTCGTTCATCGCTGGATCGTAAACGCAGCAAAGGAGAGTTCATTGGTTCTTTTGCATCATATGGCTATATGAAAGATCCTGATGACCACCATCATCTTATCGTTGACCCTGTTGCTGCTGAAGTCGTCAAAAACATCTTTGACTGGTTCTTGCAGGGAATGAGCATCATTGGCATTGCAAAAAGGCTAAACCATATGGGAATCCCTAATCCCAGCGCCTATAAACGCCAATGCGGCCTAAATTATAAGCATCCTGCCGGACAGTTGGACAGCGCATGGCCTGATTCCTCAGTAAAGCGAGTTTTGAAAAACAGACTTTATGTTGGAGATATGGTTCAGAATAAAAACCGAACCAAAAGCTATAAGGTGCAGGTTAGCGTTGCTGTTCCCGAGGAAAACTGGGTGATTGTTCCGAACATGCATGAAGCTATCATTGACCGCGAAAAATTTGAAACGGTACAACAGCTTTTAATGCGAGACACACGGACTTCACCCGGTATCAATCATGTCAGCATATTTGCAGGGTATATCCGCTGTGCGGATTGCTTGAGAGCAATGGGGAAAAAGAGTGTAGCACAGTCGTATGGAAAGTACCACTACTATGTTTGTCAGACTTTCCGTAAAGCGGGGCGCAATTTATGCACCAAGCATACCATTCGGGAAAAACAGCTTTATGACGCCGTTCTTGCTACCATCCAGTCTCAAATAGATCTCGCGGTTTCAATGGATCAGCTTGTGAATGACCTGAAAAGTCAAAATGTACGAGCTGCGAAGTCTTCTCGCCTTGAAAAGATGCTTCAATTAAAAGAAGAGGAATACGAGAAGGTTTCCCGCTGTCGAATCGACCTTTACCCCGATTGGAAAGCAGGGATACTGTCCAAGGACGAGTATCTTTCACTAAAAGCCAAGATTGGTGAGCAGCTAGAGCAAATCGAAATTGCAATTGCCAACATCAAAGAAGAGATCAGCAAGTACCAATCTGCCCCCGTTTCAGAGAACAAGTTTATTTCCAGTTTCCTTCGTTATCGCAATATTCAAGTTCTAACTCGTGAGGTAATTGTAGAACTGATTGAAATGATCTACGTTCACGAAGGCGGCACTATAACAATACAATTCAAATACCAGGACGAATATCAGCGACTCCTTGATTTGATTGATGAACAGGGCCTTGCCAGTGCTGCTGGCTGATATTTATGGGTCTATTGGAACATCATCCCCCGCCGCCTATGACACGCTGTGCGCGCTCTTTTGCGACACGAGGACAAAACCCGAAGACTATGACCTCATCGTGACGGGCGACCTCGGCAGGCTCGGGCATCAGATCGTCTCGGACTTTTTCGCGCGCGATGGGCTCCCTCTCGGTGAGCGCTACACCGACTGCGGGCTTCTGCTCTACGACATCGAATCGCAGGACATGCACTGCGGCGGCAGCGGTTGCGGCTGCTCGGCAAGCGTTTTGTGCGGGTATCTGCTGCGCGGGATGCGCGAGGGCAAATGGAACCGCATTATCTTCGCGCCGACGGGCGCGCTGCTCTCCCCCACGACGACATTTCAGGGCGAGAGCATCCCCGGCATCTGCCACGCGGTCGTATTCTCGAATCACAAGGAGGGATAAGCGGTGGACTATCTCAACGCCTTTCTCTGCGGCGGCCTTCTCTGCGCCATCGGACAGATTCTCATCGACAAAACGCCCCTCACGCCCGCGCGTATCCTGACGGGCTATGTCGTCTGCGGCGTTTTACTGACGGCCATCGGCGTCTACGAGCCCATCGTCAAATGGGGCGGCGCGGGCGCAACCGTGCCGCTGCTCGGCTTTGGCTACTCGCTCGCCAAGGGCGTGGAAAAAGCCGTTCAAGAGCAGGGGTGGCTCGGCGTGATGACCGGCGGCCTCAGCGCCACGGCGGGCGGCATCGCCGCAGCGGTCGTCTTTGCTGTGCTGATGGCGCTCATTTTTAAGCCCGGCGACAAACGGTAATAATAAAAAACGAGGAGAGGGTTTTCACCCTCTCCCCTTTTATGGAAAATCGCTTTTTACGATGCGCGCAGGCCGGGCTCTTCGATCTGCTCCAGCGTCATCACTCTGGTGTGGCAGATTGGCTTCCACTCGACCTTCGTAAAGAGCGACGCAATGCAGATCGGCACGTAGGTGAGCATGAAGAGCGGGAACGTGAAGGCGTAGAGCACCTTTTTCCACGCCGCGCAGCGGATATTCTTCCACTCCGTCACGGTCGTGATCGCGCCGAGCACAAAGAGCGTTAAGTACAGGCTCATCAGCGTTTGCAGCACGGAGACCGCCAGCACCGCCATCGAACCGCCTGACGTCGCGTTCGCGATCGCCGCGCCGATGTTCACGACCACGCTCAAACCCGTGAGCACCGCCGCGGGCATGATGTTCATCGTCATGTCATAGCAGGAAAAGCTGCCGCGCGCAATGCCGGAGAAGAGCTCGGAGGCGTACTTGCGGAACACCTGCAGGTAGCCCTTCGACCAGCGCATGCGCTGGCGCCAGGACTGAGCAAAGCTCGTGGGCTGCTCGTCATAGAGCACCGCGCCCGCCGCGTAGCCGACCTTTTCCCCGCGCACGACGTTGTCAATGGTAAACTCGATGTCCTCGGTCAGCAGGAAGAAGTTCCAGCCGCCGCACGCTTCCAGCACACCGTCGGAAAACAGAAAGCCTGTGCCGGACACGGCGCAGCTGCTTCCAAGGCGCATGCGCGCGTTATTGAGATACTGCGCCTCGCGCAGGAACCACAGCGCATAGCCCGCGGAGATCCAGTTGTCGCCGTAGTTTTTGGAGTTGCGGTAGCACGTCACGATCTCATAGCCGCTGGAGTAGACCTTCTCGATCTCGGAGATGAAGTTCGGGTCGAGGATATTGTCGGCGTCCAGCACGAGATAGGCATCGTAGTGCTTGCGGCCCGTGCGCTTGATGCGCTTGAGCATTTCATTGAGCACATAGCCCTTGCCGACATGCACCGTATCGTGGCGCTCAAAGACGATCGCGCCGCGCTCGCGCGCCACGTCATCCGTGCAGTTGTCCGCGCCGACGTAGATGTCCACATGGTCCATCGGATAGTTCTTCTGCGCGTGGATGCTGTCGAGCAGCTGGCCGATGACGTTTTCCTCGTTGCGCGCGGCGATGAGGACGGCAATGCGGTGGTTTTCATTGCGGCAGGTGAATTTTTTCCGCTTCAGCAGCGCCACCGCCACATAGAAGAATTGATAGGAATAGCATACGAAAAATAGCGCCATGATGACGGCGTTGATCGTGATGACAGTCTGCATAATATGTTCCTCCATTGCCGGAAGCTCCGGCCCATTTTGGTTTCTTTCCCGCCTGTGGGAAAAGTTATATCATGCAAACCTTGTGATTCCACTGTGAAAATTCTTAACAAATTCCGAACATCCACGGTAGAAATTATTAAGCCCTGAAATGAGTAACAGGCAGCGCCGCTGGCGCTGCCTGTTCACTCTTTTATAATGTAATCGCGCCCGGTTTGACATCGAAATCGTGGTTGGCGATGCACGCAACGCAGTTCCGCTCCCGACTCTGTGCCCTGATCCACGCGAGCGACTTTTTCTGCGCCGCGCGGTCGTCGGCGATGCCGGAGAGCAGCATCTGCTCCCACGATTTTTTCGCGTAGCCGCCGTCGGCGCAACCTCCCGTCCTCCCCCGTGATCCTGAGCGCGCACAGGCCCTTGGAATGGCCCGGAATGTTGACCATCACGAGCATCCCGTCGCCGAACACATCGTAAGGCCGGCCTGCGGAGCCCATAAGGCCATTCCAGTCGAAGGTCTGCATCTTCGTGCCGCGCCACCAGTCCGCATTGTAGCGGATGCGGTTGACGGGTGAGCCGTTCTCCGCGAAGCGCAGTTCGTCCTTCAAAACGAGAATTTTCTTCGCGTCCGCGACCAGCTTGAGGCCGTTCGCGTGGTCGCAGTCAAGATGCGAGAGCAGCACCGCGTCCCAATCGACAGGCGCGACGCCCCGCGCCGCGAGCTGCTCGTCGATGGCCGCACTGCTTTCGACAACAACCTGATTCGTAAAGTACAGCGGCAGCGAGCCGAGCGAGCGGATCTGTGCCCTGCGCTCAAAGACGCCGTGCGGGCTCATATCGCGGTGCCAGCCGCAGTCGAACAGAACGTTCCCGTGCGTGCACTCGATGAGATAGGCCGAAACCGGCAGCCAGAGCCGTTTCGACTTTCTATCCAGCACGCCAGACGCCTTGAGCGCGCTGTAATGCTCGCCGCCGAACGGCAGCTCCGGCGCGACGCACACCTTGCCGATGTGGAAAATATGAATCTTGATCTCGCTCATCGTCTGCCTCCCGTCTTGAAATGCCATCAAATCCCGCTTTTTTCTATCTCTGCCAAAAGGCACTTGCAGCCCTCTGAGACATCCCGCCACGTCGCTTCAAAATCGCCTGTATACCACGGGTCGGCGACGTCGCCCGGGCGGTCGGTGTAGTCGAGCAGCCGGTGCATCTTCCCCGCCGGATCACCGCCGCAGATACGCTGCATGTTTTTGAGGTTCGCGCCCTCCATGCCGATGAGCAGATCGTACTCCTCGTAGTCCTGCGCCGTGAGCTGGCGCGCAGCGTGTCCCTCGCAGGAAATGCCGTGCTCGGCGAGCTTGCGCCGCGCGGGCGGATAGACGGGATTGCCGATCTCATCGCGGCACGTCGCCGCGGAGTCGATCTGAAATTCGTCGGCAAGTCCTGCCTTTTCGACCAGGTCCTTTATCACAAATTCCGCCATCGGGCTGCGGCAGATATTGCCCAAGCAGATAAATAAGATTTTCGTCATAGTCTTTCTCCGTAAGTTTTGATAACCGTAGTGTAACAGAAAAATGGAAAATCGTTGAGAAGAAATGCTGCCTTTTCGTTCAGAACTTGTTTGTAAATTCGATACTGCCTTTCCAGTCCATAGAAGGCGTGCTAGGATTTTATGGGAGCGCAGAACACGCTAAAGAAGTACGGAGGTGTCACATGACTGCAGATCAAGGACAATATGAGAAATTTATGGCAAAACTTTCTAAATCAGGATTGGAACTCCAAAAGGACTTTAGCCGCCTCTCGCCGGAAAATCAAAAGCGTTTTATGCAAGAGGTCAACCAAAGGCTAAAGTGTTTTGGACATGCAGTAACCATTACCGATATTCTACAGAGTCTATTTCGTGGGACGAGCTGCTATCTTCTGCCCAGGATAAAATTATAAACAATAGCGTCAACTGTAGAACAAAATCGGTGAAGTAAACTACTATGTCGCCCACAATGTAGCCCACGGAAGGAACTATTCCAAACCGAAGCAAAAACGTTTTTACCAAAAACAAGAAAAACCTTGAAACCGTTATGGCTTCAAGGTTTTTACTTGGCGCGGAAGAGAGGATTTGAACCTCCGCGGCGCTTTTTACACACCCTACTC
>OCQB01002202.1_pt1 | contig 13539 bp, 10 predicted proteins | sample 1538631 | NCBI WGS metagenome assembly OCQB01 (sample SAMN04571713, study PRJEB22368) | human gut metagenome | biome: human gut; material: stool | host: Homo sapiens | place: Luxembourg | collected 2012-10-19
ATATGCTCCCTCCTAAGTGACAAGTTTTTATTATTTCACTTGTCTACCTAGAAGGAAGCATATCACTTTATACTGTTATCGTAGTTAATAGCCTTCCTTTTTCATTTCGTTACTATTTACATTTCATGCAACCTGCAACGTATCTCACTATCTCGCATCATACCTTATCCTACATTGAAAACTGGCTCTCATACAGATGATGATAGAAACCTTCCTTCTTCATCAGTACTTCATGATTTCCCTGTTCAATGATTTTTCCATCTTTCATTACGAGAATCACATCAGCCTCACGGATGGTTGACAGACGGTGTGCAACAATGAAAGTTGTTCTTCCTTCCATCAGTTTTGCAAATGCCTGCTGAATCTTGATCTCCGTTCTTGTATCGATGGATGATGTTGCTTCATCCAGAATCAACATCGGTGGTCTGCATAACATAACTCTTGCAATACAAAGCAGCTGCTTCTGTCCCTGTGAAAGCCCGCCACCATCTTCTGTAATCCATGTATCATATCCTTTTGGCAGACGACGGATATAATTATGGATATGAGAAGCTTTCGCTGCCTCGACAATCTCTTCTTCCGTTGCATCCGGTCTTCCCATAGCAATATTTTCACGGATTGTACCCGTTTTTAACCAGGTCTCCTGAAGCACCATTCCGTACCCTGCACGCAGACTTTTTCTTGTCATTTCGCGAATATCTATATCTTCTACTTTAATACTTCCTGCATTCACATCATAGAAACGCATCAGCAGATTGATCAAGGTTGTCTTTCCACATCCGGTCGGTCCGACAATCGCAATACGCTGTCCTGGCTTAACTTCCAGATTAAAATCTTCAATCAGATGCTGACCTGGCAGATAAGAGAATGAAACATCCTCTACTTTCACATTTCCATCAATATCCATCAGATGAACTGCATGTTCCGGTTCCGGTATCTGCGGTTCTTCATCAATCAATGTAAATACTCTCTGCGCACATGCAATCGCATTCTGAAATTCTGTCACGACTCCGGAAATCTCATTAAATGGCTTTGTGTACTGATTTGCATAGCTCAAGAAACTGGACAATTGTCCTACGCTCATTGCACCGCGTACAACTGCAAATGCTCCGGTAATTCCAACTCCTGTGTAAACCAGACTGTTGACAAATCTTGTCGCCGGGTTCGTGATGGATGAGAAAAATGTTGCCCGCAAGGATGCCTCCTGCAATCTTTTATTCACTTCGTCGAAACGCTCTGTTACATCTTCTCCGCGCCCAAATGCCTGAACCACTTTCTGGTTTCCGATCATTTCATCAATCAATCCTGTCTGCTCTCCACGTATTTCAGATTGCAGGCGGAACATACGAAATGTTCTCTTTGCAATAAAATTTGCTACAAAGAATGATACCGGTGTGATAAGAACCACAACAAATGTAATCGATACATTTACGGATAACATAAAACAAAATGTTCCGATAATCGTTGCAATACCGGTAAAAAGCTGTGTAAATCCCATCAGTAGTCCATCTGAAAACTGGTCAACATCCGCAATTACACGGCTTACAACTTCACCATACGGATGTCCATCAATATATTTCAACGGTAGCTGCTCTATTTTATCAAATGCTTCATTTCTGATATCCTGAACCATCTGATAGGTCATCTTGTTATTACACACATTCATCAGCCACTGTGCCAATGCCGTGATCAGTGTGCACACACCAATCTGAATCATCACCTGCATTACTCCCGGAAAATTCACTTTGCCTTTTCCGATCACATAATCAACTGCATGTCCTGTCAGCTTTGGAATATATAATGTAAGCGCAACGGACACAGTCGCAAGCAGAATTGAAAATACGAGAAAAATTCTGTATCTTCCAAGTCGGCAGATTACTTCTTTCAATGTTGCTGCCTGACTTTTCTGTTTTTTCTCACTATTTGTCTTTCTTTTATCAGCCATTGATTACCGCCTCCTTTGGAAATTGTGAATAATAGATTTCCTGATAGATTGGACAATCCTTCAACAGTTCTTCATGTGTTCCGATTCCCGCCATTGCTCCATCATCCAACACAATGATCTGGTCTGCATGCTGAATAGATGCTGCTCTCTGAGATACGATAAATACGGTCGGCTGGTTTTTCATCTCTTTGATCGACTTGCGAAGTGCCGCATCTGTAGCAAAATCCAACGCTGATGCACTGTCATCAAGAATCAGGATCTCCGGTTTCCGAACCAGTGCGCGCGCAATCGTCATTCTCTGTTTCTGACCTCCGGAAAGATTTCTTCCCCCCTGTTCAATCTGAAATTCTAATCCACCTTGTTTCGTATCAACAAATTCTCTTGCCTGAGAAATGTCCAATGCTTCATACATTTCCTGCTCTGTTGCATCTTCCTTTCCCCAGCGGAGATTGTCCGCAATACTCCCTTTGAAAAGCACTGCTTTCTGAAGAACAACACCGATATGTTCTCTTAGGTTCTCTGTCTGATATTCTTTGATATCACGTCCATTGATCTTCACTGTACCGTCTGTTGCATCATAAAATCTCGGAATCAGATTCACAAGAGACGATTTTCCTGAACCTGTTCCCCCGATGATTCCTATCGTCTGTCCTTTCTTGGCACAGAAATTTATATCAGATAAGGATGTATCTGAAGTTCCTTTATAGGTCAAAGATACGTGAGAGAATTCTACGACCGGAATTTTATTTTTCAAATCCCAATCTGTTTCGGAAGAATTGCTCTTCCATCTTACATCTCCCTCATTCATATCTGGTTTCACAGCAAGCACACTCTCCACACGGTTCAGACATGCTGCTGCCTTCGTCACGGAAATGATCAAGTTCGCTAACTTCACAAGTTCAACAAGAATCTGTGACATATAATTAATAAGTGCCACAACCTGTCCCTGGGTCAGATCTCCGATATCAACACGGACTGCACCGACATAGATCAATGCTATGATTGCTCCGTTTACAATAATATATGTCAGCGGATTCATCATTCCGGAAATGCGTCCCACATATTTCTGCGCATCTGTAAGAATTTGATTCGCATTTTCAAACCGCTTCGTCTCATCCTCTTCTTTATTGAATGCACGAATAACTCTTGCTCCTGTCAGATTTTCCCTCGTTGCAAGAAGTACCTGATCAAGATCTGCCTGCACTTTCTTATACATCGGCATCGTCACAAGCATGATTCCAAACACAATAAGTGAAAGAAGCGGAATCGTCACAACAAATACAAGTGCTGCTTTCACATCTACTGTAAATGCCATGATCATTGCACCAAATACAATGAACGGCGAACGAAGAAACAATCGTAAAACAAGATTCACACCTGACTGGATCTGATTGATATCACTTGTCATTCGTGTGATCAATGTAGATGTTCCTAATTGGTCCATTTCCGTAAATGTAAATTTCTGGATATGTTCAAATAATCCATGTCTTATTCCCGTTCCGACTCCTGTTGCTGCCTTCGCTGCAAAATACTGTGCTGTAATGGAACAGACAAGTCCGATGATTCCCAGCGCGATCAGTACAAAACACATTTTCACAATATATGGCTTATCCTGATTTGCAATTCCCACATCAATAATTGCCGCCATTACCAACGGAACAAACAGCTCAAAAGATGCTTCCAGCATCTTGAACAATGGAGCAAGTATGGATTCTTTTTTATAATCTTTCAGATATGCAAGTAATGTCTTCATAATGTGCTCTTTCCTTTCTCTTATTTTAATTAAAGAGAGCCTGTCAAAATGACAGACTCTCTTATATCATTATTATAGACTATCTATCCAATCCGATTCTCTCTACCTGTCTTCCGATACGCATTGCTTTTGCATATGCCATGAGACGTTCTTCATTCTTCTTATCGTACTTTCTGTAGTTCTCAATAACAAGTTCAAAGATATCTTTATCAATGTCTTCACGGAAACGGATGCAGTCGCACACGCTTCTGTCAATTCCATATACATTGTAAGAACCGTACTTTGTATCAAACACATGCTTCTCATCCTCAAAAGCCTGCTCTGAGAAGTAATGTCTGCTGACTTCAAAATTCATCTTCATCTTGTGACGGTCACTTCTTCTTGTTGCAATTGAAAGAATCTCCGGCTCTTTATCAATCAGGCCCATGTAATAGCATGCACTGTCTGCGCAGATCACCGCTTTTCTATTTACTCGTGCCACTTCCACTGCCTTATAATCTTCCGGTTTGGAAAACTCTGGACTAATGATCCAATAATGTCCATGTGCTACCTTCTCAAGCTTTCCTTCTGCTGTCAACAGACCGATCTGACGATTTGTAAGTCCTTCCTTCATCAAATCTTCCGTGTCAATGTATCCTTTGTATTTGTCTGCAATGTATTTCACTTTATCATAGATAATCTGACGCATAATTCTTTTCCTCGCTTAACTCGTGTATTACTAGAAACTGTAAGAAATGTTTACGGGCTGCTGTGATCAGCAACACCTGTGATTCTTTTAAGTCTCTCGTATTGTATCATCTATCAAAGCGGTTGACAATAGGTAAGACGCTGATTTTTCAGTCCGATACTTCTATCTCTTTTATTAAAAATTCATTCCCACGAAGCAGATAGGTATTTTCACTTCCACAGTACGGACAGATTTTTCCATGTTCTACCGTTGGATATTCTTTCTGGCATTCTTCACAAAATGTTACTGCTTCTATCTGCTCGATTTTCAGTTCGGCTTCTTCCATAAGCGGTTCTTTCTTCTTCGCCCAATTCCAGCAATCCGTCAGATAATCATGTAGTATTCCTGACACTTCCCCAATCTCCAGTGTCACGGAAGAAACCTTCTCCACATGATTTTCTTCCGCAACCTTCTTTACATCTTTTACAACATAAAAGACAACACCTAATTCGTGCATTTTTCTTCCCTCTCAATTTATATTTTTGCAACTATATCCTGAAGTAATCTGATCAGTTCTTTTGCGTTCACAGGTTTAAAGATACACTCATTCATTCCGGCTGACTTACACTGATGTATACTTTCGGTAGACGCCTGTGCTGTCATTGCCAAAATCGGAATCTCGGCTGCATCTTCCCTTTGGTCTGCCATAGAGCGGATCTTTCGTGATGCCTCTTTTCCATCCAACTCCGGCATCATGATATCCATAAGAACAGCATCATATTCTCTTAGCCCCGACTGTTTAAATAGTTCTGCAGCTTCCCGTCCATTCCATGCCTTTGTCACCTGTGCACCAGCTTCTTCCAGATAAAACTCTGCAATCTCCATATTGATCTCATTATCTTCAGCAAGAAGAATATGATATCCTCTGAGCGGTTTATCCTCTTTCAGATCCTGTTTTGTTCTCTGCACACATTCTTCATTCTGGCTTTCCTTTTCCGGCTGAACTACTGGAAAACTCAAATAAAAACGGAACTCCGTTCCAACGCCGGGCGTACTGCTTACCCGAATTGTTCCACCCATCTTTTCGACCAGTCCTTTTACAATTGACATTCCCAGCCCCGTTCCTTTATACTGCGTTCTTGCATCATTTATTTCCTGTGTAAAAGGCTTAAACAATTCTTCTTTTATATATTCTCTGCTCATCCCGACACCTGTATCCGTAATACGAAATTCGAATGCCGCACACATTCCATCAAAAGAAAGTTCTTTTACATAAGTGTCTATCCTTCCTCCACGCTTATTATATTTGATTGCATTACTGAACAGATTCAGCATAATTCTTCTGATCTGCAGCGTATCTCCGCTCAGCATCGTATGATTCACCTTTTCCCGATGGCTCTCATAGCTGATTTCCATTGCCTCTACCTGTGCACTGACCACAACTTCTACCTGATCTATCAACGTATTCAGATCAAACGTATCATTCTGCAACTCTAAATATCCTGACTCTATTTTACTCATATCAAGTACATCATTGACCAGTTCACTCAGATGTTGGACAGACAGATCCATTTTATCAACACACTCTTCTATCTTTTCCTGATCCTTATAGTTCTTACGGATCATCTGGATCATTCCCAGAATACCATTGATCGGTGTACGGATATCATGACTCATCCGATTCATGAATTCTGTCTTCGCACGGCTCTCGAAATCCGCTTTTTCGTATGCAACCTGCAGACGTTCTCTTTCTCTGTCTTCCTGCTCATGGAACTCTGAAATATCCTTGAACAAAATAATTGCACCGATCACAGTACTTGTCTGCTTCGTCTTACTTTCATAAACCATCTCCTGTGACATCAGGACTGTCTCCTGCCACCAGCATCTGCTTCCATCACTTTGCTCTACCTGATATTCCACAGTCACCTGCTTTTCGCCTGCTTTAAAACGCTCGATCAGCTGTGCCGGATTTTCTGTGATACGATAATTTTCTCTCGTCTCTTTTGTCACGAACCGCTGACAGGTCTTACAATACGTATCATAAGGACATGGAAGTTTTATGTCTGGAATCTGCCTGTTTTCCCTGTTTTGCCAAAATATCTTTTCTAATAAATTCTGTGTCAGATTAACACTTTGGATTATTTCTGCTGTATCCATCAATGCTTCTATATAGTTTCCGTTTTCCAAAATGGACTGCGTCAGCTGTTCATAGAACTGTGTTAGTTGCTTTTTCTCATTTACGATCAATCTGTCCCTGTCCTGATAAACATCAAACCCAACAAGAAAATGATGCAGATTTCCATTTTCAGCAAAGTCAGGCAGTAAAAGTGTGATCCGGCCACGCAAAACTCTGTCACCATCTTTGTGACAATAAAAATATTCCTCTACCTGATGTTCCTCTGTCAGTGTTTCCCGGATTTCCGACAGCTGAAGTTTCTCCCAGAGTTCCCTGCGGTTCTCTTCCTCCGCCAGCTCCTGTATAATCTGCTCTACTGCACCAGAATAACTACCATCATCTGCAAGGAAAAATTCTGAGCTTGCACGAAGAACAACATACTGATCCACAATCGCATCACAGTACAGACAATCTGTAAAATGAAATCCTTTTTCTTTTACAGATTGTAACAGCCGACTCCTAATTCTCCGCTTGTCAGCTGCTTCTTTCATCTTCGCCCGATTCTTGTCTACATACATGTTCTTATCCGCATATCGGAACAGGTCTTTCATATTACTTCCCGGAAAATCTGTAGACAATGCATATCCCACTGCATAGCTAAGTAGCATATCCGGATGGTTCTTTGAATAACGCTCCGTCTGTTCCCGTATCATCTGCAGACAGTCTTTCACCTGCTCATGATCCACCTGCTTTAACACTGCAATAAACTCGTCTCCACCGTCTCTTCCGACAAAATATTTCTCCGGAAGTGCTGCCCGCAATTGTTCTGCAAATGATCTGATATATTGATCGCCTCTTTCATGTCCCTGCCGGTCATTAATGATTCTCAGATTATTTAAATCAAACACCATTACCGCCGTTGATTCACTGCCCGGAAGCGGCTCTTCAGATGCCAGAATCTCCTCGCACTTATTCTTATTCGGAAGTCCTGTTGCCTCATCCAGATAAACCTTCTGACGAAGCACACGGTTTTGTGCCGCGTACCGCAATGCCTTGAAAAGCTCGTATCCCAACAGACACACAATTCCAATAATATCCACGACAACAATTTTCTCCAGACGGTTTAAGGAAGATGCCAGCTTCTGCGAATAACTTTCCGCAAGCCCTGTTGTCTCATCACAGATTGTAAAAAATGTTTCACTTTTATTTATAATCTGTGTATTCTCATATCCTTCTTCACGAGCCTTATAGATTTCTTCCTTTAGTTGTTCAAAAAATTGTTCCTGCACTTCCATCTTATCCTGAAATGCTTTATCATCCAGACGGACAAGGTTCAGTTCATCGCTGCCATGACGTAACCCATCAATATACGCATCCACTTCCCTGATCATTTCATCCTGTGGTCTCTGTGCATTTTCCAGTTTGATGATCTGCTGCGTCTTTCCACGCACAAGTCCGGCATAATTCACTACACGAGCCGTTCCCTGCATATCACTGACTAATATCATGATTCCAAAGAATAATGCAATCAGGATACATGTAAGAAGCATCATGAAAATACGCAGAATCCGTGTGATTTTCTTTTCTTTTTCTTTCATATCTTTATAACCTTACTTTTACTTTATTTAAAGATTATAACAGAATCTCCTTTGTTTTCCCATAATTAAAATACATCACCAGAGGATTTTTAAAAATGGTGTAATACTTGCTATCTGTTTTGGAAAATGTGATACTATAAATTATAGTCACACTTAATTTTCGTAACAAACGGAGGGACCCTCTATGATAAACCAGACAAAACAAATATTGGAAGAATCTCTGAAAAAAATAATGCTTCAAAAACCGCTCGATAAGATAACCATCCGCGATTTAACCGAAGACTGCGGCATCAGCCGTATGGCTTTCTACTATCACTTTAAAGATATTTATGATCTGGTCGAATGGTCCTGCCTGGAAGATGCAACCCGCGCTCTTGCCGGCAAAAAAACTTACGACACCTGGTCTGAAGGACTGGTACAGATTTTTGATGCTGTGTATGGAAATAAGCCATTTATATTAAATGCTTACCGCTGCATCAGCCGGGATCAGATTGAAAGTTTCCTTTTTCATCTGACTTCCGATTTACTGATGAATGTTGTAGAGGAAAAAGCAGAAGACACCAGTATTTCTGAAGAAGACCGGCGCTTTATTGCCGATTTTTATAAATACAGCTTTGTCGGTCTTATGCTCGACTGGATCAAACAGGGAATGAAAGACGATTATGTCGATCTGGCACATAAGATCAGTATTACCATCCACGGAAGCCTTACGCATTCTATTGAAAATTTCGCAGCACTTCCTAAAAAAGAAAATTCATAATCTCCATATATAATATTTCCTATAATTATCACATGAATAAATGTTGAGGACAAAAGCCCCCAACTATAACACTTTACAAAAAGAGGCAAATGATAAGTTTTTTATCACTTGCCTCTTTTTGTAAATTGAAAATCTTTAAAAATGTCCATACTATAACTATAACAACTATACTTCATATCTCGTTATTTAGAGTAATTATGATGAGATGATCTCAAAACGAGACATGAATCCGTTTTTTCAGAAAGGTGGTTTATTATGTCAAATAAGAAATCTAAACTTGGTGTAATCTCTGCAGTAGCAGCAGGAACAGGAACTGCAATTTATCTCGCACAGAAAGCAAAAAAAGAATCTGGTAATTCAGAATCCGGTAATTCTATTTTTAAGAAGAGTACTGTTGCCGATTCTTCCGTTCCAGATAACTATCGTAACACTGAGCGCGGAAAATATGACCGCAACAGCAAAGGCATCTATTATTCCAACGGAAACTACGAAGCATTTGCACATCCGGAGAAACCGGAAGGTGTAGACCAGAAAAATGCTTACATCGTAGGAAGCGGACTAGCCTCTCTGGCAGCGGCATGTTTCCTTGTCCGTGATGCACAGATGCCTGGATGCCAGATCCACATTTTAGAAGCAATGGATATTGCCGGTGGTGCATGTGATGGAATCTATGATACTTCCCGAGGTTATGTAATGCGCGGTGGACGTGAGATGGAAAATCATTTCGAATGTCTGTGGGATCTCTTCCGCAGCATTCCATCCATCGAGACACCTGGTGTTTCTGTACTTGATGAATATTACTGGCTCAATAAGCATGACCCGAACTATTCCCTTTGCCGTGCAACTGTAAATCGTGGCAAAGACGCACATACAGACGGAAAATTCAACCTCAGTCAGAAGGGCTGTATGGAAATCATGAAACTCTTCATGACAAAAGACGAAGATCTCTACGATAAAACCATCGAAGATGTTTTTGACGAAGAAGTATTTGATTCTACTTTCTGGCTCTATTGGAGAACAATGTTTGCATTTGAAAACTGGCACAGTGCTTTGGAAATGAAATTATATTTCCAGAGATTTATCCACCATATTGCCGGACTGCCTGATTTCAGTGCATTGAAATTTACCAAATATAATCAGTATGAATCCCTCATTCTTCCGATGCAGAGATACCTCGAAGATGCCGGTGTGGACTTCCAGTTCAATACAGAAGTCACAAATGTTGTATTCAAATTCGAAGGAGACAAAAAGATTGCATCTGCAATTGAATGTAAAGTAAACGGACAGGAAAGAGGTATCGTCCTGACAGAAAACGATCTCGTATTTGTCACAAACGGAAGCTGTACAGAGGGAACCATTTACGGAGATCAGAACCATGCACCAAACGGGGATGCCGAAGTCCGTACAAGCGGTGTATGGAACCTTTGGAAAAACATTGCCCGTCAGGATCCATCCTTCGGACATCCGGAAAAATTCTGTTCCGACATTGCCAAGACAAACTGGGAATCTGCAACAGTTACAACTCTGGATGACAAGATCATTCCTTATATCACAGACATTTGCAAACGTGACCCTCGCACCGGAAATGTTGTAACCGGCGGTATCGTCAGCTGCCAGGATTCCAGCTGGCTGTTAAGCTGGACAATCAATCGTCAGGGACAGTTCAAAGACCAGGATAAAGATAAGGTATGTGTCTGGGTTTATGGATTATTTACTGATGTACCCGGTGACTATATCAAGAAGCCTATGAAAGACTGTACCGGAAAAGAAATCACAGCAGAATGGCTCTATCACCTTGGTGTTCCGGAAGATCAGATCATGGATCTGGCAGAAAACAGTGCAATCTGTGTACCGACAATGATGCCTTACATCACAGCATTCTTCATGCCACGTACAAAAGGTGACCGCCCGGATGTTATCCCGGATGGATGTGTCAACTTCGCTTTCCTCGGACAGTTTGCTGAAACTCCAAGAGATACTGTTTTCACAACAGAGTATTCTGTACGTACTGCTATGGAAGCTGTTTATGGCCTTCTCAAAGTAGACCGTGGTGTGCCTGAAGTATGGGGAAGTGTTTATGATATCCGCGAGCTTCTCGACAGCTCTGTAAAACTTATGGACGGAAAATCTCCACTCGAGATCCAGCTGCCTGGACCGCTGAACGCACTGAAGAAACCGCTTCTGAAGCTCGTAAAAGGAAATGTAATTGAAAAGGTACTGCGTGATCACAATGTACTGAAGGACGGAATGTAAAAAGAACACTTGTTCTTTTCTCTGGAATATGCTATTCTATTTCTACCTGATTAAGTAAGAAGAATACTCCCGGCATTCTTCTTACTTAAATGATTTGATACAAGGGTCAAAAGGTCATGCGTTTCTTGCTTGCATGAAAAAGCATGACTTATTGACCCGCAAAACACCGAAAAGTAGCCATTTTTCGTAGAAAAATGAGCGGATTTGAGGTGTTTTAGGATTGCGAGAGCATGAAATGCGAAGCAATCCGTGTATCATAGGGGTCAAAATACCTTTTGACCCCAACATCATGATTTCAGACAGCATATAGGAGAAGCAGCAACACATGGATGGATATCAGTTCGAAGAACAGTGTGCGATCATACTAAAAAGAAAACATTTTTCAAAAATAGAAGTTACTAAAAGTTCTGGGGATCAAGGCGTTGACATCATTGCCTATAAACACAGAAAAAAATACGGGATACAGTGTAAATATTACACGTATCCCGTTGGTAACAAAGCAGTCCAGGAAGCTTATGCCGGTGCGAATTTTTATGACTGTGACAAGGTCATCGTAATGACAAACACAACATTCACCCGCTCCGCGATTGAACTTGCTGAAAAACTGGATGTAGAATTGTGGCCGGATTGCCCGGTCACACCTTTTTACAGTTTATTGTTCAAGATCATGGGATTATTGAACCTGCTTCTTTTCCTTTACGCGATCCTGACACTTTTTTCTGCAAAATATGATTTTATTCATTTGCCGGTTTCACTTGATACGATATCGCTGGTGGCACTCCTGACAGCCTCTGCTTTAGGAATCTTCGGCTGGAAGTATCTCCTTTGTAATCTGATTACCGCCGGAGCTTTCCTCTTCCTTGCATTCCATGTTGCGCTTTCACCTGTATCTCTGGCAACAGATTATACATACACACAACTGCTCTCCTTAATTCCTGCAGTTGTATACATGTTTCATGCCGGGTGGCTGAAATTAAAGAAGATGAAAAAATAAAAGCTTATTCAAACCAGATTTCCGGATTCGTAGACGATACACTGGTTACTCCTGCCTTAAGAAGTGCCATTACATCTTCCTTCTCCCGGATCATTCCTCCGGCGATCACAGGTACCGGAAGATCTTTACAGATATTTCCGATCACCTTCGGCATCATTCCCGGAAGAACCTCTACCACATCCGGCTTTGCTGCCGTTACCTGTGTTTTCACATTTTCATAAGCCATAGAATCAATCAAAAATACGCGCAATACCGTGAGCATTCCAAGTTCCTTCGCTCGATGAATGATCGTCGGTTTTGTGGAAATTACACCATCCGCTTCTGTATATTTTCTGATAAAATCTGCAGCAATGTTCTTCGATGCCAGCCCATGGATCAAGTCTAGATGTACTACCGCCAGTTTTTCTGCTGCTTTTACTTTAGAAACAATCTCCGGAATTGTACAGATGTCTCCATATAAAATAAATACAACCTGGCTTTCACTTTTCAGACAGGCATCTACTCCTTCATCATCTTTTACCGCTGCAATCACAGGGGATACCTCCAACGCATCCAGAAATTTATAATTCATTTCAATTCTCCTTTGTTCCGCCAAGATCAAATGAATGCCAGACACAGAAACTGTGAACAACAGTACTTGTATCTGGCATCTGTTTCATAAATTATACTATATCTCCTTCACAATCGTCTAGTGTACTGCATCCACATTTCCGGCAGCTACGATATTTACACCTATACCTGCCACATTTTCCAACACAATATCTCCAATGTGAACCGGAGCTTTGATTGTTACGCCGCGAAGTGCTGCGATACAGTCAAAAATCTTATCTTTTGAAATGTCATGCTCTGTCTTCACATTAATCATTGGTACTTTTCCGTCTGCGACACGAACTGTAGTCGTTACAATACGCGTTGGATCAGTTACTTCCTTTCTTGCATACGCCTCTCCACGTGGACACGTATTTCCCGTAACCGATGTAACTTTTCCATCTTCCATTTTTACAACGATCGGACATCCCATCGGGCATCCGATACAGATTAATTCTCTCTCACTCATTTTCTTATGCCTCCTCGATCCGAATCGTAATCTTCTTTGTCTCCGGGTATTCTTCCAGTTTCTTTTTCTTCAGGATTACCTGCTCCATCTCACCCGGTGCCATCACCTGACGTTTCTTCTTGCTGATCAGCTGATCGTCAAAATACACTGCAATCGACTTATTCTTAAATACATCTCCGACACGGAAACGAACGGTCAAATTTTCTTCCATTTCGGAAGGTCTTACAAAGGATGGTACAGTATAGCGCACTCCGCCTTCCGGAGAAATCGGAAGCATTTCTGCCTGCACGTCCTTTTCTCCTGCCTTTATATAAGTGGCTGCGTTCTTTCCTGCTGTCGCTGCCTCCTGAGATACAAAATCCACAAGATCATGCACATGCAATACATTTCCACATG
>OCQB01002208.1_pt1 | contig 13521 bp, 10 predicted proteins | sample 1538631 | NCBI WGS metagenome assembly OCQB01 (sample SAMN04571713, study PRJEB22368) | human gut metagenome | biome: human gut; material: stool | host: Homo sapiens | place: Luxembourg | collected 2012-10-19
CGTACAGGTTCGAGTCCTGCCAGGCGCACCATTAATAACTCTCTTTAAGTAAACAACTTGAGTAGGGTTTCTTTTTTTTGCTGGAATAGGCGCAAATTCCATAAAAGCCCCGATCTGGGTACAAGGTATATACGCTTTAAGGCCATTTTTAGCCTTATTTTACAAGGTATTTCTGTTAACCGGCCCATTTGGCTGCTTTGTAAAACGGAAATTTCTGAATTTATATATAATTGATACTATATAAATACATTGCGCTAATTTACAATTCCTTATGCTCTCCGTCATCAGATGAGGAGGTTGGAAAAACGCTCTGTATTTGGAGGGAAGATTCCCTTAATGTGTTGCTGTAAGAATAAAAATCATGAAGTCTGCCGTCATATGATTTCTCTGTTTCTGTTTTTGCAGCTGTTCACAAAATAGAAAAATGCCAGTATTCTCAATTCATCATCATAAGAAATCAAACAAATTTTTAATCACAAGTGCTACTGCTGATGATAAACATGTATATGAATTGAATGAAATAAAATCGTTAATACCAAAGAAAAATTCATTGATATTTAGCGGAAAATTTACAAATGAGGAGCACCAAACAATTGAACGTTTATTTTGTGAATACAAAATTGAAATTATCGGAAACGGGCTCCCTGTAAAAAATGGAGGCTATAATGTTGAATTCCAGACATTGGATAATTTATTCAAGAAACTTCCTGAGAACTGAACGACGAAACTGTTTCAAGCCCCTGAATAGCTTGCTCATTACACGCAACAGTATCCCGATGAAACCATGCGGCGGCGTTACGGAAACGGAAAACAGGATATGGGAAAGGCAACGGTGCCTTTGAGTCTATGGATAAAGATGAAGGATTTGATCCAGCAATAAATCTTACCGGGCCTCTGCCAGAAGAATTTTCAAAAAGAGGGTGTAGGAAAGTTAAAGGAACTGCCGATTGTAAAAATAAATTCTAAAAGAAAAACATGTTCTATATGTTTCCAACACCTCCACGAAAGAGATGGAAGCGGGACATCCTGAAAAAACCTCATCGACGCTTTCCTTCTTATCACGTAGTGCAAATGACGGCAACAATCCAGGAACATATAAAACGCAATTGGGAAGAAGTAAAAACAGAGTAACGATATTCCAGTCCCTGTTGTCTTAATCGTTAAATATTTCAATACTATCTATAAAGGAGCGGAAGCGTCTTTGGAAGTAATTCACATGTGTTGTCCATGTAAGAAAAAAGAAACTAAATCATCAATTACGGCATTTCTATAATTCATGACAATAATTAGAATAATAAAATCCATATTAACGATAGAATTAGCCATGATAAATTCGTGTTCTCCTAATTTAAATTATGGAGAGGAAATAGACTTGTCGCCATATAAGGAATCAATCAAACATGTCGATTTAAACTCCCTTCCAATTGAGATAACGGAATCTAGAATTGTTCCTGCATTATATATTGGCAAGAGACCAAATCATATAAACAAGCATTCCAAAATAATTGATGTAACGCCACTGTCGGAAAGATTTCTTTTTGAATATCAAAAAAAGAAAATCGTTTGTTTTGATAACTTCTTGAAAAAAAATTATCCTGAAACTAAATTTGCCGTTTCGGTTAAGAAAGCATCAACTCAATCCGAATTGGAAGGTATAATTGATGAATTGAAAAAACATCACATTAATATCGAATATATTACGATTCCGGGAATTAAAAATTAGGTACCGGATAATCTCTTTACCAAGAGAAATAAATGCATGGAATCACTCATCCCTTGAATTATATGGAGAAATGAACTATGCAGGAACTCCCTTTGTGACTTGTCTCTCCTCACTCCGGCGGCCAAATTGCTTATGACAGGTTGATTACCCTCTTATCGGTTCAAACTTCACTGATAAAAAGTCATCAGACAAACGCAGACGAAAACATCAAATGTCCGGAGACATTTGGTTTCTCCCACAACATCTTCCATCCATCCCTTGCATGACATAAGCACTCCCCTGACACCGAAATCTCCCCCATATGCGGACATGACCTTGAAGTACGATCCGTCACGGTTCCAGTTTGCACAATTCCTCCTCGTAGACAAGAAGGGGAAGGCCGCGGAGGCCACCCCCGCCCGGTTCTCCTTTGATTTCAACAATCAGGGGCATCAGGAATATATCTTTAACCGGAAATACTACTCAAAACAGGATTGGAACCTTCTCCAGGTAAAACTTTTCTACATCGACCCGGAGGAGATGCGGCGCGTCGCGGTTCCGGTGGATATGGAAATAGACCTCGCGCGCAAAAGCCCCCCCTGTCCGCCATTCCCGCCAGGAATTCACCGTCCTGCCTGCCCCGTCCCCCGTTCCTTTCGTCCATGATCCGCGTCTGCCGGAGGAAAAAGTGCGGTTTAGGCTGCATTACTTCCATCAAAACCAAGACCCCGGCTCCAGCGGGCATTCCCTGGTTTACGACGGACCTTTCACCAGAATTGATTTCCGGCCTGAAACGCCGGAAAACGGGCCTGTGGCCATTAGCATTTCACCGGAAAATCCACTAACCGTGAGAGGCAATGAAATATCACCCCCGGTTTTTGCTGCCGCTTCCAGCCATACGAGCTTCTCCCCCTGGGAAAAAGAAATCCCTATCCCATCCTGAGCCTGAACATCCCGGATCTGCTGCCGGAAACCTCTTCCTGATGGACTCTCTCCGGAACTGCAAACATGATCATGGCCAGTCGCGCCTGCCGCATATCCTTCCCGCTTCCCTCCGTCATGGGAAGCACGGTCACGCTCCCCCTTCAGGATATTCCAGGAATCAAATTGCCGGATGACGCCAAGGCGGCGCTCACCGTCGCCGACATGAAATCCGAATCCTCACGGAGCTCCCTGCTCCTGCATCTCCGCAGCACCCTTCCTTCCGCCTGTTTCGACTCCCTCACGCTCATTGACGCCAACAACCGGGAATATTCGCCGGCGGAACTGGTTGCTCATGACACTCACCCGCAGAGAGTGACACGCATTTATGAACCTTATTAGGAACCTGGGGACCGGAACATTACGGCGGAGCTGATCATTTACATCAATCCCCGCACGGTACGGATCCCACTGAATCTGAAATTCAGAGCCGGAGGAATGGTACCGTCTCCGCCATCTGAATAATGGCTCAAAGGCAATGCCGCCCAACAATTTTTCGCCCCCCTGAAAAACGACGAGTGCAGGTCTCTCCCAACCAGATCATGAGGCCTCAGCGGTAGAAAAACATTTCACAGGCCATGGCCGCCCCTCCCCTTGCCGGGAAATCTCGCCCGGCAAACCTCCGGAAAAGCGGGGATGAACGAAATCTTCCGGCATGCCGTACCCCCGGAAAAGCGGGCATTCCCTCCGTCATCTGAACTTCTTCAGGAACGGGGCGATCAACGCCGTTCCCAGACCGACCAGGGCAATGAGGGAGAACGACCATCTGAGAGAAGACGCATGGGCAATATGCCGATGACCGGAGGTCCCAGCAGAAAGCCCAGAAAGCCGATCGTGGAAACGGAGGCCAGAGCCACGCTGGGAATCATCTTTTTGGACTTTCCGGCCATGCTGTAGCAGAGAGGGACAATGGAAGAGGTGCCCAGCCCCACCAGAAGGAAGCCCAGCGTGGCGGACCACAGCACCGGGAACAGAACGGCAACCAGAAGCCCGGCGGCAATCAGAATGCCGCTCGCGCGCAGCACGCGCACGGCTCCGAAGCGCATCACCATGCGGTCCGCCGTAAAGCGTCCCAGGGCCATCGTGCTCATGAACGCTACATATCCCGTTTGCACCAGGCCCGGGCCTGGCTGAACCACACTTTCAAAATATACGCCGCTCCAATCGAACATGGTCCCCTCGCTGACCATGCTCCCGAACGCAATCAATCCGATAAGCAGTACATAGGCGTCCATGCTCCGGAACATGCCACCGCTCTGGGAACTGGAATGCCGGGCGTCCCGCGGCAAAAGGAAACGGGAAAAAACGGCCAGAATGAACATGCATATCAGAAAAATGGCGATGAAATGCGTTTCCGTGGACACATTCCAGTCCACCATGAAGGCCCCCAGCAGCGCGCCGAAGAACCCCGCCAGGCTCCACAGGCCGTGAAAGCGGGCCATGATGCTGCACTGGTACAGCCGCTCCACGCCCACCCCCTGCGTATTGACGGAAATATTCGTCAGATTGGCGGCCACACCGAACAAAAACAGCCCTCCGGCCAGTTCCCAGAAGGAGGAAACCAGCCCCAGGCACACGAGTACGGCGGGGTAAAAAACGGAAGACGCCATGAGTATCCTCCGGCTGCCGAAGCGGCCTACCAGGTAGCCGGACAAGGCCATGGCGGACATCTGCCCGACGGGAACGGCAAAGAGGACGGACCCCAGATCGGCATCGTTCATCCCCAGGGCGCTCTTGACGTCGGGAATGCGGCAGGCCCAACTGGCGAACACCAGGCCCTGAAGAAAATAGAAGGTACTAACCGACAACCGGTAAACGCCCTGGGTCGTTTTGGGAAGAGAGAGATTCATTCTGGATTTTCCGGATCGCGCAAAAAGCTATCTTCATTTGCCGCCCCTGGCAAGAGAAATCATATCTTATACAATAAGATTTGACCATGCAGAACCGGCAAAGGAGCAAGGGCCTGCCGTTTCCGGCAGACCATTCATGGTTCGCACTGTTTACCGTAAAAACTCCTCTCTGCAAACAAAAAACGCCGCCCTCACAGACAGGACGGCGTTTCTTCAAACAAAACGGGAATTTCTCAGCGCGGATCGCGGTGCCAGTTCAGGGCGCCCTTGCCCAGGGCATAGAGGTAGGCTACCAGCAGAATGCCGATGAAAATGCACATGGCCGTAAACGATTCCGGATTCATCATCACATAGTCCCGGAAGTTGACGGCCCAGGGATAGAGGAAAACCACTTCCAGGTCAAAAATCACGAAAAGCATGGCCACCATGTAGAACTTAACGGAAAACATGGGAGCCCCTTCACCCACGGGAATCATGCCGCATTCGTAAGGAATGTCCGCAGGCTTGCGAACGGAAGAACGCTTGCCCATCAAGATACTGAGCAACAAAATAATGCCGGCCAGCCCCAGGGCTGCCACCACCTGCACAAGCACTGAAAAAAATTCCTGATTCATGACGTCTGGCACGGGTGTACCACACCCATCCCGGAAAAGCAAAACTAAAAAGGGGCCGCGGTTAGCATGCTGACATGGACGCCTATTTTCCCGAAAATACGGAAAGAACGCCATTTACGGGGCTTTTTCCCGCACGCACGTTTCCCTTCCGCTTTCCTCCTCCATCCGGTCGCGACTCCGGCGTACGGCGAAGTCACGCTCCCATCCAGCCAGCCGCCCAGTCCCATAGCCAGGAACACAAATACCATCCCCCCACCAGCACGAAAACAAGAAGTCCCAGCAATTTCAGCAGCACAAAGCCTCCGGCCAGCACTAACCCGGCTGCGCAGGCCATAACCATGCCGGCGATCATGGAAAGGAAATCAAGCACGGACGTCAACATGGCTCCTGCATTCAGTATATCGGCTGACCGCCTCCGGCAAGAATAAAACCACGGCCATTCCCACAAAAACGGTTCTACGCCCCTAATTCCGGCCTGCCAGCACCTTCCTGAGCACGTGAATCACTCCGTTGTCCTCGTTGGACGGAGCCGTAAACGCAGCCATTTTCCGGATTTCCGGAACGGCGTTGGCTACCGCATAGCTGAATCCGGCCTGCCTCATCATCTCGGCGTCATTCATCTGGTCGCCGAAAACCATGGTCTCCACTGCAGAAATCCCCAGCCGCCGCTGAATCAGCTCCAGGGCATTTCCCTTGTTGGCTCCCTTCCGGCTGATATCCATCCACCGTTCACCGGAAACGGCCACCTGGAAACGGTCTGCCAGATGCCTCAAATGCGGATAGCTGTTATTCACGGCCCCCTGGAAATCGTACACGGCTATCTTCAGCAGCCTGTCACCCTGGACGGAAAGCAGGTCATCCACCTGTTCGCAACGGGTGTAGTACCTGCGGGCCTCCCGGACAAACTCGGGTCGGGAATCCTCTATATAGGCGGAATCTCGGCCCGCCAGCACGATGCAGGCCCCCTCAATGTCCCGGATCTGCACAATCAGCGGCGCGGCGGTCTCCCTCTCCATGTCCGCCACCAGCCATTCATCCCGGCCATCGGCCACATAGGCTCCGTTTTCTGCGATGAACAGCATCCTGTCCGCCACAGGGGAAAAAGTTTTCCGCAGCCCGTCATATTGTCGCCCGCTGGCAGCCGCAAAACGGATGCCGTGTTTCTCCAATTGTTCGAAAATGGTGAAAAAATCCGGTTCCAGTTCTCCCCGTCTGTTGAGCAGAGTGCCGTCCATGTCGGATGCAATGAGTCTGACGGAATCCATAACTGCCCACAGCATCGGGTACCTCTTCCTTCAAGGCAAGCGCATGCTGTGCCAGTGCGGAAGCAGAAAACCGGAAATCTCAAGGTCCGCTCTAAAACCATTCGCAAACCGCATATTCTCGCTTCATGCCGTCTTTCCCATTGAAAAATCCATCGCAAAACCAGATGCGGGAACGGTGGATTTCCCCTCTTGCCCGGAACGTTCGAAACCACGCTTCTTTAACCTTTCAGCCACATGCTCAATGGATAAGATAACATGCCGGATTAGGAATCCGGAATAATCGAAAATATTTGAACTTAAAATAAATGCAAATAACGGCTCTGATGAATGCGACGGAATGGAAGCAGAAAACACCATGACACGATCTTTCCGTCCGTCTCCGGGAAAGCTTGTATTTTCTTGCATCCGTCCTTTTCCTGCAAGGTTTCCCATTCTTCCCGGATTCCTAATCCGCGGCCCATTCTTCGGGATTTTTTATATCTCTACCCAGAGGCAGATGAAAACCGTTCTATTTTTTCATTGCTCCCGGTTCCGTATTCCTGCATCATCATGTTTTGCAGTTCCCTGCTTATGATACACATGACATTTGGAAAAAAGGCTCTCTGGTTTCTTGGTGCTCTAAGTGTGTTTGCGGCCCTCGTCGCCGGATCATCCATTTTCTGGTTCCTGCGGAATGAACCATCCCCACGGGAATGGAAATTCAGCCCCCTGTGGTCGGAAACGGAAAAAGAGCAAATCCTGATGGTGGCGGACTATATGGAGCGCCACGGTCCGGAACGGTTCCTTCTCAGGTCCCTCTCACCTAATTCCCGTCATATTGACTGGCACCTGTTTTCCGAATTTTCCATGAGCCAGTACATGAAGGACGAAATCCGGGAACGGCTCCAGATGATACGGGAAACAGCGGAAAACGGAGATGGCCGCTGCCGTTCCTCCCATCATGAATCCCTGTTGCACCTGGCTGCCGGGCTGGGGCACGTCCAGCTTTTGAACCGCCTGCTCCAGATGAACGCGGACCCCAACCTCCAGATCATCATGTCTCCGCAGGCGGCACAGCTCCTGAACGGCTCGGAACTGGGAGACACTCCCATGACATACGCCTGCTGCCCGGGCTTGGGCGACGGCGCGCCTCTTCCCGTGGGCAACAGGCTGACGTGCCTTTCCCTGCTGATCCGGAACGGAGCCAGTGTGGACAAAATTGGCCCCGCAGGATGGCCGCCCCTTGTCATGTCCTGCGTAGCGGGCATCGGGGGAGCCCCTTATGAGGAAACGGCACTTCTCCTGCTCAAGCACGGAGCGGATATTTCCATTTGCCCGGAACTGAGGGGGAAAAAAACCAGCCTGCTTTCCTGGGCGGTCGCGGCCAGTTACCCGAATGTTGTCCGCAAGCTGTGTGAAGCGGGGTATGATCCCAATTTCCGCGGAGAAATGAGTCCCCCTCTTCTCTGCCTGAACCTGCACGCTCCGGACACCGCTCTCCGGATCACCCAAATACTGATTCAGTACGGAGCGGACGTCAACGCCGCCATGCCCGTGGACACGGCGCCGCCGGATTCCGCAGGAGACACGGCCCTCCTGAACCTGTGCCGCCAGCTGGGCGCCATTGATGAAGAACTGCTCCCCCAAATGCGGGAGCTGGTCAATCTGCTGATTAATGAGGGAGCGGATGTCAACCATCAAAACTCCGTCGGGGAAACACCCCTGATGCTCTGCTGCCGTGACATGCTGCTGGGCGACGGAACCCTGGACACCGTGAAACTGGGAATAGCAAGACTCCTGCTGGACCGGAACGCCAAGGCGTTCCTGCGGGACAGATATGGCCGCACCGCCCTCCAGCAAATAGGCAGCCAGGAAAACGAACACATCCACATGGTGCTGAAAAGCCTGCCGGAATTGAACGCTTCCCCCTCTACCCGCCAGGTTCTCCATTAAAAACCTTTCCATTCCACATGGAAAGGCGCTTCTCCCCCTGCCTTCGCCGTTCTTCCGTTCTACGACAACTTCCGGAATCCGCAGCCGGACATTTCCCAAGCGCCGCAGAAAAGCCATTCTTCCGCATCCTTGGCAGTCCCCCACCCTGCGGAAACGGGCCGCCCCGCCCCGGAGCCCTCCCCGCAGCGGTTTCCCGGCGCGTCGGCGGATCACTTCACGCGCGCGCTTACCGTATCCAGCAGCACCCCGGAATCAGGCTTGGACCCGGTGCTGATGAAATGAATGTAGCTGGCTCCGTTGGGAGACTGGTTGGCCATCTTCAGCGTTCCCGCCTTGACGCCGTCCAGAGAGACGGCGGCCTGGCTCCCCTGGAACAGAATGGAAACCTCATGCCATGCCCCGGGTGTGACAGGCACCTTTTTCATGCCCAGCAGCAGATGGGGGGCAGGCTTCAGCTTGATGGGGAACGTGAACAGGGCATAATCCTTCGTCGTGGTATCGCAGGCGTTGAACAAACGGTCCGTCAGGGACACCTGAAGGCCGGAATCCTCCGCCTGTTCCCCGTCCGCCACACGGAAGCGGAACTTGACCAGTCCCGTGGTTCCGTTCGGGAAATTCCACGTAGCGCCCCCGTTCTGATAATCCACATTGGACTTTTCATTCACCAGCTCCGGATCATTCAAACGCTTGATCTGAAGAACCTTTTTGGAACCGCCCGCGGGGTCCGGCACCAATTCGGCGGAGGGCTTGCGATTGTAGCTGCAATGCCCCTTCTTCTGCGGGATATAAGTATGGATGGTCCATTGGGAGTCCAGATCCTTGCCCGTCTGGGAGGAACGCGTCTTGGCGGCCACCCAACGGCGGTCCACGATCATCAGGCGGCGATGATTCTTGTGCTGGCCCAGGGAAACCAGAATGCGGTTCTTATCCAACTGCACCATTTCGCTCTGGTGCTTTCCGCGGTCTTCCGGCCCGTCAAGAGTAGCGTACCCCGGATGGTTGCGGTGCTCGTCCAAAATAATTTCCCGGAACCCGTACCAGCTCTTTCCCTCATCGCCGGACATGGCGATGTGGTGGGAATCACGGTTGGTGAACACGTCTTCCCAGGTGCCGTTGCCTGCCGTGGCATTCTCGGGGAGGGCCATCGTATTCGTCCACAGGGAAACGATGGTGCCGTCATCCAGGCGGCCCAGCGTGTTCATAGTCAGGGTGCCGAAAAAGCGGGACGGTTCCGGCTTGCTCCATGTCTCGCCACGGTCCTTTGAAAAAGCCTGCCACGCCTGGTCCTGGGAAGTGCGTGCGAGCGCCCACAGGGTGCCGTCCTTCATTTCCAGAACCGTAGCTTCCACGGCATTGTTGAACCATCTGACACCCTGGTGGGGCGGCTTGGCTTCATGACGGGGAGAAGTAATGCCGCTCCTGGACACGCGCCAGGTCAGGCCCCCGTCGTCGGAAATATGGAATTTGGTCCCGCCGCCCATGTTGTGGAACGGAATAAGCACCCTCTTCCCCTTGTCGACAAAAATGGGGGACCGCATGATGCCGCCCAGCTTCTTAAGATTTTTCCTCTTTTCAGGGTCTTTCCAGTCCTCCTCCAGCTTGCCGTCGTTGGTGACGGCAAGCCATTTTCCGTCCAATCCTCCCTTGGAAAGGAACACGAATCCGCCAATGGGCTGCACGCGGATGAATTCTCCCGTCAGCGGATTGCGCGTGATGGCGGGTGACTCCTTGGGAATACCGCCATAATTGGGCGGATAACTGGCCGGGGCCATCTTCATTTTCCACGTTTTTCCATTATCCATGCTCACTAGGTAATCCGGCTCCTTCCTGGTGCCGGAATAATGGCGGATTTCCCGCGCATTCACGCGAACAAGGCCCCGCCCCGCATCGGAAGGCGGGGTGGCGACGATCCGGGGTTCTGGGGCCGGTTCAGCCTTCTGCTGGGCGTAACAGCAACACAATGAAGCGGCAAAAAGAAAAAACAGAGAACTTTTCATAAATCAATCAACACCCAACGGCAGAGTATTCTTATAGGCAAGCATCCCGGCCATCAAGCCGAATCCCCGCATGATAAAAAAGACCACAGGCAGACCATCACCGGGAATCCTGCCCGCCGCGGTATGCGGAATCCATCCTTTTCAGCAATATACCCAATTCCCTGCCCAGCACCTCGTAGCCCTTCCCATTCGGGTGCACCGTGTCCCTCATGAAATCCTGCCGCGGGGAAGCACCGTCTTCCGACAACAGGGCCTTCCCCGGATTGGCAAAGAAAACCGCCTTTCCGTCGTGGAGCTTCGCCAGCAGCTTGTTTGTCTGAATAATGGGTTGTTCCAGATCCTTTTCCTTCCGCGGCAGGATGCCCAGCAACAAAACTCTGGAAGAAGGGCACTTCCGGCGCACCAGCCGTATAAAGGCCGCCATGTTATCCGCGCACGCCTGCGGCGTATCCCTGCGGTGCCCCAGATTGTTGGTCCCCAGCAGTACAATAACCACCCGCGGGGAAATGCCGTCCAGTTCCCCGTTCTGCACGCGGTAATAGGCATTATCCACGTAATCGAATCCGAAGCCCATGTTGGTCGCCCTGTGGGGGCCGAACAATTTCTTCCATGAATCCTCCCCTCTTTTCCCGCTGTCTCCGGAAGGCTCGCCGCCCCAGTGATGGGTAATGCTGTCACCGATCATCACATACTCCGGCTTCACCTCCCGGTTTCTTCTTTTAACGGCTTCATGCCGGGCATTCCAATCATACGGGTCCCGCTGATGGGGCTCCGGCTTCAGTGTGGCGGGCAGAGCAACTGCGGGAGCGGAAAGGGAGGAAAACGCCAGGCAGGAGGCGCCCAGCAGCAAGGTGAATATGGACAACATAAAATTCATGGCGGAACAGCGAAATTGAACAATAGTTTCAACAAATCCTCCCGCATATCAAGACCGCATGAGGTTCCACTCCTCTCCAGATGGAAAAGACCACTACCCAATGACGGTCCCCTGGCAGGCAAAAACCTTGTTTTTCTCAGAGGCTTTTTAACTGTCAGAGAGATAAAAGCAGCTTGCCGACGAGAATTGAAAGTCGGTACTAATCATTTTTCCACCCCGATTTATTAAAAAATCACTATATTTTGAAAAACATCAATGTACTGATAACGATAACGCAGCCGGAGTGTAACTTCTAGGCAATTTGAAAAATTTTATCATCAATGAAATCATTCGCCATGTTTAAAATCATATTCTGCATATTGTGCACCGTCCCTCTGATAAAAGCAGAAGATAAAATTCCATTTCCTATCATAGAAAATGGAAATAGAGCATCCATCTATTACAGTGGGAAAAATAAAGTTATCCAGACAGCCCTTGACATTCTCATAAAATATTCTCAACAAGTATGTAGAAAAAAAAGGAATTTCTTTGACGAACTCCGAAAAGGCAGCGGATATATTGGTAGGCGTTATCGGAGAAGATAAAACATTTGATACATTATGTTCACAACATTACCCGAAATACAAGGAACTGAAAGGGAAATGGGAAACCTTTCTCATACATCCCATACGTTCCCATGATAACAAGAAAAAACTTCTGATAGCCGGATCGGATACACGAGGCGCAGCATACGGAATATTGGAACTATCAAGGAGCATGGGAATATCCCCCTGGATTTGGGGGGCTGATGTCATTCCAGAAAAAAAAGACTCTGTTCTGTGGAATCGCTCCCCTCAACACGTGCAAGGCCCATCTGTCCCATACCGCAGCATATTCCTAAATGATGAAGACTGGGACTCATGCCATAGAGCACAAAAAATTATGATCCGACCAACCGGGCGAGAGAAATCGGAATAAGAACATATTCCAAAATCTTTGAGTTAATGATGAGACTCCGGGCCAATACGCTATGGCCAGCCATGCACGAATGCACCGTTCCTTTCCATTTTGTCAAGGATGCCAGGGAAACGACTGAAAAATATGGTATTATCATAGGCACATCGCATTGCGAACCCATGACGAGGAATAGTGCAGGAGAGTGGAGCGACCAATTGAACGGACCTTATAATTTTGTCACTAATTCAAACAATGTCATACGTTACTGAAAAGAACGCCTGTTGAAAGTAGGACAAAAGGAGAACATTTATACGATCGGAATGCGAGGGCGGCATGACGGCAGAATGCAAGGAGTTGCTTTGGGTCGATGGGAATCCATCCTCCTCAGAAAAACGCCAAGTCACTTTACCCACTTTAACAAAAGGGGGAGAGAGGCCGTCAACCGTTACAGTTTACCAGAGAGACAAGGACAACATTGTCTATGAAGCGGTCGATATTCCAAAAGGATTTCAAATTCAGGCAAATCCTCTTCCTGGCGGGGAAGTTCAAATAGCCGTATATGCGGATTCCACCACGCAAGACGGACGGAATACCATTAAAATAAAACTCAATGGAGAACATTATGAATTCATATGTCCCGCCGTTTCAGCAAAAACAAACATGCCTCAACAATTTATCGAAAATCAATTTTACATATCATCCCCGCAGCACAACAAATAAACAATCATTTAAAAACAAAAGTTATTGATTCTCTAAGATATAGAGGAAGCTCCATAGTCCTTCCTAAATCTTCCGAAGATCATAAAAACAAACATGATTTTTACGAATTCTATTCCGTCAGCAAAGGACAATTCAACTTATATGTCGGAAGCATTCCTATCCACCCGCAATACGAAAAAAGCCAAGGTATGCCGTTATCATTGACAATCAATCATCTGTCATTGTGTCAACATAGGCGGAATTCCATACAAAAAAGTGGAACTTGAATGTCCTGAGAAACCAGTCTTTAACCTCAAGCCAGCATATTATTGAAAAACCGGGGAAGCATGCCATACGGATTTACGCGCTTGACGAAGACTTATATTTGGACCAAATCATGATTGCTATTTAAGAAAAATAGAAATTTCTACGCTATTCCTTACATCTTTTACAACAATCCATTTTATTCTATTATAAACAAAAATCCTGTTATTAAAAATAAGGGCTTGCCAACAAAAAAATAATAGGCACACTTTCCTCCCTTCATCATCATTTTATATTGGTTTTTGTTTATGGTCGGCATCATAAAAGACTTGAAAGAAGCCCCCGCCCTGCCGCAGGAATGGCAGGGATTCAAGCCGGGAGCATGGACGGAGTCCATTGACGTA
>OCQB01002221.1_pt1 | contig 13462 bp, 15 predicted proteins | sample 1538631 | NCBI WGS metagenome assembly OCQB01 (sample SAMN04571713, study PRJEB22368) | human gut metagenome | biome: human gut; material: stool | host: Homo sapiens | place: Luxembourg | collected 2012-10-19
CGGCGCGGGCAGAGCTACAACAAGTGGCTGGGCGATGCGGCGAAGCCCTCCCATAAGGAGCTGTTGCGTCAGGCCATTGACCGAGTGCTGGCGCAGAAACCGGCCAGTCTGGAGGAGCTGCTGCGCCTGTTGGAGCAGGACGGCTTTACCGTTCACCGGCGCGGCAAAACCATCTCCATCGGCGCGGAGGGCTGGGGCAACAACGTCCGCTTTGACCGGCTGGGAGACGGTTACACGCTGGACGATCTGCTGGCGGTTCTCTCCGGCCAGAAAGAACATACGCCCCGCAAGAAAACCGCCCCACAGGCCACTTCGCCCAAGGTCAATCTGCTGGTGGACATCCAGGCAAAACTCCAGGCCGGAAAAGGTGCCGGGTATGCCCGCTGGGCCAAGGTGTTCAACCTCAAGCAGATGGCGCAGACTCTCAACTATCTGTCCGAACATGGGCTGCTGGATTATGCCGATTTGGAAACCAAAACAGCAGAGGCGACGGCCCGCTACAATGAACTGTCCGATCAGATCAAGGCCGCCGAGAAGCGCATGGCCGAGATTGCCGTGCTGCGCACCCACATCGTCAACTACGCCAAGACCCGCGACACCTATGCGGCTTACCGCAAGGCCGGGTATTCACGGAAATTCCGGCAGGAGCATGAGGAGGAAATCTTGCTGCACCAGGCCGCCAAGGAAGCCTTCAACGAGCTGAACGTGAAGAAGCTGCCCACCATCAAGGAGCTTCAGACCGAGTATGCCCAGCTGCTGGCGGACAAGAAAAAGGCTTACGGAGAGTACCGGCAGGCCCGCGCCGCCATGCGGGAACTGCTGACTGTCAAGAACAATGTGGATCGGGTCCTGGGCTTTGAGGATGGAAAACAGATTGAGAAAGAACGTGATCAGAAGCAGAACCGTTGATAACCTTGGTAAAGCGAAAAGCCGGGCGCGGGGGCAGTATGGCCTCTGCGTCCGGCGTTGTTTTTTTGCCTTTATGCCTGCTCCATCGGGAAATTCGGCAGGGCTTCCAACAGTTTCATAGTCAAGTGCTGTTTCATATCCTCGTCTACGGCCAGCTCGTCGATCATGGGGGCATAGTGTTCAATCACCTTTTCCGTGGCCCACGTTTCACCCGCTACGGCGGCCTTGATCGTGGTGCTGTCCAGCAACATTTCCTGTTCGGCCATCCCTTAAACACTTCTTTCATAGTTTTTATTCAGCATACCACAGAAGCGCCGGGAAACCACCATCAGAAGAATTTTTCTACGCATTTAGAAGCCTGTTCTGGCGGGGATTGGATAATCTGTCCCGCCTGCCCGCCGACCATTCCGAAAAATCCTTGCAATGGCGGGCGTTTCGACGGCTTAAATGCGTAGACAATATTCGCTTTTGAAATCTTTATGAAATCTTCAAAGTTATCCTGTACCCTGTCTTTGAAATCAAAAGAAAGGACAAAAAGATATGGACATGATTTTGAAAACAACCGACCTCTGCAAAAAATTCAAAGGGCAGATGGCCGTAAATAATGTATCGCTGAACATCGAGAGAAATTCCGTGTATGGCCTGCTGGGACCGAATGGAGCAGGCAAATCTACCACGCTAAAAATGATTACAGGTATTTTGAGGCCCACTTCCGGCAGCATCGAGTTTGACGGTCATCCGTGGCAGCGTGGCGATTTGACACAGATCGGTGCATTGATTGAAACGCCGCCTTTATATGAAAACCTGACCGCATACGAAAATCTGAAAGTGCGGACAACGATGCTGGGGCTGCCGGATAATCGAATTGATGAAGTCCTGCACATCGTCCGTCTGACCGATACAGGTAAGAAGCGGGCCGGACAATTTTCCCTCGGTATGAAGCAGCGGCTTGGCATTGCCATCGCCTTGCTGAATAACCCGCAGCTTTTAATTCTTGACGAGCCTACCAATGGTCTTGACCCGGTAGGCATTGAAGAACTACGGGAACTGATCCGTTCTTTCCCAGCAAAAGGGATTACAGTGATTTTGTCCAGCCACATTTTATCGGAAGTCCAGCAGATTGCCGACCATGTAGGCATTATTGCCGGTGGTGTGTTGGGATATGAAAGTCAACTCCATGCAGGGGAAGATTTGGAAAAACTGTTTATGGAAGTCGTTCGCGAATACTCTAAGGAGGTGTAAGTATGAACTATTTGCAGGCTGAACATTTGAAGAACAAGAGAACGTTTGCCAAAAAGTTGATATTGCTTGCACCAGTGGTCACGGTGCTTATGAATATCTTTGCGCCTCTTTGGTTCCAGCTCAATTCCTATAATTGGTGGTATATCTTGCTCTATCCCGGTTTCTTAACATTGGTATGTGTTATGTTGGAACAGCGGGATAACGGCAAATTGAAATATCAGGCTGTTCTCACCTTACCAGTTGATCTAAAGGAAACATGGAAAGCTAAAATTGGAATTGCCGGACTTTATGTGACATGGGGAAATCTATTGTTTCTTGTCTTAAATCTGGTTGGCGGCTATATAATTTTTGCGGTTTATGAAATTCCTCTCGCTGTCAATGTTTTACAGGCTGTTTTCGGTACACTTTGCATTGTAATTGCAAGCTTGTGGGAAGTGCCGTTGTCCCTATGGCTTTCAAAAAAGGTTGGCATCTTTTTGACTGTTGTTCTGAATGTAGGAGTTGGCAGTATCTTAGGGATTTTTGCAGCGACCTGGAATTTGTGGTTTTTATGTCCGTATAGCTGGGTTCCACATTTGATGATCTCTGTACTAAAAATCATGCCGAACGGAGTACCCACAACAATGCAAAACACTCCACTCACATTTGTGGAAATTGGCTTCACACTTTTACTTTCCGTAATTGTGTTTGTACTTCTTTCGCTTGTTACGGCAAAGGGATTTGAAAAGGAGGTAAAATGATAATGACCTCAATCTTTCGTTGCCTGAAAGCCGAGTTCTTGAAATGTAAACATAGTGTATTGCTCTATATCCACATACTGATCCCTTTACTGGGAGCTATCATTTTTGCTGGGTATTTTCTGGTTTCCGGCTGGGATGTCCAAACAAAGGTTAGTGCGTATTTGGAGGTTTTAGCAGTATCCTTTCCGTTTCTGGCTGGCATTATCGTTGGAATAGTAGTTCAGATTGAACATCAAGCGGGACATTATCAACTCATGCTTGGTACAATTCCATCTCGTCCCGCCACCTATATTGGAAAGATTTTGTTGCTGATAATCGGAGCCATCGGAGCAGTAGTATTAGCGCTGGGCGTTTTTGCGCTTATATATCAAGAGGCACCGTTTGCACTATATCTGAAAGCCGGTACTCTACTAATATTGACTTCTCTTCCTTTATATCTGATACATTTGTTTGTTGGCTTGAATTTTGGCAAAGGCGCTTCTATGGGGCTTGGCATTGCAGGCAGCTTGATTGCAGCACTTATGATAACTGGATTAGGCGATGTTGTGTGGAAATATAATCCTTGGGCATGGGGGGTACGCTCTATGGATTATATCGTGCTTGAATGGAGCAAGCCAGATATATTCAAGCTACTAAGTGCTGATTTTATGAGTGGCATCATGATCGCTCTGCTGTGTTCGCTTTTGCTTTTCTTCTTTAGCATAATCTGGTTTTGCTCTTGGGAAGGAGGTAAAGGAAATGATTAAAAAAGCGTTTGCAATGGTATCTCTGTTTCTGATGAGTGTGCTTATATTATCAGCGTGTGGTACCTTACGCGATACGGCGGATAAAAATGAAAAGCTAAATGAAACATTGCCCTATTATGAGCTGAATACTGCGGATTACAGTGAAATATCTTATGACGGAACAACCTATGTCATTACAGACATCTGCCTGAACAGAGCAGACTTGGAAGAAGAAATCGGACAAGTATCAAAGCGTTTCAAGAATGTAGAGGGAAAAGATTTCAGCTTTGGATATGTGTACCGTATCGAAAATGTTGACACAAGTGTTGCTGTTGCTGTCAACATAAACAATGAATATCGGCAAGCAACAGCAAAAGCCACAACTGACTAAAGCCGCATGGCGTGATATAATAAAAAGGGAGGTGATCTCTTGACGCATATACTTGTGGTGGATGATGAACAGCCCATTTTAGAACTGATAAAGAATGGGCTTAGAAAAGATGGTTATTTGATAACAGCCTGCCAAACTGCCGCTGATGTAGATATGCAGAAACTCCATTTATACGACATTATCCTTTTAGATGTGATGATGCCGGGAGTGGATGGCTTTGAATATTGCAAAAAAATTAGAAATATAGTTGATTGCCCTATTCTTTTTTTAACTGCCAAAACCCTGGAAGAAGATATACTATATGGTTTGGGCATAGGTGCTGATGATTATATTACCAAACCATTTCGTATTGCAGAATTAAGGGCCAGAGTAAACGCGCATTTGCGTCGTGAACAGCGAGAACGACATTTCACCCTCACATTTGAGAGAATTAAATTTGACTTGGCAGCGAAAGAACTTTGGGTTGCGGGAAATCGAGTAACTTTGACGAAAAGTGAATATCTTATTTGTGAGTATCTTGCCCGAAATAAAGGTCAAGTGTTTACCAAAGAACAGATTTATGAAGCTGTTTTCGGTTTGGATGGTGATAGCGATAATTCTACCATTGCTACTCATATAAAAAATATTCGTGCCAAACTGGAAAAGCTAAATATTCAGCCAATTTCTACAGTTTGGGGGATTGGGTACAAATGGGAATAAAAAAATCACATACCGTAAAAGCATTATTCCATAGATTTGCTCTATCGCTCGTTGTACTATTGGGCGTTGCTATTTTAGTTCCTATTCTGCTGCAAACAACCGCTGTCAATATGGGGATAGCCACAAGAGCTAATCAAAGTGAGCTACAAGTAAGAGAGATTATTCCGACACTGACGGTTGCACCTGACGTAACCAAAGTGGTATTGCCGCAGGGGTGCCGTTATCTAATTTTAGACAAGAACTTTAACGAGTTATACAGCAATATGGCCGCTGACGAAAAGGAAGATGCACTATCTTATGCAAAAGGAGAATATATCAATCAAGGGAGCAAGCGGCAATATGTCCTTGTTGTTAGGGATAATGAATTGTGCGTTTTGCAATACTTTATAGGCTCACAGTTTACTGTTTCGTGGCTGCCTGATTTTTTTCCATCCCCAGATACCCTTATGCTGGTTTTGATTGTTGTTAGTTCCTTGCTGGTTATTACCCTTTTAACAGCAAGGTTCGCAAAGATATTTCGCAAACAACTTCGCCCACTTATGGAAGCTACAAAAGAAATTTCTGAGCAAAATCTCGATTTTGATGTGGGGCATTCAAACATCAAAGAATTTGAGGATGTCCTATGTTCTTTTTCTTCCATGAAAGACAATTTGAAATCATCTTTGGAAAAGCAATGGAACGCGGAAAAATTACAGAGGGAACAGATTGCAGCACTTGCCCATGATCTGAAAACACCCCTGACAGTAATTCAGGGAAATGCTGACCTTATCAGCGAAACAGAGCTAAATAAAGAACAGCGTTTATATGTAGAATATATTAGCAGCAGTTCCGAACAGATGCGGTTATATATTCGGACATTGATTGATATTTCACGGGCAGCGACCGGCTATCAGCTCCACATGGAGGATATTGATCTGCCTGCCTATGTGGAACAGTTACGGGGGCAGATTGACGCTCTGTGCCAGACGAAAAAAATCGGATTGCAGGTGGAAATAGAACACTTACCTGCCGTCCTGCCTGCGGATAAATTACTGCTGGAACGGGCAATTATGAATATAGTAAATAATGCGTTGGATTATTCTCCGCAGGACAGCCCCATTTTAATCTCAATGATGGGTGATAACGAAAGTCTGAAAATTTCGGTAACAGATGCAGGCCCCGGTTTCTCGCAGGAAGATTTGCTACACGCCGAGGAACAGTTTTATATGGCAGACCGCAGCCGTAGTTCTAACCTGCATTTCGGAATGGGCCTGTTTATTACAAAATCCATTGTCCAACAGCATGACGGACAGCTTATTTTGAGCAACTCCGAAAAAACTGGCGGCGCACAGGTCACAATCTCAATTCCATATTGACTTCAAGGGCGGCTCAAAGCCGTCCTTTTTTCAAATCTTTATGAAATCTTCAAAATTCCGATTTATGATAACCACATAAGAAATCATCTGCCGGACGACGGCAAAAGAAAAAAAGCCGTCGTGCAGCAGTTCTTTGACACGCCTATACAACCGGCGGCTTTGACAAAATCAAGGCCGCCGTTCTCCATGCCCTTATGAGGATGACGACCCTGTGCTGAATGTTACGGCGGCACAAGCTAAAGATCACGGCGGCTTTAGGAGGGAGCCGCCGTGAAGCGAGAACAGCTTCGACATAATCCGGCAGGAATTTACCTGCAAAAAAAGCCTATCCCCGGCAACGGGGACAAGCGGCCATAAATATGCACTATACCATGTAAATCAACTGCATATCGCTTCTGCTTTCGCCCGGTGGGTCTGCGACCTGCCGGGCGAAATTTGTTGTTTTTTGCGGTTCTTCGGTGCGGGCCGGGAACGCCACATTGCTGCCAGTGAAAGGAGTGGTATCAGCAGCTTTATCTTCTCACTCTCCCGCAGATCGGGGGTGAGAAGATGAACGAATACACCTTTGACTATGTGGAACGGAACCGGCTGGACGCTTTCTGCAAGACCGTTCTTCGCAACGAGGCCATCACCTACCTGTCGGAGCTGGCCCGCCGCCGTGACCGGGAAAAACCGCTGGACACCTTGCCGCAGGCGGAAATGGACAAGCTCTGTACGCTGGACGAATACCCCAGCGACAGCTTTACATTTTCGGCCTTTGGATATGACCTACATATCCGGGACGAGCTGGTGGCCTGGGCCTTTGCCACCTTGCCGGAACAGGAGCAGCAGATTTTAATTCTGCGTTTTGTTGCGGTTATGGCGGACGGCGAGATCGGCGGCCTTGTGGGGATGTCCCGCAGCGCCGTCCAGCGCCACCGCACAAAGACTTTGAACGAACTACGGCACAGATTGGAGGACAGCGGAGGGAGGAACGCGAAATGAAGCAGCCCACATTCCACGGCAGGGTGCTTCTGCCCCTGTCTGTATTTGTTGACGCACGCGCCGGTGATCCGCTGGCAATGGAGCGTATCTTGCGGTACTATGACGGCTATATGAATAAGCTGTGTACCCGGACGCTCTACGAGCTGGACGGAACGCCTCATGTGCGGGTGGACGAGTACACGAAACACCGCTTGCAAAACAAGCTGATCCGGGCCATCCTAAAGGACAGCCTATGAGAAAACGCCGGACGCAGGGCCAGCAGGCCGCCGCGTCCGGCGCTTTCTTATGGGGTGTTTTCTACGCATTTAGAAGCCTGTTTCGGCAGGGATTGGATAAATCCTATTGCCGCCCCGTCAATCGTTCGCCAGAAGCCCGCTGCGCCGGGCTTTTCAGTGGCCTAACTGCGTAGAATGTAGGCGTTATTCATCCTTGTTGTCGTCTTTTTCCTCTGTTTGCTCTGGCAAGGCAGCCGCATCCTCTACAATATCCGTTATAAGCTGCCGGAAGTCTTTGGCGTTTTGGGAAGTAATCACCGGCTTTCCCGTTGTATCTTCAATCTCTTTCCGGGTATTTCCCGCAATCGAACCGCCTTTTTGCGCCACTTTCTGATTTTCAGAAAAAGTAGCGGGCTTTACAGTTTTAGAAATCTCCGTTGTGGTAGCTTCGGCAAGCATTGTCAGAACCAGTTCCAGATCGCTCATGTTGTCCCGGAGGTTTTCTTTTTTCAAGCCTTTCAGTTTCTTGTACTGCCGGGTTGTCATGCCAGACCATGCGCGGGAAATCTCGTCAGTCAGGATTGCGTATTCCTTTCCCTTTTCCACGCCGCGCTTTTGCCACTCGTCTGTCAGCTCATTGCGGATGCGGATTGCCAAAAGGCGCTGATGTACCCATTCCTCGGAATAACCTTTTTTCAAATAGGTTTCTAACGCCCGGTCAATGGCCTGTTCCGGATCAATGGTTTCTTCAATCCGTTCCCGGCCCACCCTTGCCAGCCACGCCTTAAACGGCTCGGCTTTCGGGGAGGGAACAGACTGGATAATCCGCAATAGCTGTTCTGTATTGGCAACGTCAGTTTTATACCTTTTCCCATCGGAGGACAGCATTTTCAGTTGTACGATTTTCTCGTACAACTCAACCGCACCCTCTTTTTTCAGCTTCCGCTTTAAGTCACTCCAATACCGGCGGGGATTTTCTGTGCCGGTCAAAACGGAAATAACGTCCACAATGGAAAAGTACCATTCTTCTTGTTCTTCGTCCCATGCGGTACGGATTTTTTTATCTTCAAATAGCTGGATCGCGTCAGTGTTTATCAATTCGCCCATTGCTATGTACCTCTCTTTCGCGGGGATAATTATAGTCTATCGTATCTTTTTGAAAAAATCTACCTTTGGCGCAGCTCATTTCCCGGAAAGCTGCCAGTATTTTTGCCGCTGCCGTTCGGCCTCTTTCTTCCGACGCACCCGCGCCGCACAATCCGGGCAGTATTTAGCCCGGTTGGACTTCGGTGTGAACACGGCCCCGCACTCGACGCAGCGTTTCACCTCGTCCCGGCTCTTGCTGATCTCGGCGCACAGGGCCGCGTCCAGCGGTGAGCCGGTCGCGGTCAAAAGCGTTCGCAGAACGCGCAGCCACAGATTGAAAATCTGTGTTCCAAGGGGGCTTGGGGGCGCGGCCCTCAACAAGCGCGTGGGGCTATCTGGATAGCCACAAGCATCGCTTGCCGGTTTCTTGTATCCCCCCTGTATTTATGCCCTTTCGGGCGATATTTCTTCAAATGAGTCTACAATAAAAAGTCAAGCAGAAACGAGGACGCATAAAAATGGACTTTCCTTTGGAATTGTGTTAATATGATATTGAGTTATCCGAAACTAACCACAGGAAGGGAGATGTTTTCCTAAATGCGGCTAATGGAAAACGCAGAAATTGTAAAGCCGGATGTTTTTGGAACCAAAGCAAAAATCATGGAAGAAAACGAAAATGAAACTAAATACCAAATGCAATGCGATACGCCAAACGGATTTATGCACTGCTACCATCTATTTCCCGGCATTGATTTAGCATATTCCACTTTTGAGGCTTCATCATGCCGTATGAGAAATCGAGCGATGCCAAACATTTTGGAAATAGCATATTGTCGTGCCGGAAGATTTGAGTGTGAGTATAAGCATGGGTTTGTTACATACTTGGGTGAAGGAGATTTCGCTGTTAGCCTCCTATCTCCCGAACGGGAACCACCAGAATTTCCGATTGGATATTACGATGGAGTTGCGTTTATTATCGATTTAGATATAACCGGGCTGGTTTTTGAAAATATTGTGGAGGGTGTTTCAATAAATCTGAAAGAATTGATAGACAAATTCTGTGTCGGACACTGTTGTTCGGTTATTAAGACACCTCCCAATCTACATCATGTGTTTCAAGAGATCTGCGAAGCACGAGATACAGTTCCTATGGGATACTTACGGTTAAAAGTATTGGAAAGTCTATTCCTGCTTTCCCAGATGCTCCCGCAAGAGAATTTTGAGACTGCTGCATACTATTCTGCTAACCAAATCAAAAAAGTTAAAGCACTAAAATGTGAGTTGGCAAATCAATTAGATAGTCGAGAAACATTAAAAAGTATGGCGGATAGATATGGAATGAGCCTTACCGCCCTGAAAGACTGCTTCAAGGCGGTCTATGGAAAACCGATCCATGCATTTCAGCGCGAGTACAAAATGCAAGCTGCCACCAAGCTGCTGGTTACTACAAAGATGTCGATAGCAGAAATAGCGGGAATGGTTGGTTACGAAAATCCAAATAAATTTTCTACCGCCTTTAAGGAAATTATAGGGCGGTCACCCAGCGAATACCGAAAGAGCAGAAATTGATTGGCTTTTTGGATAGATTGAGGCTTCTTGGAGTGGAGCAATAATTCAATATGGGGTATTATAAGCTTTGCGGTTAGCATTGTCTAACTGCAAAGCTTATTTTTTTAGGAGGGAAACGAATGAGCAAGGCAACAAGGCGATTTATCGTCAATAAAGTCCTTGAAATGCTTATAACGCTCGTTGTTGTCACGCTGATTTCTTTCCTGCTTGTGCGCCTATCGCCCATTGATCCGGCAGAAGCGTATGCTCGCCGGTCATTTGCCGCATTTAGCTTTACGGATGAGCAGATGGAGGCGCTGCGGGAAGATATGGGCCTCAATGACCCGCTGCCCGTACAGTATGTGACTTGGGTACGGGATGCGCTCCATTTAGATTTTGGGGAATCCTTTGTAAGTGGGCAGCCAGTGTTTGAGAAAGTCACAACGGCTATCGGCATTACCGTAACGATTGTATTGATTTCAGCCGTTATTCAAGCAGTTTTCATTCTTCTGTTCGGCTGTCTTTGTTATCTGACAAGAAAAAGAATGATTGGCCATGTGCTGATTTTTCTGTGCATTGCAGGGGTGTCCATCCCATCCTTTTTCTTTGCCAGTTCCTACCTCGATATTTTTGCTGTCAAGCTCGGTTTGACATCGGTGGTAGGAAACACGGGACTGATGCGGTATCTCCCGGCAGCGGTCTGTATCGCCATTGGGTGTATCGCCCTGTTTTCACCCATGCTGGCGAATAACATCCAAAAAGAAATGGAGCAGGACAGCGCTTTCTATGCCCGTTGCAGAGGTTTATCTGAAGGAAAAATCCTGTTACGATATGCACTTCCCAGCGCGGTTGTAACACTTTTGCCCAGCTTCTGTCAGATGCTCGGACTTTGCATGGCCGGTTCTGCGATTGTAGAACGTGTGTTTTCCTTGCCGGGGCTTGGCTACTTAATCATTGACAGCGTGCTGTATCGGGATTCGCCAGTTATCCACGCAACAATTCTGTTCCTTGCGTTTTCGCTGGTAATGTTCAATATTCTTTCGGATATACTACGGCGGATTTTGCAACGGGATGCTTCTGCGAGAGAGGGGGCCAGACTATGAGCCGGACAAAACATATTCTCTCGTATGCAATTCCGATTGTAATATTGCTGTTTTTCCTGTTCGGATCTTTTTTTGCTCCTCACGATCCGACGGCCACAAATATTCGGGACAAATATCTACCCAGCAGCGCAGAATATCCGTTTGGGACAGACGATTTCGGCCGCTGCGAGTTTTCGCGTATCCTTGAAGGAGGGAAAACAACTTTAGGTATTGTGCTGGTCGGATCGGCCATAGTCATTTTGCTTGGTATCTTTTTTGGCATCTTACTGGCAAAGACAGGCCGCCGTAGAAATATTCTTGCAGAAAGTATTTTGAACGCAGTTACAGCGATACCGCCGGTGGCTTATCTGATTATTTTCATCGGTATTTGGGGAAACAGTATTCCCACCATGCTGGTGGCACTGACAGCATCTTTAATCCTTCGGATGATTAAGCTGGTCAAAACTTTGATTGAGGTTGAGTACGACAAAGCATACATCATGTGTGCGATTGCCTGCGGTGCAAGCAAGGCGCGGATTATGCTGGTACATATCCTTCCTAATATTATCCGGGATATTGTGCAATTCATCTGCCTCTCCTGCGCGGAAATGATTATTGCAATTTCTGGGTTCTCGTTCATCGGCCTTTCGCTGGGCGATGATGTGATTGATTGGGGCGTTATGCTTTCCGATGCCAGGGCTTTGGCAGGAACACATCCGCAGTTGCTTCTTTACCCGATCCTCTTTATCTTTATCAGCTCCCTATGCTTCAACTACTTGGGGAGGCTTTTGGAAAAGGAGGGTGCCTGATGCTTGAGATCAAAAATCTGACCGTGAAAGTGAAAAATGACGCACCGATTTTAACCGATGTTTCATTGTCTATTGACGAAGGGACTTGTATTGGACTAACTGGAGCCAGCGGCTCTGGAAAAACGACTTTGATTAAATCTATTATGGGAATGAATGGCGGCGATCTGGAAATCCCGCAGGGTCAAATTCTCCTGGATGGAGATAATTTGCTGACGCATAGTGCAAAGGAGCGCCGAATGCTTTGCGGAAAAACGATTGGATTTATTCCACAAAACCCAATGACAGCGTTTTTCCCACACGCAAAGATGGAACGTCAGATTATTGAAACGCTCCGTATGCACACTGGTTTGGACAAGAAACAGGCTCATGCACTTGCGGAAAATGTGCTGCGGCAAGTCAACCTGACCGATACAAAGCGAGTGCTAAGTGCATATCCTGGAGAGTTATCCGGTGGTATGCTCCAGCGGATTGCTATGGCACTGATTTTGGGGACGAAGCCTAAATATGTTCTGGCAGACGAGCCGACCAGTGCCCTTGATGAAGCAAATCGGGATTTACTGCTGGAGTTACTGAGAAAATATCAAAAGACAGCAGCGATTTTGTTCATCTCCCATGATACTGAGGCAATGAAAGCCCTATGCCCTATCACTCATGTGATGGAACGTGGCAAAATTATTGAAACGCAGGCAACTGAGCAGCTATTCATTCACCCGCAACAGCCATGGACTAAGCGCTTTGCTGAAGCTGCTTGCCACCGAGAGGAGGTGAATTGGAAATGGACCGCATTGAATTAAATAACCTCACCAGAACCTACTATGATGCGCAAGGGGAAACATTCTGTGCATTGGATCACGCCTCCCTGATATGGGAGCAGGGCCATAGCATCGCCATTATGGGAGAAAGCGGCAGCGGAAAAAGCACCCTGGCCCGATTGATGATTGGACTGGAACGCCCCTCTGAGGGACGTGTCCTTATCAATGGCGTTGATACCACAAAATGGGGTCTGCGTGAATGGAGAAAATATCGAGGCAAGATCCAAGCGGTATTTCAGGATGCTGGCGGAACACTAAATCCATCATGGAGTACATCCAAAAATGTAGAGGAAGCCCTTGTAAATCTGACTGATCTTTCTCCGTCGCAGCGAAAAAACCGTATTGCTGAATTGATGGAACAAACCGGTTTATCCAAAAGCCTCCTTGATACTCCGGTCCGAAAACTGTCCGGCGGGGAACAGCGGCGGCTTGCATTGCTGCGCTCCCTGTCTATATCACCGGAATTTCTAATTCTGGACGAAGTAACCGCAGGCCTTGATTTGATTTCAACAGAAGCGGTCCTTCAACTTTTGGAAAAATATGAGCAGGAGCATGACTGCGCCTACTTGGTCATTACCCATGACATTCAAGTTGCCTCGCGGCTCTGCGAGGTCATTTGTGAGATCGAACACGGCAAATTTACTAAAAAGGCCGTTCGATAAATATAAAATCACAGAAAGGAACGAAACGAGATGAAACGAACCAAACGTGTTTTGGGCCTCGCTCTTGCCGCTGTTATGTGTATGGGTCTGCTTGCCGGCTGCGGCGGAACCCCCAGCAACAGCGACACCGCAGATGAAACAAGCGGAACGGAAACGAGCGAAAAGGTCCTGAACATCGCCACGATTGGCGAAACAACAACCCT
>OCQB01002244.1_pt1 | contig 13347 bp, 9 predicted proteins | sample 1538631 | NCBI WGS metagenome assembly OCQB01 (sample SAMN04571713, study PRJEB22368) | human gut metagenome | biome: human gut; material: stool | host: Homo sapiens | place: Luxembourg | collected 2012-10-19
AGCCAGGTCTCCCCATCCCGGATCATATTCTCCCGGACGATCGGCTGTAGTACTGCCATATTCCGAAACTACTGTTGGCATGCCCGGTTGCTGAAACTCCGGAATGTAGCTGCCGTCACCGTTATATCCGGCTATGTCGCCCAACTTATCGATTCGTTTCTCTCCCAGCGGACGCTGCGCACCACCGACAGCTGCCGGGCGGGTAGGATCAAGTTGTTTGGAAAGTTTGACGGTTTCTTCCAGTAGTTTACGCATCGGATTGATTGTCTCGGGTGCTGTGAAAAAAGGCTCGTTACTCATGCTCCATACGATGATGGAAGGATGGTTGCGGTGGATGCGAATCAGCTCTTTCAGTTGGGCTTTTACGCTGTTTTCGAATTCTGCCCTGTCGGATTCGTTTACAGGGTATGCACTGGCATTCCAATAACCGTCTCCTTTGTGTCCTCCGATTCCCCAAAATGCGTTTTCTGCCCAGAATAACATTCCTATTTCATCGCATGCTTGTGAAAAAGCCGGTGAATGGGGGTAGTGCGAGCCTCTTATTAAATCGAAGCCGGCTTCTTTCACTAACCGGATATCTCTTCGCATTCCGGTCTCGGTTACAGCGTCTCCCCATCCGGCATGATCCTGGTGAACATTGGCTCCCTTAAAATAAAGGTGCTCCCCATTCAGGAAAAATCCCCGGTCTGCAGTCCATTCGAACCAGCGGAATCCGAATGCTGTTTCGTAACGGTCTATCAATTCTTGTCCGTGATAGAGTGAACTTATCACTTTATAGAGGGCCGGATGATTGGGATGCCACAGTTGAGGTGCCTGAATTTCTTTGGTTTGTTGTTCAAATGTGTAAGTTGCATTGTCCGGCAGTACTTGGGATGTGGAAACCGAAGACACTTCTTTGCCTTGTGCATCGACGACGGTGGTCAGGAGTCGGTAAGTGTCTGTTTTTCCTGAAGCATTACATACGTCTGTCCGTATGTGGACGCTTCCCGATTTACCTTTGTTCTCTGCCAGGTCCGGGGTTGTGACCCAGGTGCCATACCAATCGATGTAAGTGGGGGGCTTTATTACCAGACGTACGTTCCGGTAGATACCTCCGCTAAATACATGTTCGCCTGCACGCGGGGCAAGGTCAGGGCGCCAACAGTTGTTTACCCGGACGGCTACCAGGTTTTTCCCTTCTTTCAGGTAAGCTGATATGTCGATGGAAAATCCGGTATATCCTCCTTTGTGAGTGCCTGCCAAGTGTCCGTTGACGAAAATCTCTGCTTCTTGAAATACGCCATCGAATTCAAGAAAACTTTTCTTGCCAAGAATCTCTTTTTTTACCGGAAAAGCTTTACGGTACCATCCGTAGCCTACATAAAAGTCCTTCGACATGAAATATGGAGTACTGAAAGAGTGGGGAAGTCCTATTTTCTCCCATTCTGAATCGTCGAACCCCGGTCGGGCAGCATGATCGAAATCCCCCTGACAATATTTCCATCCCCGGTTAAAGTTGATGGTTTGTCGTGGAGAATCTGCCCGGCAAACATTGATTGCGCCACTAAGTAAAAGAAGTACCAACCACAGCTTTATGCCATTGAGGGTATGTAAAGTGAAATTCATCGTATTTAGCTTTTATTTGTGTAAATGATATCAGATCAAAATACCACTTGAATCATAAACCGGATACCTTGCTTGTTGATTCCGGGGTGATTCAGATAGGTCAGACGGCGTACGTATTCAATATGTAACAACTTAAAGATGTTGTAGATACCTACACTGGCTTCCAGATAGGGTACTTTCGGGTCCATTACATAACTGGTGTAACTACCGTCCCGTTGCGGAAAATCGAACAGTTCCGGATTATTGCTCTTAAACGGGTTATTCTTTTCGGTCAGGTTACCATACAGGGCACGGAAACGGAACACTTCTCTCCACTTCAATTTTTTGATTAGTGGAATACGATTGAAAAGTTTGCCATTCATGTCATATGTCAGTGCCAACGATGCATAGCGGTCGTTGAGGAACTCCATATTGTTGATCAGGTTGAAAGTTTCTTTTTGGGTAATATATGAAAGGTTGGCAGCCGGCAGAATGAGTAACGGGAATGGAACGGTATTCCATTGCGCCCCACCTTTCAGGGTGACGTCTACTTTGCCCCAAGACGAAAGCCAGAAGCGTTTCCAGATACTTGCTTCCGTCAAATTGAAATTATACTCTCCTCCCAATACACCTTTGAATCCAGTGGTGTGAGAAAGGGTGAAGATGGGGGCATCCAGCGACACCGGACGCCGACGCTGTTTCGTGTTTACAAAAGTCTCACCCGGAGCATAACGCAAGGTCAATCCCAATTCGGCGGTGGTAATGTCCGGAACAATTGTTTTGGCAGCATCGTTACGGATGTATTGAAGTTTACCGGCCGGAGTGTCTTTCCGGTGTCGTGCCATAGCTGCGACCGAGAAGCCTGAAAGAGTTTCCATTTCATATCTCAATGTAGCATCCCGTACGTACGACATCTGGTCGACAGTAGTGGTTTTCCAGGCCACGAATACGTTATCCTTATCCGTGTCGAGAAATTTATCCATCGGTGACATGACATCATAACGGTAAGAAGCGGAGATATAGTGTTTCGGGAACTCCCAGGGGAAGAATTCACATTTACGGAAAGAGTAGGTTACATTGCCCTCATATTTCCATTTTTTGTCTTTAAGTCCGTAGGCTCCATATCCATTAAAGAACCAGTGAGGATTCAGTTTGGCTGTGGTCATACCACTGAGGCGGAATCGGGTGCCGTCCACATAGTTACTCGATATCATGGTATTGATCGGACCGAAATCGAATTTGCTCGGATGTTTTTTGGTTCCGGTTTCCACATAATTTTCTATCAATGCTTTTGCGCCGAATATGACATATTTGAATCCGGGAATTTGCTCCAGCCGGTTCATGAAAAGATCCATGCTACTCTCGGTTTTTGTTAACGGTACTTGGCGCACTCCGGCCCAGTATTCGTCACTTTTGGTGAGCATGTCCGCTTCTTTGATAACATTGCCTTTTAGTCGGAAGAGTCGTGGCTCGATGGGTTCGAAGACATAGTTGCTATATTTCGTAGTCCGCTTTACCTGAATCCCCTGGATAGCTTTCATTACTAAAAGATCTACGGTCATATCATCATCAGTCAGTACCCAGTTGCCATTGGGGAGTTGTTCGTACTGCTGCACGACATCCAGATTCTCCACAAAGTTTACCCCTGTTTTTTTAGGCAAATTCATGGTGCACTTTTTTACAGCGTAGGTTGAATCATCCAGCACATACAGGTGTCCGGTGAATCCGAAGTCCTGAGGGTTCTGTGGAACAAACGTGAGGTGTACACATTTGTTTTTGTCTACCATCACGGTATCCATCAGGTAGAATTTATAGAAAGAGATGGCCCCGCTTCCGATGGGACTTACAAAACGGCGTTGCAACAGACGGATATCATCATCGTAGATATTGATATCGGCAAATACATCGTTAAGGATAGTACCCAACATATCACCGGTAGAGAAGAATTCCTCTACGCCATTTGAGTTCATACCTTCGATGATGGTCTTTTTACTTTCCGGATCTTTTCTGTAGATGGTTTTTGAAGATGTTTCCTGTACGGAGATGGGCAAAATCAGTTTGTTAGTCTCGGGCGAAACCTCGACCTGGTCTTTTAGGAAAGAAAACTTTTTATAGATCCCTTTCTCAAGACTCTCGGGTGTCACGTCATTGAGTGACATCTTCATCTTCTGATATTTGCTGTATTGGTAATAGTCATTGGTTTCCAGCTTCTGAGCTTTTTTATGGTCGATTACCTTCCGCATAAACTCTACTGCCGGATTGTTTTTTCGGGAATATTTCTCCTTTTTAGGTTTTACAACCACTTCTTCCAGCATTACATCATCCGGTGAGAGTACTACATTGAGTTCTTTGGCACCCGCCGGAATCTTCACTTTCTTGGTGATATATCCCACCGCAGAAAAAGTCAGCTCATTCCAGCCTTTGCGGGTTTCCACCTTGTATTCTCCGTTAGCGTTGGATATGCCACCTACTCCTTTCCCTTCATAGAAAACGGAAATGTACATTAATGGTTCATGTGAAATAGAATCGGTGATTACTCCCTTTAACTGTGCGAAAGCCTGTGGCGCAGAGAGTAGAAGGAAGATTACTAATAATAGTTTAGAATATTGTTGTTTCATACACACTTCATCTCATCGTGAGACTGCAAAGGTAATAAATTCCTTTTGATTGAAAGGACTATATAACCTTTTTTGTGTATCTTTTGACTCCTGTAAGGAGGGGGAATATGGTATTATTCCCCCAATAATATTTGTACAATTCGCTCTGCGGTTCGTCCGTCCCAACGTTCGGGTAAAGTTCCTTGTTTCCACTCTCCGTTCATCAGTTTGTCCATACAGGCTCCCAATGCGGCCGGGTCTTCACCGACCAGTTCATTAGTGCCTGTTCGCCAGGTCTCCGGATGTTCGGCAAACGTATTGAGCGTGATGCAGGGAATTCCCAGGAAAGTGGCTTCTTCGGCTACATTGCCCGAGTCAGTCACGATGGCTTTTGCCTGATTCATCAGATAACCGAAAGAGAGATAACTCTGTGTAGGCATGATGTGCAGGTTGGGAGCGGTGATCTCCAATGCTTTGATTGCGTCGCGTACATAAGTGTGCAGCGGTGCGACAATGGGCATGCCATTTGCTTTTTTAAGCAATGTTTCCATCAATTCCTGTAAGTTCTCCTTATTGTTTAACAGTACGTGACGATTGAGGGTCAGCAGAATGTATTCATGTTCTTTCAGCCCCAGCACAGAGAACCATACCGGTTTTATCAGGCGATTGCGATTATAACGTATCGTATCGATCAGGATATTCCCTACATAATACACTGTTTCGTTTTCCGTACCTGTCTGGTTTAGGTTACGGTTGGCTACCATGCCGGCTGTGAAGAGGTAGTCGGACAAGCCATCTGTAATCATACGGTTGATCTCTTTGGGCATAGACATGTCGAATGAACGGGTACCGGCTACGAGATGTGCTACTTTTATGTTTTGTTTCTTGGCTACGATGGCACAACTCATGGTTGCTGTGAGGTCATCGACCACCAGGACTACATGCGTAGGGTTTTCTGTCAATTCACGTTCGAAAGCGATCATGATTCCCGCAGTCAGTTCTGTCGGGTTATTGCCGTTTACTCCCAAATAGGCATCGGGAGCTTTCATGTGCAGATCTGCAAATAAGGAGGCGTCCAAACTGTTATCATTCTCTACTCCCGTGTATACCAGGCGATAAGAAATACGTTTACCCTGTGCCTTTGCGGCATCGATAGCCCGGGTGATAGGGGCGATTTTCATAAAATTAGGGCGGGCCCCGGCAACAATCGTTATCTTCATCTTTGTTTTCTTACAATTTTCAAGGAACAAATTTACACTTTCTTGCGGAATTATTTGTTTCTTTGCACACAAAAAACTTAATATATGCCAACTATCTTTCAGATTCCGACTTTTATCCAGATTCTGGAGTTTATCGGAACATTCGCTTTTGCCATTAGTGGTATTCGTCTTGCATCTGCCAAACAATTCGATTGGTTTGGCGCTTATGTAGCCGGTGTGGCTGTAGCCATTGGCGGTGGTACCATACGTGATGTTTTATTGGATGTCACTCCGTTCTGGATGACGAATCCTATTTATTTAATTTGCTCGGCGCTGGCCCTGCTGTGGGTTATCTTTTTTCGGAAGCATTTGATCCACATGCACAATACGTTTTTTATTTTCGATAGCATTGGTCTTGCGTTGTTTACAGTAGTTGGTATCAGCAAGACGATCGATTTGGGATATGCCTTTTGGGTAGCCATTATTATGGGAACCATGACCGGTGCGGCCGGTGGAGTTATCCGTGATGTATTTATCAACGAGATTCCGTTGATCTTTCGTAAGGAGATTTATGCCATGGCATGTGTTATCGGTGGAGTCATTTATTGGGGGCTCGATCGTTTGGGGGTAGATGCCGCCTTGACGCAGGTCATTAGTGGCTGCTGCATTTTTGTAGTACGCGCTTTGGCTGTAAAATACCAAATTTGCCTGCCTATCTTGAAGGGGGAATAAAGTCGTACCGACTTTATTCCGGCAATATCAAGTCACCTGAAAAACTGATCGATTCACGGTTTTGCATATCGACATCTATGCTGGATGAACCGTTGGAATAGATTGTTATCCTGAATCTGAACTGATCTTCGGGACTTTTGGCGGTAAAGTTGATTTTTGCAGCTCCGCGTTTTCCCATGGCCATGGTGTATTGATCGATTGGGGCATTGAACATCAATCCCTGTCCTCCTCCGTAAGGGATAGAGTAAGCGCGTCCGAAGTAAGGTAGTTGTGAAAAGACAGAATCATTCCGAATTGTTACGGAATAGATTGATGTCAATGGAATCATACGTGGGTATGCCGTATTTATGTCGATCCGATAGTTTTCCGATTCAATCTTCTCTTTTACAGTCTGTTCCTTCAGTTCTTTCCTTTCTTCCCGGTTTTGAGCCTGAAGTGTGAAGATACCTGTTCCTGCAATGAACAATATCAGAAGCATGATACGTCTATTTGTTTTCATATCAATGATTATTTAGGAGAATATTTACATAAAGATAACGATCGGAAGAGATAAAATGTACAAAGCGTACAAATGATTTAATATTATTTCGTGTTTGTCGGAGCAGATTTCACAAAGAATAAAAGAGAGAGTTTCAAAACTCTTTTTTTACTATAGATTGCACAGATTTACACAACTCATTTTTATAGATAGTCGGTTGTTTACTTTTGATGCAGTGTAGCCTTGTGTATTTTGCGGTGACAGGCCTTTGGTGTTCTTTCTTGTACAGCAAAGGCCATGCACTATTAGAATTGTTCCAGGATAGCTATTCGCTTTTCGATAGGAGGATGGGTGGCGAATAATCCGCTTAATCCGCTCAGGGCACTTTTGGCTTGTTTGCCCGGATGCTGAATGAATAACTGTGCCACATCCTCGCGTTCTACAGCTTCTATATCGGGATCTGCGGATATTTTTCTTAGAGCACTGGCCAGCGCCAACGGGTTCTTTGTCATTTCTGCTGCACCTGCATCAGCCATATATTCACGTTTTCGTGAGATGGCGAAACGCATCAAAGTGGCGAAGAAATAACCGATGGCAGCTACAATCATTGCCAAAACCAGAATAAGTATGGCTCCATTATTCTTATCATTTCTACTGCGTGTCCACGAAGAGTAATAGACGGAACGCAATGCTATTTGTGCCAGCATAGAGAAGATACCGACAAATACAATCGAGATAATCAATAACCGGACATCATGATTGCGGATATGTGTCAGTTCATGTGCGATGACTCCTTCGAGTTCTTCATCGTTAAGCTTTTCAATGATACCTTTGGATAGGGTAACTGTATAGGTCTGTTCATTGATTCCACTGGCGTATGCGTTTAGTGAATCATCATCGATAATGTTGATTTTGGGCATTTTCATACCTTGCGACATACAGAGATTCTCTACTAAATTGTAGATACGTTTATTCTCTTTACGTTCAAGCGGACGCGCGCCTGTGGCAGCTTTGATAATACTGGAATTGGTAAAGTAAGCTATGATAAACCAAACCAGAACACCTCCTATAATATAAGGAATCAGGTTGATAAATATTTGATTGGTCATTGCCAGTGTATTGTACTGCCCATAATCGTCTTCCACGGTAAAAGTGATAAGCAGATAGCAGAACAGGTAAGTCAATACCGCCACCAGGCATGGAAAGAGAATGAGTAAGATACCGGAACGGAGATTGTTCCGGCTCTGTTGTGTCTGTATTCCGACGTATTGCATGTGTCTTTACTTTCCTGAGGATTAAAATTTTATTTTCGGAGCCTCTTCTAAATTGGCACGTTGTTCTGTGCCCAAGTCGAACATCATTTCTTTATGAAAGCCAAACATGTTGGCAATCAGGTTAGAAGGGAATGTCTGTACAGCATTGTTCAGTTCCTTTGTGGCCGAATTAAAGTAGCGGCGTACGGCAGCCAGCTTATTTTCTACGTCCGAAATCTCTTCCTGTAGCTGAAGGAAGTTTTGGTTGGCCTTCAGGTCCGGATAAGCTTCCAATGTAATCTTCAATCCTGCGAGGGCGGAACTAAGTTGATTTTCAGCTGTAATTTTTTCATCGATTGTCCGGGCACTGACAGCTCTGTTGCGGGCTTGGATGACGCGCTCAAGTGTTTCTTTTTCGTGAGCTGCATATCCTTTTACTGTATCTACCAATTGTGGAATAAGGTCGTGACGCTGCTTCAGTTGTACATCAATGTCGGCAAATGCGTTTTCGCGATTATTTCTCAATTTTACCAATGAGTTATACATGGAAGCAATGATAATGACGAGGATGATTATAATCCCCAGGATGATAAGTAAGTTCATAATTCTTTTGATTCTTAACGTTATTAAACTTGATCCAAAGGTATGTGATTCAGTCTCTATTTACAAAAAGCACATAATAAAAAACATTAATTATCAAACAAACCTATCAAAAGCTGTCTAACTCTTTAAGAAATAACACCCAAAAACTATCAAATAGCACCCAAAAACTATCATTTGATAGTTTTTACCCCAAAGATTGGTGAAAATTACCCTACTGAAATCTAAAATAAGCCTTAAACTTGCAATATCGAGAAAGAAACGAAATATTAACCGCTTAAAAACCGCAACGTATGAAAAGTTTAAGTTTTAGAAAAGATTTAATAGGAGTGCAAGAAGAGTTGCTCCGCTTCGCTTATAAATTGACTGCTAATCGCGAAGAAGCAAATGACCTGTTACAAGAGACCTCATTAAAAGCATTAGATAATGAAGATAAATTTATGCCAGACACTAATTTTAAGGGCTGGATGTATACTATCATGCGCAACATCTTTATTAATAATTACCGTAAAATTGTGCGTGATCAAACTTATGTAGACCAAACCGATAATCTTTTCCATCTGAATCTTCCGCAGGACTCCGGTTTTGAAAGTACCGAAGGAGCCTATGACCTGAAAGAAATGCACCGTGTAGTAAATGCGTTGCCCAAAGAATATAAAGTTCCATTTTCAATGCATATTTCCGGATTTAAATACCGTGAAATAGCCGAAAAATTAGAATTGCCACTCGGCACTGTCAAGAGCCGTATCTTTTTTACCCGTCAGAGATTGCAACAGGAACTGAAGGACTTTGTTTGATTAGGTATTTTTCATTAATAAAAAGATTGATTTTAGGTAGTGATTTAGTGTAATTTTTTAGTTGTGCAAAAGAAGGAGTAAGTGAGGGACCCCCTCCTTGCTCCTTTACTTTTGTGACAATATGATATATAACATATCTTTTATGGGAACTTTTTGAAGGTCTGATTTGTCTTTATGTCAAATATCTCACTATATTTGTAATATAGCAAGTTAACCTATGAATGTGAAATCACTTATAACTTACGGCAATGAAAAAGGAAATTAAATTCAGTCTCGTATATCGGGATATGTGGCAGTCGTCCGGTAAGTATCAACCCCGTGTCGACCAGTTAGTGCGAATTGCCCCTTTGATTATTGAAATGGGATGCTTTGCCCGTGTGGAGACCAATGGCGGAGCGTTCGAGCAAGTCAATTTATTGTATGGTGAAAACCCCAATAAAGCAGTGCGGGCTTTTACCAAACCATTCAATGATGCCGGAATACAAACCCACATGCTTGACCGGGGACTGAATGGTTTACGGATGTATCCCGTTCCTGCCGATGTCCGTCGGTTGATGTACAAAGTCAAGCATGCCCAGGGAGTAGATATCACCCGTATCTTTTGTGGGCTGAATGAAGTAAGGAATATTATTCCTTCCATACACTATGCACTTGAGGGAGGAATGATTCCGCAGGCAACTTTGTGCATCACCTTTTCACCGGTACATACAGTAGAATATTACACGGCTATTGCTGATAAGCTGATTGAGGCCGGTGCTCCCGAGATTTGTCTGAAGGATATGGCAGGTGTCGGACGTCCTGCCATGTTAGGACAATTGACAAAAGCCATTAAGGAACGTCATCCCGAAGTGTTGATTCAATATCATGGCCATAGCGGGCCCGGATTGTCAATGGCTTCCATTCTTGAAGTTTGTGAGAATGGTGCTGATATTATTGATGTAGCCATGGAACCTATGTCCTGGGGAAAAGTTCATCCGGACGTGATCTCTGTACAGGCCATGTTGAAAGATGCCGGTTTTCGTGTACCTGATATTAAGCCTATATGAAGGCGCGTGCCATGACACAGGAGTTCATCGATGATTTCCTTGGTTACTTTATGGACCCGACCAACAAACATATGTCTTCTTTATTGCTGAAATGTGGCTTGCCCGGAGGAATGATGGGGTCTATGATGGCCGATTTGAAAGGTGTGCATGCCGGTATTAATATGATATTAAAGAGTAATAATCAGCCTGAACTCAGCATTGACGATCTGCTTGTGATGTTGTTCGATGAAGTGGAATACGTATGGCCTAAGTTAGGTTATCCTCCACTGGTAACTCCATTCAGCCAGTATGTGAAAAATGTGGCATTAATGAATGTAATGGCACGTGTAAAAGGTGAGGAACGCTGGAGCATGATAGACAATAATACCTGGGGGATGATTCTGGGTAAAAGCGGTCGTTTACCCGGTCCGTTGGATCCGGAAATTGTAGCATTGGCCAAAGAGAAGGGGTACGAATTTACAGATGAAGATCCGCAGAAGAACTATCCCGACCAGCTTGATGAATATCGTAAAGAGATGCAGGAGAATGGTTGGGAGTCCGGGCCCGATGATGAAGAACTGTTTGAACTGGCCATGCATGACAGGCAGTATCGTGATTATAAATCGGGAGTAGCCAAGAAGAGGTTTGAAGAAGACCTGCAACGTGCCAAGGATGCGGCATTGGCCAAACAAGGTTTCTCAGAAGAAGATGTGAAAAGGATGAAGCGTGCCAAGGCAGAGCCAATCACTGCGATGGAAAAGGGTAGGATTATCTGGGAAATAGATGTTGAATCGCCCTCCATGCCTCCGGAAGTAGGGCATAAATATGAACCGGATGATGTATTTTGTTATATTGCCACTCCATGGAACACTTATGATAGAGTATTGGCTAATTTTAGTGGACGCATCATTGAGGTATGTGCCAAGCAAGGTGCTTTGGTCAATAAAGGTGATGCTTTGGCTTATGTAGAAAGATGTGAAGAACCGGCATAACGTTTTAAAAGTTGTATTGTTATAGAGTGGATAAAGGCCGTTTCCGGTGTAAACCGGAGCGGTCTTTGTTTTTTAGCGCCATTCCAAAGTCCGGTTCTCTGCTTCCTGAAGCCCGGCTTTCCGCTATTTTTATCCCGGTGTTTCGATGTCCGGAGCCCGGTGCTTCGTTCCCCGTCTTATTTGCTTTTCTTTTTATTTCGACTGCCACCGCAGTTATCATATAAGGCTTGGTTTGTATATGACATTTGTAATATCTTGTTTCGGTAGAAATCTACCGACTCTTTTTCGTAGATAGTAAATAAATATTGGTTTTATATTCAGAAAAGGATAAGAAATTGTTTCTGGTTTTCTAAATCTGGATGGAACTTTTACTTGTAAATAGTGATCAAACCTCGTGTATATAGTTAATTTGAGAAATGACACATATCTTTCAAATCCCTTTGGAATGGATATATAAACAGATTAACCAAGTTCTCTTAGAACTCAGTTATTCTTGAAAAATGTAAATTATATACAATATTAAATACTTTATTACGCTGTAATTTTACATTTGTCAATCAGATTTAGTTGTATATTTTAAAATAAGGAGTTGCCAATCCTATTTCGCGGAGTAAAGATAGATATAAAGTATCAAAATACAATAAATATACTATAATATTTTTAAATGCTAATTTCTACTTTTTTTTCTTCGCTATTCACCACCTCTCAGAATCCCTTTAAAAGTGCTTGTAATGCATTTTAGAACTGAGTTCTAAGAGAACTATAGCCATTATTATAACCTAAATTAACACATATTGTTTAACTAAAAAAGAAAAATGAATGAATAACTCGAAAATTATCAATGTGAGATTGATGAAAAAGGTGTTAGTGCTTGTTCTATCTTTTTTGTCTGTTACTGCTTTTGCGCAGAATATAACAGTGAAAGGAATTGTAAAAGATGGAACCGGTGAACCGATAATCGGAGGGAGTGTACTTGTTAAAGGTTCATCGATCGGTACAGTGACAGATGTTGATGGCAATTACACTTTATCTAATGTTCCTGCAGACGGAGTTCTGGAGTTTTCTTACATCGGCATGAAGAAACAGGATGTAAAAGTAAGCGGTAAAACTGTTATTAATGTTGTGCTTCAAGAAGATACCCAGATACTGGACGAGGTAGTGGTGACAGCCTTAGGGTTAAAGCGTGAACAGAAAGCTTTAGGGTATGCAGTGACCGAGGTCAAAGGCGATGACCTGAAAGCTGCCAATACGATTTCTCCGGTAGCCGCCTTACAAGGAAAAGTAGCGGGTGTCGAGATCCGTCAGTCAGACGGAGGTATGTTCGGAGCGACGAAGATTCAGATTCGTGGTGCTTCTACTTTGAAAGGAAACAATCAGCCGATTTATGTGATCGACGGAGTTATTCTCGATAACTCGACTTCGGGAAATACCACAATGGACTGGGATGCCGGAAACAATAATGCCAATGACTATGGTAATGAACTGAAGAACCTCAATCCGGATGACTTTGAGACAGTTTCGGTCCTGAAAGGTGCTGCTGCGACTGCCCTTTACGGTTCACGTGGTCTGAACGGAGCTGTGGTGATTACCACCAAATCGGGAAAAGGCTTCAAAGGCTTCGGGGTTTCTGTATCACAAACATTTGGTATCGATCATGCTTACCGGACACCGGATATTCAGACTGAATATGGGGTGGGGTTGATGCCTGGCTGGAAAGACACGGACAACAATGGTTCTGTATGGGATCCTTTTCAGTTCAAACTCGATGATAAAGGAGACCGGACACTAATAGGCGCAGGCAGTTATGGATGGGGACCTAAATACGATGGTCAGCCGATCCGCAACTATGATGGTACCTGGACCAATTATTCGCCCCATAAAAATAACATGCTGGATTTGTATCAATTGGGGCTGAACTCCAATACGAATGTGGCTATTCGCGGTGGCAATGATAAAACATCGTATTACACTTCTCTTTCTTATAAGAAAGCAAGATCTACCAGCGAAAAGAATACATTTGAGCGTTATTCGTTTTTATTGAAGGGTTCGCATAAAATCAGTGATCGGGTGGAAGTTTCGGCTGCTATGAG
>OCQB01002245.1_pt1 | contig 13345 bp, 10 predicted proteins | sample 1538631 | NCBI WGS metagenome assembly OCQB01 (sample SAMN04571713, study PRJEB22368) | human gut metagenome | biome: human gut; material: stool | host: Homo sapiens | place: Luxembourg | collected 2012-10-19
TGACTATCATTTGCTCCGAAAGCACATGGGAACACAGGTTTTTGACCGTGCACTGGAATTAGCTCGGCAGACACAGACAGCCATTGCCAAAGAGAAGAAGCAAAAGGAGACGATTCACCGATGATCGCTTGGCGGTCAGATTTTGTAATCTCAAAATGACAACTGAAAAAGGAGTGTTCATTATGAAATCAATCACATCAACAATTTGTCGCAAGGTCGCTGCCATCCATAGGAAAACGCTCTATGTATCCAATGGAGGAATCGGGAAGCGACCAGGGAGTAACTGCGTATAACAGACTGTATTCAAAAAACATTTCTGGTGGATGGACATGAAGTGTGCGCCACCTTTTCCAAGCTGCCTATGCCGGAGACCTTTTTCAGAATCCGGGATATTCTGATGAATTCCGCTTTTACACTTGCGGATTGGGGCGACAGTGGATATAATGAGGATGTGCACCTTGACAATTCCACATCCCATACAAAGATACCCCTTTCAGAAGATGAAAGGAGTACCGAACAATGACAAATCAAAACCGAGTTTGCTGCCTGTACCGTGTATCCACGGGCAAGCAGATGGACTATACCGAAAACCATGAGGCTGATATTCCCATGCAGCGAAAAGCCTGTCACAGCTTTGCCGCGAAGATGGGCTGGACAATCGTCCATGAGGAGCAGGAGGAAGGCGTGTCCGGGCATAAGGTTCGTGCCGAATCCCGGGACAAACTGCAAATCATCAAGGCCATGGCTGCCAGAGGGGAGTTTGACATCTTCCTTGTATTCATGTTTGACCGTATCGGCAGAATCGCAGACGAAACGCCCTTCGTTGTGGAGTGGTTCTGCAAGCACGGCATTCAGGTTTGGAGCACCCAGGAAGGGGAGCAGCGGTTCGACAATCATACGGACAAGCTGCTCAATTACATCCGCTTCTGGCAGGCCGATGGGGAAAGTGAGAAAACCTCCATCCGTACCCGCACCAGTTTGGGTCAGCTTGTGGAAGCCGGTCACTTCAAGGGCGGCTTTGCGGCCTACGGCTACGATCTGGTGAAAAGCGGACGGTTCAACAAGAAAAAGCATGAGCTTCTTGACCTGCAAATCAACGAGGAAGAGGCTTCCGTTGTCCGTCTGATTTTTGACAAGTACACCAGCGAGGGTTACGGCGCTCAGCGGATTGCCACTTATCTGAACCGCTTGGGATATCATACCCGGGCGGGAAAGAACTGGCATCACGCTTCTATTCGTGGGATTCTCTGCAACCTCACCTATACCGGGGTGCTTCGCTCCGGTGACAGCCGCTCCGAGGTGATTCCAGAATTACAGATTATTACACCCCAGCAGTTTGAAACTGCCCAGAGAATCCGGGAGGAGCGGGCTGACCATGCAAGGGAGCAGCCCACGGTTCCTTTGAATACCAGAGGACAGTCCTTGCTGGCTGGCAATGTGTTCTGTGGTCACTGCGGCGCAAGGCTGAGCCTTACCACCAGTGGAAAGTACCGCCGCCTGCGGGATGGCTCCATGGACAAAACGCCCCGCATCCGCTATGTCTGCTACGGCAAGACCAGAAAGCAAACGGAATGTGACGGCCCCACCGGATACACCATGCACATTCTGGACGATATTATCGATAAGATGATCCGGGAAATCTTCCGCAAGATGAAGGGTATTTCCAAGAATGATTTGATTCAGGCAAGATACGCCAAGGAACTGAATCTTCGGAAATCCCATATGGTTACGGTAAAGGCAGAGCTGAGCAAAGCCACGGAGACCTTGAATATACTCCGGTCAGAAATCGTCCGCAGCATCCAGGGCGAGAGTGCTTTTTCTCAGGATACCCTTGCCGGACTGATCCGGGATTCCGAGGCAAAATGCAGCGAACTCAGAAATCAGTATGAAGAAGCGGAAGCCGCTGTTTTGATCGAGGAACAGCTTCTGAATCAGCTTACAGATCAGTATGAAGAACTGATCTCCTGGGCTGACCTCTATGACCACGCCACCTTCGAGGCAAAAAAGATGATCGTGAATTGCATGATCCGGCGGGTAGAGGTTTTCCGGGACTACAAATTGAATGTAGAATTCAATTTTGACCTGAATCAGTTCCTGAATGGGCTGGATATTTCAGCCTAAAATTGGGGGTATCGCTCAGCCGCCTGCATAGCGAAAAAAGATGGCAAAATGGCAGAAAAGTGCAGAAAAACAGCCATACCCCAAGCGAGCTATACCCCCAACAGGGGAAAAGAAAAACACCCAAAACGTTTCCATTTCAGGTGTTTTCATTAGCACTTAGCTAACCTTTGTGGTGGAGATAAGCGGGATCGAACCGCTGACCTCTTGAATGCCATTCAAGCGCTCTCCCAAGCAATACGGTAACGTACCCCGGTATTCTGAAAGTTAGGGTGCAACCGGCTGCTTGGTTTACCAATGCATACGTTAGTTCTGATGCGCGCGGCATCTTTCCTGCAACTTCCTGCGCGATTTCATGGGATTTCTCCATTCTATCTATAGTATGCTTGTTCCAAAGAAAATTTTTGCAGCGTATTGATTTTTAAGGAGCAATGGTGTACAATGGAAATAGCAGATTACTTCGCAAAATACGAACAAATAGGAAAAGAGGTAGATGTTATGGTTGTTTTAGATGTTTGCTTGAGCAATTTCTACGCATTTAAAAACTTCCATATGAAGCTGACATATCCCAAAAAGATTGTTGGCTCCAGTATTGAAGAAGAACACCTGGAAAACCGTCCCAACTTCCGTTATAAAAAGGTCAATATCATTATGGGAAGCAACGCTTCCGGGAAAACCACCTTTGGCCATATGCTGATGGCCATCTTTAACTTTATCGATAGGAAAAACTACGGGTTTCTAACAGACAAAATTGATGATACTACAAAGGAAGCTACATTTTCCATCGATATGGCCCTGAATAGCGATTTTCTCTATCGTGTGCAATGCAAAATTGCTCCGTGCAAAGCTGACAGCTATTCCCCCGACGATATCCAGCTGGAAGTTCGTAAGCAAAGGATTTCCTCTAATGACAGTTACGAGTCTTGTGTGAATAAGCTGAAAAGTACTCCATATGTGCCCGCTAATAACTACATAGAAGAATTGGAGCGGATTGATAAACTGAATTGGATGTTCGAATACCCGGAAGACACCAAACGTACGCTTAATCTGCCCGATAAGGATGAGAAATTCAGAACGATATTAGAGCACATGCTGAAGGCTCTTGACCCCTCCATCATATCGGTGTCTATTTCGCGTGAAGTTAAGAAGGCCTATGTAATCCGTCTTCGTGATCGAGACCTCGTATTGCAAGATGGTGTGCTATTCACCACATCTGTTCTTTCTAGCGGCACCAAAGCGGGGGTCGAGGTAGCCCAAGTTATTTCCTCCCTGATGCAGGGACAGGTGCGCTTCTGTTACTGCGATGAAAAATTTTCCTACATTCACAGTGATGTAGAAAAAGCAACGCTGTCCCTTATGATCGAATTGTTGCGTCCGAATGGTCAATTGTTCTTTACATCTCATAACGCAGATATTCTTGACATGAATCTGCCGAAGCACTCTTTTACTTTCCTTCGCAAGGATGCCTCTAATACCGAGCGCCCTATTGAGAGCATTGATGCCTCCTCGTTGATTAAACGAAACACAGACTCCTTAAAAAATGCGGTTGAGAATGATCTGTTCTCCTGCGCCCCTGCCGTGGATCTCATCTATGCGATTGCTGATCTGTAAAGCGGGAGGTGGCAGCCATGAGAAAAAACATCATCCAGTATTATGTTGAGGGTGAGGACGACAAGAAGGTCATTGACACGTTAAAAACTGAGATGGGGCTCATCAAGCCCGGAAAAGTGCAAGTGTTGAATGTTGTGACAGAAGAAATAACCGATCTTCGGCTTAGGGCGCTCTCCCCTGGAACAACCGTGGTTCTTGTTTTTGATGTGGATGCAGGTAGCGTTGACATCCTCAACAGGAATGTTACGAAATTGAATTCAAATGTTGTTACAATCCCCCAGGTTGCCAATCTGGAGGAAGAAATCCTGCGCAGTTGTGACATCGGAAGAATTGAAGACCTCCTGAACAGCAAATCTAGGCGCGACTTTAAATCCGACCTTCTTCGTGTAACAAATCTTGCGGCCAAGCTTAAGGAACATCACTTCAACTTCGACCAATTCTGGACAGCTGCTCCTACACCGTCTTACCAGTCAATCCCAAACCAGTCATCACAGATAAAGATTAAAATCAAATGATAGCTAACGGTGCTGTGTACCCCGAATTTTGACGCTTTGGGTAAATTGGATGCTTTGAAATGTGAAATAATCGTAACGTAAAATCTTTTCTGTGCTGTGGGACTTCAATTCCTTTTCTGCGGAATTGAAGTCCCACATTTTTTGTGGGTGTGAATTCGTACAAACTTCATGTCAAATTTGAAACTTTGAAGGGCGATAAAGAAACGAAAGTACACCCGATAACCAAATGCATGAAAGTCACTAAAAAGCCTGTGCTTCTTGTCACACAAGGATGTACGGCATTTGGTGAATGGGCAGATATTTGGTTCTCCCGCCGCCGAAAAAACATCTCGCTAACAACACAGGATGGCTACCGATATACGCTGAGACGATTAAAGGTGCAGTTTGGAGAACGTCTACTGTCCTCAGTCAAGCCGTTGGAAATCGAAAGTCTCCTCCTTTTGCTGCATGAGCAAAATCCTATCTATAAAGTGTGTTAGTTTGATGCATGTCAAATACCATTGCCTGCTTTTATCCATTCTTTTTGTCAGCAATTTCTGAATATAAAATATCTTGATTTAGGTGACGTGGCTCTACATGTATCATATTATTTTGGACCCATGTAGCATACAGGCTCCCGCTAGTAAATTACCATCGTTGCCGCTGTTATTACCAACGCAGTTATTACTTCGTCCAAACAACTGGCTCCTTATGAACAATTATATCATAAATGCGGGCGGTATTTAAAAGAAATTTTTCTGCAAGTTCCTTAAAATAGCCAAAATTAATTTTTAGCTTGCCTCCGCATTGCATCAACTGCATCATCAAGTGTTGAGGGAACAGCATCTTTAGACCATTGTGTCCAAAATTTTACAGTATCACTTCTAGGCTTATTGCTAGGCTCAGAAACCATAATGCGGCTGGGGAGCAGACTTGCGTCACCAACAACAAGGGCCTCTCCGACATCAAGAACAGGGAGTAGATCGGCAAAATTGCCTAAACTATCAGGTAATAGTTTTTTTATAATAGCTTGATCTTCAACATTGGTTAATCTCATGGCAATAAAATTACCGCTCTGACTCAGAATTGTTCGACTTACTTCAGAAGGCCGCTGGGTAACAACAATGAGACCCACTCCGTATTTTCTTCCTTCTTTAGCAATTCGCTCAAAATTGTCAACGCTGGCTTGATCGGAAGACTTTTGCACATTTTGCGGCAAGTATAGATGCGCCTCGTCACAAAAAATTGCAATAGGGTGAATTTTGTCTCTGTCGGTCCATTGCTGTACCGTAAATATAAGCCGAGCAACCAATGAGATGATGAGTGGCAGAATATCTGATGGTACTTCAGAAAAATCAATTACTTTTACGCCACCGCCATCACTTGCGGGTAAAAGAATAGTTTTACATAGTTCGTTTAAATATTCATACTTGAGAAGAGTTTCATCAGTAGAAAACATGAAATTGAGACGCTTGTCTCTAATCTTGGCATCAAGGCGCTGAACAAATCTGGTTAGTTTACCAAAGTAATCTCCATGCTTTGTAGTATTGGCACGTGCACCTGCAACCTCCTCAATATCAAGTGCTTGCAGTTCTAAAATAAGTTTTTCCATGGAGAAAGGAATGGGGCTGTCTACTGTTATAGTTTCAGCCAGAGTGTCCTGTCCAATTTCGTGAAGTAATTCCTGCTTTCCTTTTACGACATACTTATTAAACAGCATGGCCTGATTCGGTGCATTGCTATCGCTTCGATCAAGCACTAACGAAAGCATCTCATCATAGGAGAGTAACCAATACGGAAGAAATAAAATATTATTTCCAGCTCTGTCAGTGGGACCAGCAACACGATAATGTTTGATGTTTGGGTGAGCCAACGTCGAATATTCTCCATGAACGTCAAAGATAACTGCGTTGGCAGAAGGGAGGACGGCTATTTGCTCTGCCAAGACAGCGACGGTATATGATTTGCCGGAGCCTGTGCTACCAGTTATTACGGCGTGGCGCTGAAAAAGCTTATTCCCATCAATCCAAGCTTTAGCTTCATCGCTGATTGCATAGGAGCCAATGCACAAGGGATATTGAGCGTCAGCGCCTTCCTGGGAAATAACGGACATGAACGTAGTCAACATTTCCTCTTTCATTATGTAGCAGTCGGCATCAATTTCGGGAACGGATTCCAAGGTGCGCTTGAATACGTTACTGCGGATTCCCAATCGGTCAATTAGTGTTCCAATCAGAGTGACCTTAACAATATCCGAGGAAGAAATATCTTCTCCTTCGGCAATATCCTCAATGTCACCATATTTACGCATAATTTTTGTAACCAAGCCAATTAGACACTGTCCAACTTTAGGAGATCGAACAACAATTAAATGGTTTACCTGTAATTTTGAAAGCAACTCAGAAACTGTTACGGAGATAACGATACTTGCGGTATCTACGGATTGTACGGTGCCAAAGGGCTGTTCATTATCCAGATTAAAGATAGCCATAAGTCCTCCTAAGAGATGATATTCATGAAACCATCAATTGACCAGTATTTTTCAGTGGTATAAACATACTCACCATTTACAATAAATTCAGTCTTATGTACCTTATCAGTTGCTTCTTGAATAATAACATAGTTATTACTAGAATTCCGAAGCAAGGATGCTGCTGAGTCTGAAATGGACTTTGTTACAACGATTACAGGCTTTCCTAATTTGATTTCTTCGAGCATGTTTGCCTGAATTTGCTCATCATTGAAGCCATATCCAATACACAGAAAACCAGTGGCAGCTTTAATGAAATTGTCGGCTTGATGTAAAAAATCGCGATGGACGCCTTGAAGAACGGTACGATATTTATTTGATCCAGGAGGAACTATATCTGGGACAAAACCAGCAGGAACAGTTACCTGCATAGGTATTGAGCAAACGGTTCCGTTGGAATCTTTAAAGTAATCCAAAGAACCATGTACCTTGAGTAAATTAACAATATTTTGTGTTTTGGGCGAAAAAGAAGATGTCCATCTGCTATAGTGTCCACAAAAACGATCATCAATTTCTAATTTTGCTTGGTCACATGCATATTCAATTAAGCGATCATAATTTGTAGTAATGATGTTTATATTGCGTTTGCTGGATTGTGCAAGAGTACGGAATAATTTCGATAAAGGAATTGTTTCCCCAGTCAATAACAACTTATAGAAACATTGCAGATCAAATTCCGTAATAAACTTCCATGTGACAGTTGTAATATCCTTAATTAGGTTTTCACTGGGTTCGGGAGTGACCTTAGTAAGTGCCGACTCAAGGTCAATGCCATCGTCCAATCGGGACGAGATTACAACCCAGGAGGCATCAGAAACATACTTTGCGCATAATTCTTTCTGGAGATAACATGCCAATCGAGGCATACCTGGGATACCATGAGGAATAGAGGCACCAGTGCCTGCTAAAATAACAGGTACATCACCTACTATTTTCTGAATCTTTTTGAAGGTAGTATCAATCGTCATATTGCAGCCTCCGTGTGGCATTAATGCCTTAAAAAATAGCGTAGGAATATATACAGACCAATTGATCCAGCAAATGATAATAAGGAATTATCCTTTATTAACTACACATATTTTACACCTTATTTGTTTAAAATGCAACATTTTCTATAAACAAATCAATTATTTTTACACTTAATCCCTCGGTTTCCATGTGATATCATGTGATATAATGTTTTCCTAAACTAAGGAAAGGACACATCTTATGAAAGAAGAAAAGCTGGGAATACTATTGACCTCCTACATGTGCCATTGCCAGTTCGAAAAAGCACTCAACACGCATACACTCAAGGCATATAGGAGGGATATTAACCAATTTATACGTTTTTCCTCGTCGCAGGCAGATCCATTCTCCAAAGAAAATATTCAGGCTTATATAGCATGGCTCCATACTGACTATGCAGTGAGAAGCGTGAAACGTAAAATGGCAAGCCTGAAAGCATTTTTTACCTACCTTACATTTGAAGGAGAACTTGCTGACGACCCTTTTTCACATATGCGGATCAAGCTCCGTGAACCATCCCTACTCCCAAGGACTATCCCTTTAGCGACTATCGACCAGCTTTTAAGGCATGTTTACAGCCTTCAGTCGATCTACAACAAGAGAACCTATGCTTATCGTGTAGTTGTCCGAGATGTTGCAGTTCTAGAACTCTTGTTCGCGACAGGCATTCGGATATCTGAATTGTGTTCCCTGCAGCCCGATGATGTTGGGCTGCAAGAAGGTTCTATTAAAATATACGGAAAAGGTGCCAAAGAACGGCTGATCCAAATTGGACACCAAAACGTTCTTCATGCGTTGCGCAACTACACGCACTACTGGAGTGCCGATATCCAAACCGTAAACCATTTCTTTCTAAATCGGCTCGGCAATCCTCTGTCTGAGCAGTCTGTTCGCTGTATGATAAAGAAATACTGCAACCAGTCCGGTATTTCTCTTCATATCACACCACATATGTTTCGCCATTCATTTGCCACATTTTTGTTGGAAGAAGACGTTGATTTGCGTTATATTCAGCAGCTTCTCGGACACAGTTCCGTCACAACGACGCAGATTTACACACATGTGACGCTTAAAAAGCAGCGCGACATCCTCACTTACAGGCATCCACGTAACAGGCTGTCCGCTTCCGGTAGATAGTTTCTTTCGGGACGGCTCCTCACGGAGCCGTCCCGTGCAGGATTACTCGCACAGTATTTCCTTCAGCTTCTTCAATACAGCTTTCTTCCTCTTATGGGCAGCTTGTTGCGAAATCCCATTTATCTTACTGTATTCCAGCTCGGATATCGGTTCTTGGGTTAAGAAAAACTGGCGGATTATGTTCTGGTCATCATCCGTCAGTTGCGCAACAGCCTGAATCAAGCGTTCAATCTCGGAGCGCATAATCAAATCTCCTTCAATATCAATGTTCGTATCAGGAAGTACGTTCTCTCCCTCTATCGTTTCTCCATCTTCCGTCATTGCTATATATGAAATAATGGAGTATCCACTCTCCCGTTGCCTGCGGTTCTTGTATAGATTACTTTCCCGCTCTCTTTTCCACACCGGATATTCATCTTCGGAGCATTCGTAAAACAGGGCATCGCCTTCTTCAAATGTAGCATCCAGCTGAAGGAACCTGTTTTTGCGCTTTCGTCCCGTATCGGTTTTTAAGAACTGCGCAAATTGGTGGGCGTTCATTTCTATCCAGTTATCTTCCGCAGCCGGAAGACGTTCATCTTTCTTTACTAAGTAAATTCTTTTCATCTGTAATCTCCTTTGATTTTTTTGATTTGGGTCAAAAAATCGGAGATTACGGATATTTTGCTTTATAGGCTAGCCACTGCCATTTAACAAAGTGACATGTCAATGCTCGTTACTGATGAGCCTATTAAAGGACATATTGGCTAAGCCCATTTTGAGCAATGTATGCCGTCGCCGTCAGGTTGCAATTCGCTTTTCTTTCTTCCATGCGTTCTCTCCATCACCTTGGAATAAAATCTCTCAAACCAAGTCCTTGAGATTACCCCTGAAAGCAGAAATAAGCCTGCATTACCAACTCACTGAATTGGGAATGCAGGCTCACTTTTTAGAATCTCTTCAATTTATGTGGTTTTGTCGAACCGTTGTCAAACAATCAGCGCAAACACACGCAATAGTGTACCAAAATACAGATCAGCTCTGAAACGACCGCTATGACATCAAAACCGCCATTTACGGCAGCGATGGCCATGATGCCGCACATAATCATTGCGTCCATGATCAGGATTCTTAGCGGAATGATCTTCTTTACATCATAAATCGTTAGCCCCGCCATCAGAAGCGTCTCCCATTCTCCGCTGGTACTTTGCCTTTCCTGAAGGAGCTTTTCCCGTGTCAGAATGGCGGAACAGGCGACGAATACAGCGCTTACCAAAAATGTCTGCCATGTTTGCTGCTCCAGAAGGTTCCATGCAAGGCTTGTATCCGTATCTACACTTGCGGATAGCCGCTGTTTCCGCAGACTTGCCGCTGCTTTCTCCACAACGCCTTTGTTCACAAGCCGAAGCGCGATGGTTGTTCCTGTAAATTGCGCGCCAAACAGCTTTCGTGCTACTTCGTAGCCCATATAGATTTGGGGCGTTTCCGATTCGTCCTGATAAATCCCACAAATCTGCGCTTTTGTCTCCACATCTTCGCTTTTCAGCAGGATTTCTTCCTGAACAGCCATTGGGAGGTCGCTGCCTTTTTCGGAAAACAGTTTTGCCGCTGCCTCGTTCAGAACAAGGTATGGCATATTGGTACTATCCGTAAAGAGAGCGCCATCTGTCAGGTTTACATCCAGATAGGCACTGTACACGGCATCAATCTGACAGCTCACGGTTTTTTCTCCATATGTCAGCTGGCAATTCATTTGCAGGATTGGACTGACCCGCTCTACACCAACAATTTGCGACAAAGTATCCAAATTGATCTCTGTGCTGTTTGTGGAAGCAATCAGCTCAAAAGGTGTTCGCTTCTCTGTATAGAGCTGCCGGGCGGCCTTTGAGCCGGGAAACAGCATGTAAAGCCCCAGACACAGCATGATGACAGCCGTCCAGCCACAACGCAGAATGGTTTTTGCCGCGATTTTACAGATATGCCCCGCCGCGATTTTTCTGGCATTTCCTAACGAGGATAATTCCAAGGGCTGCTGCAAGGATTACACCTCCCAAAATCAGAACGGATACCCACCACTGGCTTGCCGCCTTTTGTTCCTCATCTTCCGTGTTATCTGTTTGCTGAAGCTGGACAATAGGACGGTTTACAACCGTTTCAAAAGTCGTTTCCTGCTGAAATTCTTCACCATTTTCATTCTCGTATACCAAAGTAACCGTGCCGACCGTACTGCCGTACTGACTGCCATTCTCGTTCCCCTTCTATCAAATGTTCCATTATCTCACCACCGTCAGAACGCCTGCGTCCATTTCGCAAACCGTATCGCAGAGCTCGTCAATGTCTACCTGATTGTGGCTTGCCAGAATCACCGTTTTTCCCTCTGCCCGGAGTCCTTTGATTACATTGCGGATATGGACGACACCATGCTTGTCCAGACCGTTGAGCGGTTCGTCCAGAATCAAAAGACTGGGGTCCTCCATCAGCGCCTGCGCGAAGCCCAAACGCTGCCGCATACCCAGAGAATACTTTCCCACCGGCTTTTTCATATCCGGGTCCAGTCCCACCTGCTCCAAGACGGTTCGGATGGTCAACGCATTGGCCTTCTTTTGCAGGGACGCCAGAATCTTCAGATTCTGCGTCCCGGACAGATGAGGAAGAAAACCCGGTGTTTCGATGATGATCCCGATATCCTCCGGAAAATCCGTTTCTTTACCGACTTGCTTGTGGTTGACGTAAATAACGCCGCTGTCCGGCTTCAGGAAGCCGCAGATGCACTTCATCAGGACGGTCTTGCCGGAACCGTTATTGCCTACGATCCCGTGGATTTTGCCTTTTTCAAAGGTGTGGGAAACGTCCTTGAGAACATGTTCTTCCCCGAAATATTTATTGACGCCGCATACTTCAATGATGTTTTCCATAATTCTAGACCACATCTAATTGCTTGTACATCCTAAGAATATCCTGCCATGTTTGTGCCTTCCCAAGGCTTTGTACATTGGCAATAATCTGTTGTAATTCTTGATCCTTGGTTAGAAAGCAGGGGAGGAACAGATAGTATCTGTTACTTCCAACAAAAAAGTTAAAACCTAGTCCCGTGTCTCCAATTACATGAGAGATTGCTTCAAAGCCTTCAGATGCTCTAAGCCCAGCTTCCGGAAAGTACCGTTCGTAGAGGATGACCAACAGGTAATACACGATGAAAGGGGAGGCGTAAGCGATGTATTTGCTTTCCATAATGGTACTCATGGTCAGCCCAACTACCGCCCATAACCCGCCGTTCCAAAATAGCAGTACCAGATGATTCAGAATCTGGGGTGAAATGCTTGTGTACCCTTTCACAGCTCGCTCAACGGGGGTGAATACAAGTGCTGTTATTCCCCATACAATTAAGGGACCCAGAAATACTACACCGCCGCCGTAGAGCCAGCAGGCCGCGAAGTGGCTGAGGAGATACCCTGAATAGCTTCCCCGAATCAGATAAAACCGTGAAAATTTACTTTTTACATCCTCAAGATATCCGGCAGCAAATGGAATCGCTGCCAGAAGCGGGAGAAAAGATGCTACCACATCAGAGGTAAGCGCTTTCATCATAAGATCATTGTGATACCCTTGGTCAAACCTCCTGCCTTGCTGCCATGTTGCCAGAATGGGTTGGAGGAATGTAACGAGGGTCAGACACATAGCAGCCAGAACTGCCAGCCAAAAGCGGAGGGTCCATCCCCGGCGAAGCTGAGACAATAGGTTGTTCATGGAAACCGTCTCCCTTTTCTTCAGTTGGTCTTTCTTTTGTTTCCGGAATGAACCAATATTTTCCGTCAGTAAATCGTCCCATCTACCGCGTTCACGACAACCAGAGACTGCAAGCGAGAACCATAGGGATTGGGTAGTAGTCGCCGGAGGTGCGCTTCCAGGTCAGAACGACGGTGTTTTCGTTGCCCTTTTCGCCGTAGGCAAAGGACTTGTCAGAGTTAATAACGGCGCTGTAGGTCACACGGGCGGTGTAGTTGGAGTATCCGGTGTACAGCTTGCCGTTCTTGTTGGCGGTGGCTCCATTGATTTCCTCAAGACCGGCCTTGGCAATGTCCACAGTCATATGGCGGCCATCTTCACTGTAGGTAACGGTGAACTTGCCGGAGTCATTATTCCAGGAAGCGGCCTTGTCGGTGCAGGCGGCATCCGTAAAGAATTCAATGGTCACACCGGCATCCTTGCTGTAAGTCAGGCCCTCGCAGAGGGTGTCGTAGAAATTGTAAGTGGACAGAGCCGTTGCCTGGGAGGTGATGGTAGGCAGGGTGGAAACGATCTGGTATTCCATGGTGTCCCCGGCGGAACCGGTAGCAGTGTGGGCGAAGCCGTCGGTAATGGAAGCGGAGCCTTCATTCTTGCCGGTGTCGGCCTTGGCCTCCCGGATGGTTTTCTCCAGGGTGGGGATGCCGGTTTCCTGCTTGGGGTACACCACCACATCGTAGTT
>OCQB01002247.1_pt1 | contig 13340 bp, 10 predicted proteins | sample 1538631 | NCBI WGS metagenome assembly OCQB01 (sample SAMN04571713, study PRJEB22368) | human gut metagenome | biome: human gut; material: stool | host: Homo sapiens | place: Luxembourg | collected 2012-10-19
GTAAACGGACAAAAGGGTGACAAATTACAGGTGCCTTTTGAAGAATTTACAAAGGCACAAAAGTATTGTGGCTGGGACCCTACCGACACAGAAAGTGACAATCCGTACATGAAAATAAAAAACGGAGAACTTGTAAGTGGCAGCGATACTGTTTATGTGGAAAGAGGCTACAAACCTAATTATTTAGGTAATATTTTGTTATATGATGAAAATGGTAAAAACAAAACAGGTTTAGTTAAATACAATAAAATAAATACTGATGAAACAGGAGATATAAAGGTTACTTTTAAGTATAAGCTTTCTTCAAAAAAGACTTTAAAGCTTACACAGAAATTTAAGGTTATTGACACGATACCACCTAAGGTTTCATGTTCTAAGGATAGCTTTGTATATGAAGTTGCAAGTAAAGACAAAAAAGACATGAATAGTGAGTCTAACATAACTGACATAACTAATATGGTTAAGGCATGCGCCTCTACCAATGAAAGTGGAAGCAAAATAACCGTATATACAGTTAATAAGGATGAGTTAGATGAAGGAGAGTTTCCGGTAGTAATAAAAGCACAGGATTTGGCTGGAAATGTGGGTTCGTATCAGGTAATGGTGAAGATAGTTTTAAGAGATTCAGGCTCAAATAAGAAATATACACCGCCAAAGGATTTAGAAAAGATAAGAAAGCAGAAAGCCGGTCTTGAAGAAACAACTAAAAAGCCGGAGAAAAAAAAGAAGAAAGAGAAAACAACAAAAGATGTTTCACAGGATGAAACAGAAGAATAAAGGATATTAAAGTTAAATAAATTTGGCTTTAAAATATAAGTGGATTAATACCACACCATATTATACATGCAATTTTTTAGGAGGAATTAAATTATGGCAACACCTTATAATCATAAGGAAATCGAAAAAAAGTGGCGTCATAATTGGGAAATATCACCAATTAATAAAGATACCACAAAACCAAAATACTATTGTCTTGATATGTTCCCATATCCGTCAGGTTCAGGTCTTCATGTAGGACACTGGAGAGGATATGTTATCAGCGATGTATGGAGCCGTTATAAGATGCTTCACGGATATCATATCATTCACCCTATGGGATGGGATGCTTTTGGACTACCTGCAGAAAATTACGCAATTAAAATGAAGACACATCCTGCAAAATCAACAGCAGATAATATTGCAAACATTAAGAGACAGATTAATGAAATAGCAGCTCTTTATGATTGGGATATGGAAGTCAATACAACAGATCCTAAGTTCTATAAGTGGACACAGTGGATTTTTGTTCAGATGTTTAAGAAAGGACTTGCTTATCAGAAGGAAATGCCTATTAACTGGTGTCCTTCATGTAAAACAGGTCTTGCAAACGAAGAGGTTGTAAACGGATGCTGTGAAAGATGTGGCGCAGAAGTTACAAAGAAAAATCTTAAACAGTGGATGCTTAAGATTACGGCATATGCAGACAGACTTTTAAGCGACCTTGACAAGCTGGACTGGCCTGAAAAGGTTAAAAAAATGCAGACAGACTGGATTGGTAAGTCATATGGAGCAGAGGTTGATTTTAAATTAGAAAATTCAGATAAGAAGATTACAGTTTATACAACAAGACCTGATACACTTCATGGTGCAACATTTATGGTACTTGCACCGGAACATGCCATGGCAAGAGAACTGGCTACACCGGAAACAGAAAAAGATGTGGAAGCATATATCCAGATGGCAGCAAATAAGTCATCAGTAGACAGACTTCAGGGAAAAGAAAAAACCGGTGTATTTACAGGAAGTTATGCAATTAACCCACTTAATGGTGCAAAGGTTCCAATCTGGCTTTCAGATTATGTACTTGCAGATTACGGTACAGGAGCTATTATGTGTGTACCTGCACATGATGACAGAGACTTTGAATTTGCAACTAAATTCAATATTCCTATTATTCAGGTTATTGCAAAAGACGGAAAAGAAATAGAAAATATGACAGAAGCTTATACAGAAGCTGTAGGAACTATGATTAATTCCGGTGAATGGAACGGAATGGAATCATCAGTTCTTAAGAAGGAAGCTCCTCATATTATTGAGGAAAAGGGCTTTGGAAGAGCAACTGTTAATTATAAGTTACGTGACTGGGTATTCTCAAGACAGAGATATTGGGGTGAACCTATCCCAATCATACATTGTCCTGATTGTGGACCTGTTCCGGTACCGGAAGACCAGTTACCGTTATTACTGCCGGATGTTGAGTCATATGAACCAACAGGTACAGGTGAATCACCGCTTGCAGCAATTGATGAGTGGGTAAATACAACATGTCCATGTTGCGGTAAGCCTGCTAAACGTGAAACAAACACAATGCCACAGTGGGCAGGTTCATCATGGTATTTCTTAAGATATGTTGATAACAAAAACGATAAGGAATTAGTATCTAAGGAAAAAGCAGATAAGTATTTGCCTGTAGATATGTATATCGGTGGTGTAGAGCATGCAGTATTGCACTTACTTTACTCAAGATTCTATACAAAGTTCTTGTATGATATAGGTGTTGTGGATTTTGAGGAACCATTTAAGAAATTATTTAATCAGGGTATGATTACCGGTAAAAACGGTATCAAAATGAGCAAATCCAAGGGAAATGTTGTTTCACCTGATGATTTAGTAAGGGATTACGGTTGTGATTCATTAAGAATTTATGAAATGTTTGTAGGACCACCTGAACTTGATTCCGAATGGGATGAGAGAGGTATTGATGGCGTTTACAGATTTATTACTAAATTCTGGAAGTTAGCCGTAAACAGCATTGAAGCTGATGTAAAGGCTACAAATGAAATGGTTAAATTACGTCACCAGATGATACACACTATCACAAGACGTTTAGAGGACTTTAGCTTAAATACCGTTGTTTCAGGTTTCATGGAATACAATAACAAGTTCAACGAAATCGCTAAGAAGGAAGGCGGAGTTGACAAGGAAACAATCGAAACATTCGTAACACTTTTATCACCTTTTGCGCCACATATTGCAGAAGAGTTATGGGAGATGCTAGGAAAAGAAGGAAGCGTATTTGAAAATAACAAGTGGCCGGAAGCTGACGAGGATTTGATGAAGGATGATGAAATTCAGGTTCCTGTACAGATTAACGGCAAGACAAAGGTTGTTATCAGTGTACCTGCTGACATTTCAAAGGATGACGCCATAGCACAGGGCAAGGAAGCTTTAGGTGACAAATTAACAGGAAACATTATTAAGGAAATTTATGTTCCAGGAAGAATTATAAATATTGTTGCTAAATAATATATAGTGAATATATTACAAAAAAGCTGTCATGGAGTTAATAAGTTCATTAACCCCAGGGCGGTTTTTTTGTGACTTAGAGAGTAAAATAAGACCTGCGTTTGTAAAAACAATGCAGGTCTTATTTTTGGTTGCTCATTAAAAGATTATACTTATGCTATATACAGTCGAAAATTCCTGTCATTTAGAATTTTTGCCGGTTCGTTTATTTTTCTCTAACATTGCCATAATACGTTTCACAGTATCTATACGTTTAATTTCCTCAGGTGTCATGCCTTCTTTTAAAACATTGAGTATTAAATCTGTTTCGGAATTGGTAAAGTTAATACCCTGTTTTCCGGCAGCATTTGACTGCTGAATAAAATATGTAAGCATTTGCTTAGGCTCCATTCCTTTTGCACCTTCAATTATCTTTGTAAGCATTTCTAATTTCTCATTTGAAATACCCTCTAATACAGGGTCATCCATCCACTTGTTATTAGACATAAAATCCTCCATTAATTATTATTAGTCTGGTTAAAATCACCGCCCATAAAGCTGCCCATAAAATCATTCATGGCATTTTCGTCCATACTCATCATTTCCATTATGCTCATTATATTTTCAAGCATTTCACGGTTGTCATCATCTAAAAAATCCTTAATGTCGTCAAGCATGCTTTCCATACCTTTGTGCTTGTCAGCGTTCATGGCTGCTATGGCAACATTATTATTAATTCTTGCGGCATTTTGTAATTCCTGAAATTTAATAAGCATGCCAATAAGGGTACCGGCATCGTTATTTATGTAAGGTATTACAGCCTTTACTAACTGCATAGTGCGGTTAGTAACTAAGGAATCATATTTTGTCTGCTTTAATTGTTGCTTTTCCATTAGGCTGTAATCCTCCATTTGCTTTGGGCTTGCGGTTATTAAAGTTTATGCTGATTAATTATTTAAAATGCTTAGGCATATTAGCAATGTTAAGAAGTTAGTATCAGACAAATGTTTACCATATAAGGCGTTATTTAATAAGCATTCTAAATCATATTCATAAAAATCAGTATCATTAACTAGCAGCCGCAACCACAACCGTTTCCGCCACCGCCAAAGAATGAACCGTTACCGCATCCACAGCAGCTTAAGATTAAGAATAACCAGATTATTGAACAGCAGTCATTGCCACCAAAAATTCCGTTTCCACATCCGTTATTACCACATCCTCCACAGAAAATGAGAATAAGGATAAGGAATAAACAGTTATTGTTTCCTCCGTCGCAACCGCATCCGCAGTTTGTTGCTGCTAAATCACTCATGTTAAATCTCCCTAAATTTTTGTTTACACTAAATAATATGGCATAGTGCCTGTCTTGTTTACAAATTTATCTAAATTATATAAATAATGTCGGTGGCAATTACAAAAGCATATATTATATTAAATTTAACAATAGAGGAAATATGAACAGAGTAATAAAAAAATTAGGAATAAATAATATTCACAATCGGGGGATAAGGGGAAAGGGAATTACAGTGGCTGTTTTAGACAGTGGAATAAGCAGGCATTTAGATTTTGATAACCGTATTATATATTTTAGGGATTTTGTAAAGGAAAGGCATGGTATATATGATGATGAGGGGCATGGAACTCATGTGTCGGGAATTATTGCAGGTTCCGGTAAAATGTCAAAGGGAAAAATAATGGGAGTTGCACCTGAAAGTGAAATTGTATCATTAAAAGTGTTAGACAACCGTGGAATGGGTAAAGAAGAGAATGTAATTACCGGACTGCACTGGATTATTGATAATGGTAAACGGTATGGAATCAGAGTGGTAAATTTATCCTTTGGAACATTAAGCAATGATGAAAGGGCAGGGAAAAGGATTACAGATGAAGTTGAATTGTTATGGGATTTAGGTTATGTGGTGGTGGCTGCGGCAGGAAATAATGGCCCGGGGGCTAATTCTATTTCAACACCGGGGGATTGTAAAAAAATAATTACCGTGGGAGCAGATAATGATAATGTTAAGGTGTTTGTAAACGGAAAATATACTTATAATTATTCCGGAAGAGGACCTACTAAGCAGTGTATTATAAAACCTGATATTGTGGCACCGGCGAACAAAATCATAAGCTGTTCTAATTTATGGCAAAAAGGCTATTCTTATGTGGTAAAAAGCGGAACTTCCATGGCAACTCCTATTGTTACGGGAATCGTTGCTTTAATGTTAAATAAGAAGGATAAATTAACCAATGTGGAATGTAAAAAAATACTTAAAGAAAATGCCATAGATATGTCTATGGATAAAAACAGGCAGGGAGCAGGTCTGGTTAATGCAAATGCAATATTGAACATTCTCTAATGATGTAATAGAATTAGAGAGATAAAAAGAGACAAAAAAGAGGGAGATTTCAAATGAAAGAAAATTTAAAAGAAAAAATGAAAAAAGTTGGGGCGGTTTTATTGGCTTCAACCATGTTAGTAGGAATGATACCTGTGGGGGCAGTACAGACTTCTGCTGCAACGGCAAAAAAGGCATATAACGTAGTGGTTAAGCCTAAGCTGTCATACGACATGGTTGATGGAATGTATGGCAACTCCATAATTGTGGGAAAAAGCAAAAATGATATGGATTTATGGGGATTGGTTGACAAGAATGGAAAAGTAATCATTCCGTGTTCTTATGTAAGTGCACAGGTTTTTAACGGAAAAGTAGTTTTACTATGTGATAAAAATTCACAGTGGAGCATAAGAAATTTAAATGGAAAACTTATTAAAAAACTTTCAAAAGAATACGATTATTCAGAAGAACAGAATGGACAAATTATTCTTGGATTTTATGATGGCACATATGATTTAATTGATTATAATGGAAAAATAACAAAAGAAAATCAGACAATAAATGAAGATTCATTAGGTTATAAGGGAAAGGAAAAATTCGATAATTTATGTTTACTTCAGGATAAGAAGCACTATTTGGGATGTAAATATTTAGATGGCTCTGAAGAAGACGGATATACCAGATTCTATTACAAAATGGTAGAGGCAGATGGAACTGTTGTTGCAGATATGGGAACAGGTTCTTATTGGGAGCAGATAAACAAAGATATTATACAGGTTGATACAATTTCAGAAAATGATGATAATATATCACAATATAAGACTTTATGGGTAAATATGGATGGAAAGATTGTAAGTGATGTAAATAATAGAGAATATTACAACAACGAAGTAAATAGTTCATCGTTGGAATTGTATAATAACAACGAGTATGTAAGATATAGTTTCCCATCATTAAGTGTTGAAAAGAAAATCACATTAGCAAATGGCAGTGAAACTATTTCTAAGGTATCATTGATAAATGAAAAAATATATTATAAGGCTAATAATCAGTGGTATTTTGTTGATAAAAATACAGGGAAAAGGCAGAAATCTTCAATTTCAGACAGCGTTGAAGAAATTCATAAAGTAAACGCTTCAACAATTATTACTTATCAACAGGGTAGGCTTACAGGAAATGTTACCATTATGGATTCTGGTGAGAAAATAAAGAAACAGTTTGATTATAATAGTGATTACGTTTATTGCACAGAAGACGGAAATAATGTAATAGTAAAATATAATAAAGAGAATGGTAATGAAGCAGCAGATATAATTAATACATATTCATTAACAAAAATATTGACAGGATACGAAGACGTTGATGTGTCAGAGGCAGACTATTATTCAGCATACAAAAATGGAAAGCTATATTTAGTTTCAAAAGATGGAAAAAATACATCAGAAATTGGAGAGGGAGCATATTGTTATATTTATTCATATGATGAATACAAGGAGTTAAATCTGCTTAAAATAGATGTTTTTTCTAATAGAGGTGTATGGAAGAATACTTATTTATTTGACTATAATGGAAAGAAAGTTACTTCATTGCCGTATAATTCGTCTATTGTCCCGGTGGCATTTGAAAAAGATGCATTTTTGGTGAAGGTTTATAATAACGACTATCGGATTACATCTAGTTATGTAATTACGAAAAATGGTAAGAAAACTATTTCAGGAACAATGTGTTCTTATGAATCAGATAGTTTGGGAAAAATCAAAAAACTGGCAATTAGGGATAAAAATAAAAATTGGAAATTATACTGTGGAGAAGGTAAAAAAGCATATAGCTTTGGAAAACATGGTTATTTAGAATTTGATGGAAATATAGCATATGGTTATGAAATCAGAAATGGAAAAGATTGTAATTATGAAGTAATGTCTGCTACAGACGGAACTGTGATTTTTAAAAAAGGTCAAATTCAAAGTATCAGTAAGTCAACAAATAATTTAAATCCAGTGAAGATAGATGGAAAATGGGGCATTTATAAGTTTAATAAATGGACATCAGCAGACCAAAAGAGGATGAAGAATGTTCCTCCTGCAAAAACAACATTGCAAAAAGTAAAAGCAGGAAAGAAAAAAGCAACAGTTTCCTTTAAAAAGGTTAGTGATGCTGATGGATATTTGATACAGTATTCTTTAAAGAAAAACTTTAAGGGAGCTAAGAGTAAGTATGTTACAAAAACAAAAGCAACCCTTAGCAGATTAAAGGCTGATAAAAAGTATTTCTTTAGGGTAAAGTCTTACAAAAAAAACGGTAGTAAAAAAGTAACTGCAAAAAAATGGAGTAATGTTAAATCTGCAAAAATTAAGTAGATAAGTTATAATTGATGGTAATATTTACAAAGTGTCCCTAAAAAGGGGCAATCTGTTTTTGAGAAAAGGTCATTTACCACTTTTTGGTTTACTTTCCTTTGGAATTTAGATATAATCTACAAGGATACTACAAAATCTTAGGAGGAAACAGAAATGGATAAAATTAAAATGACTACGCCCCTTGTTGAAATGGATGGGGACGAGATGACAAGAATTCTTTGGAAACTTATCAAAGACGAATTATTATTACCTTTTGTTGATTTAAAAACAGAGTATTATGATTTGGGACTTGATTACAGAAATAAAACTAATGATCAGGTTACTTTTGATTCAGCAGAAGCTACAAAGAAATACGGTGTAGCCGTAAAGTGTGCAACAATCACACCTAATGCTGCAAGAATGCCTGAATATAACTTAAAGGAAATGTGGAAAAGCCCTAATGGAACAATCAGGGCAATTCTTGATGGAACAGTATTTAGAGCACCTATTATTGTTAAGGGTATCGAGCCATATGTAAAAAATTGGACAAAGCCTATTACAATAGCAAGACATGCCTATGGTGATGTTTATAAGGGTGTTGAAATGAAAATTCCGGCAGCCGGAAAGACAGAACTTGTTTACACTAATGAAGCAGGAGAGGAAACAAGAGAATTAATTCACGAATTTGACGGACCGGGAATTATCCAGGGTATGCATAACATAAATAAATCAATAGAAAGTTTTGCAAGAAGCTGCTTTAATTTCGCTCTTGATACAAAACAGGATTTATGGTTTGCTACAAAGGACACTATTTCAAAGAAATATGACCATACATTTAAGGATATTTTTGCAGATATTTTTGAAAATGAATACAAGGAAAAATTTGATGAAGCAGGAATCGAGTATTTCTACACACTTATTGACGATGCAGTTGCCCGTGTAATGAGATCAGAAGGTGGATATATCTGGGCTTGCAAGAACTATGATGGTGATGTTATGTCAGATATGGTTGCTACAGCATTTGGTTCATTATCAATGATGACATCAGTGCTTGCTTCACCTAACGGATATTATGAATATGAAGCTGCTCATGGAACAGTACAGAGACATTACTATAAGTATTTAAAGGGAGAAGAAACATCAACTAACCCGATTGCAACTATTTTTGCATGGACAGGTGCTCTTAGAAAGAGAGGAGAACTTGATAATCTTCCTGAACTTATGGCATTTGCAGATAAGCTTGAAAAGGCTTGTATTGATACAATTGAAAATGGAGAAATGACAGGAGATTTATATCTTATTTCAACATTGGAAAATAAGAAAAAACTTAATACGGAGGAATTTATATTAGCAATTCGTAAAACTTTAGAAGGGCTGATGTAATCTCAATATATAATATTAGAAGGAGATTAAGAGATGAAGAAAATTATGAAAGGGTTAGTATTAGTTGCTTCATTAGCTGTAATGATGTTTGCCATGTCATTTGCAGTATTGGCAGTTGATACTATTACACCAACCAAGTCAGTAACAGGTAGTGAAAAGAGTGCAACGAAAACTTATACTTTTACACAAAATGATAAGTTTCCGGGACAGAGCAGTGATCAGGGCTTAGTAATTCCGGTTAATATTTCAGAGCCGGGAGCGCTTGAGTTAAATATTAATGTTGTCAGACTGGATAAAAATATGACAGTAGAAATTTATACTGATGCTCAGTGCACTAACAGAATAACAGGTTTTTTCAAGTATCTTACAGTAGGTGAGGTTAATGCTAAAGGGTATGTTGCTTTAAGTAACAAGGGAACATATTACATTAGATTAGAATCATCAGTATATGATGACAGCGTGTATACTAACACAGTTAATATTTCCACCCGTTTATATTTAAGAGGAGAAAGAAATATTAAGTCAGGTCAGACAATTACTTACTACAGAAACAGTGGAAGTGATGAATACTTATTTAAATATAAGGCTGAAAAAACAGGAAAGGTTACAGTAAGTTTTTCCTACGAACATGGAAGTTATCTTACATTGTTAAACTCAAAGAAGAAGGCTTTGTCAGATGAAGAATGGGTATTATCAGGATATAACTTTAATAAGTTTACTTTCGCAGTAAAGAAGGGTGTTACTTATTACTTTAAAGTTAAGTCAAATGGCACCAGTGGTAATACGGCAGCCGGAAATGGTAACTTACATACAATTAATGTAAAGAACACAGCTGTTAAAGCAAAGGCAGGAAGCAGTAGAAAGAAAGCTGTTACTATTAAGTATAATAAGACAGCTAAGGGATTAATTACTGCCGGTGATAAATCTGCCAAGTGGTATAAGATAGCTCTCAAAAAAGGAAAGAAACCTGCTTTTATACTTCAGGGAAATTTAACAGGAAGCGTTAAAATTCAGATTATAAATAAGAGTGGAAAAGTTATTTCAAGTAGCACATGGAGTGGATCAAAGTCACAATATAACTCATGGGGTAACTGGAAAAAAGGTACATATTATATTAAAGTGTCAAGAGCTAACTCATTATCAAGCGGATACTTTACTATAAAGAATAAACAGGCTAAGAAATAAATTTACACAATTTAGTTTAAAGACCTTCGGCAATGCCGGAGGTCTTTAGTATAAACAAAACTATTATCCAAATTAACAAAGAAATCAGGAGCAAAATAATGAGAGAGACATTAAAAAAGATGATATCATACTACAAGCCATATAAAGGAGTGTTTTTCACGGATATGTTTTTTGCAATTATGGCATCAGCAGTAGCACTTGTGATACCTTTGGTTGTAAGGTATGTTACATCAACTGTTATTTATATGGATAGGGATAAAGCAATGAAAACTCTTGTAATTATTGCCGTAGTAGTTACACTGCTTATATTGTTTCAATGCTATTGTAATTATTATATTTCAAATTACGGACATGTTATGGGAGCAAGAATTGAATATGATATGAGAGCAGAAATATTTGCACATTTTCAAAAGATGCCTTTTTCTTTTTATGATGACCAAAAGGTAGGACAGTTAATGTCCAGAATAACATCAGATTTATTTGACATAACGGAGCTTTTGCATCATGGACCGGAAAATATAACTATTTCAGTAATAAAAATAATAGGTGCTCTCATTATTTTAATGAGTATAAACGTAAAACTTGCCTTTGCAGCCTTTGTGCTGATTCCTTTATGCATACTTTTTCAACAAAAGAATGAAAAGGGCATTTAGGGAAAATCGTGTAAAAATTGCTGCTATAAATGAACAGATAGAGGATAATCTATCAGGAATAAGAGTGGTTAAATCTTTTGCCAATGAAGATATAGAAAATGAAAAGTTTAAAGTGGGAAATGATGCATTTTTAGACGCAAAGAAAAACAGTTATCATTACATGGGCGGATACAATTCAGGACTTACAGCTTTTAATACAATGATAAACCTTATTGTAATTGTATCAGGTGGAATTATGATTACTAGAAATGCCGTAAGTATAACAGATTTACTGACCTTTTTACTTTATATTAACATTTTTACTGACCCGGTGAAAACATTAATTGATTTTACGGAACAGTTTCAAAACGGATATTCAGGATATGAGAGATTTCAGCAAATATTACAGTTAGAACCGGAAATCAGGGACAGGGAAGATGCTATAGAATTGAAAAATGTTAAAGGAAATATTTCTTTTGACAATGTTTCCTTTAGATATAATGATAATGCGCACAGAGTTTTAAAACATATTAATTTAGATATAAATGCAGGGGAATATGTAGCTTTAGTAGGTTCCTCCGGTGCGGGAAAATCAACCTTATGTAATCTTATACCAAGATTTTATGAAGTGTCTGACGGTAAAATTTCCGTTGACGGGCAGGATATCAGAAACATAAAACTTAACAGTTTGAGAAAAAACATAGGAATGGTACAGCAGGATGTGTATCTTTTTGCCGGAACTATATTTGACAATATAAAATATGGCAGACCTGATGCCACTAAGGAAGAAGTAATAGAGGCCGCAAAGGAGGCAAATGCCTACGACTTTATAATGTCTCTCCCAAAGGGATTTGATACGGATATTGGTCAAAGGGGAATAAAATTATCAGGAGGACAGAAGCAGCGTTTATCCATAGCAAGAGTATTCCTTAAAAATCCACCTATTTTGATTTTTGATGAGGCAACATCCGCATTAGATAACGAAAGTGAAAAAATCGTTCAGAAATCAATGGAAAAATTAGCCAAAAACCGTACAACTTTAGTTATTGCCCACAGACTTTCAACTATTAGAAATGCTAAAAAAATACTGGTTTTAACTGAAAATGGAATAGAGGAACAGGGAACCCATGAAGAATTAATGGAGAAACAGGGAATATATTATGATTTGTATAAACTTACAAAGCTTTAAAAGTGTAATTAAAAACTTTACACAAATATATGATATAATTTATATAGATTTTATAAAAACGTGGTAATATACAGTGTATTTGGGAAAGATAGTAATAAGATTTCGCTTAATGCACGGAATAAAAATAATGTATTAAGGAGGACTTATCAATGAAAATAGGTTTTTTAACAAGTGGAGGCGATTGTCAGGCATTAAATGCAGCAATGAGAGGTACGGCAAAGTACCTGTATGAAAAGGAAAGAAATAAAGTTGAGTTTTATGGTTTCCTAGACGGATATAAAGGTCTTATAAGGGGCAATTATAAAAAAATGAAGATTGACGACTTTGAAGATATTTTAAATTTAGGAGGTTCTGTTATTGGAAACTCCAGAACACCTTTTAAGCTGATTAATGAGCCGGACGAAGAAGGACGTGACAAGGTTAAGTCAATGATTGACACTTATAAGAAAACAGGTCTTGACTGTTTAGTGGTTGCAGGAGGAAACGGTTCCCACAAAACAGCAAATCTTTTATTTGAAAAGGGGTTAAATGTGGTTACACTTCCTAAAACCATTGACAATGACTTAGAGGGAATTGATGTAAGTTTTGGATTTCAGTCAGCTATTGATGTGGCAACAGATTATATTGACAAACTTCAGTCAACTGCAAAATCCCACGGAAGGGTGTTTGTGGTAGAAGTAATGGGACACAAAACAGGATGGCTTACGCTTCACGCAGGAATTGCTTCAAACTCAGATATTATATTAATACCTGAAATTCCTTACGATATTAATGCAGTAGTAAAAGATATTGAAGAAAAGGAAAAAAGAGGTAAGAAATATATAATTATTGCGGCAGCGGAAGGAATTATTTCAAAAGAAGAAAGCCTGCTTACAAAGAAAGAATTGAAGAAAAAACGTAAAGAGGGAGGAAACCTGATAGCAGCGGAAAGACTGGCAAGGGAACTTGAACCATATGTTGACAAAGAAATCAGAACTGCTTCAATAGGTCACATTCAAAGAGGTGGCAATCC
>OCQB01002264.1_pt1 | contig 13232 bp, 9 predicted proteins | sample 1538631 | NCBI WGS metagenome assembly OCQB01 (sample SAMN04571713, study PRJEB22368) | human gut metagenome | biome: human gut; material: stool | host: Homo sapiens | place: Luxembourg | collected 2012-10-19
GTAATACTTTTCGGATGAAGGATCTACCGTAGTAAAGATTCCCAGTGCCGCATCATACTGCCTTGCCCCATAATCATACCAGTTCAGCCCTTTCTTAGTATCCAGTTCCTTACCATTATACTTATAAGGCTGCACATTCTCTTCACTTGCAAAGACACCTCCGAATGGATAATAATGGTTGATTTCTTCTACGCCACCGTTCTTGTTAACCAGTACCCGGTTGTTTCCCTGATGGTCCTTCAGGTAATAGTGATATTCCCGGTCGTCTAAAGAGACATAACCTTCTTCCGTTAGTAAACACTTGGCTGTACCATCCTCATAGATCACATTACTGCAGTAAGTCGTCCGGGTAGTGCTATTTCCTATCTTATGTTCCACACGGAGCTTTGTACCGTCCGCCGCATAAGTATAAGTAATAGTACTCTGATCCTTAAACTTTACCAGTCTTGGCAAATTTAAGCAATTGTATTGAATATCCTCTATACCTTTGTTTAAATCTTGTGTTAAATTACCATTGGCATCATAAGCATATTCATTATCCTGTTTCACGGCATCTTTAAATTCGAATCCACCACCATAGGCGGAAGCTGTAGAGGCATCATCCACACGGTTCAGCCGATTACCGGTCAACGTCATCGTAAGGTTGTCAATCACACCGTAGGAATTGGCACCTGTCTGTCCGTAACGTACCAACTTCAGGATATTTCCATTCTTATCATATTTCGTCACTCTTTCCGTGAAAGCGTTTTCTCTGGCAAGAGGCGTCTCTTCTATTTGCCTTCCGGTTTGAATACTCATAAGCCCGGTTGTCACTCCCCAGTCGTCATCATCTTCATCCTGCTGGCCCAAGATTAAATGATCAGCATTCAACATGCGTCCCAGTCCGTCATAGGTAAATGTATATTTCTGTCGGCCTTCCTCACCGCTTTTCCAGAACATTGAAGCGATATTCCCTCCACCGGCAGAATAACCATAATTCAACTTTAAAATAAGGTTGGGACTTTCAATACGGGTCAGCCAGTTCCGGATGTTATATGCATATCCCATTATGTCAGCCGAAGCGCCATGCAAGGACCTGTTTACCAACTGGCCCAATTTATTATAGGTATTCTCACTAAGCACCACTTTGGTATCGTTCAGCGTATGTTCCACTTTACTGATTCGGTCGGCATAATCATAAGTATAAATGTAAGTTTCGGTAATAGACTTTTGTGTTCCGTTCTCCTTATACGTATTTTTATGAACCACTGTCTGTCGATTGCTACTGAAGGTAAAAGTCGTTTCAGTCACATCCAGCCCGTCCAGCAAGTTGTTCTGTACAGTCTTCACCACACGTCCCTGAATGTCATATTGATACATCAAATATATCTTCTTGCTGTCACCGAATATACTGATGACACTACCGGTCTGATAGCCTTTGCCATAAGCTTTCTGAGCTTCTGTAAGTTTATAGTTGGAATCAGTAAAGCCTGTCCCGTTTATAAACCCATATCCATCATAATAATTATGAATATACACCACCGGGCTCGAAGTGGCACTCTTGTTCGTGCATTCCCCCTGCTCGGTCAGACGGCCGAACTTATCATACAGATAATAAGTCCATTTCTTGGTAGCCTGCGCCCGCTGGTTGCCATCCTGGGAGAAGACCAGCTGGTCCGCGTCATTGTATGTATATTCCACAAAATCAGCCCCGGGTAATTTCTTCTTCGTACAACGTCCGCGAGCATCATATTCATATTGAAAAGCATATTTGCCAAGATCCGCCGACTCCTGATATTTGGGCTGAAGCACAAAGCAAAGATTCCCCTTATCATTATATATATAATAGGTGTCATGTTCCTCGCTGTTGTTCATCTGGCGGGTAAGCACCGTGCGCCCCTGTTTGTCGGTGAAGGAATAGCTTACGTTCAGGTCTTCGTCCGTAGTCTTCACTACAGAAAGTTCACCCGAAGTATAGAAAGTAGTAGAATTACCGGTCAGCCCTCCTGTAGAGCTTACGTCATACTTGATACACTTCAATGGAGAGGCATTCGTATTCAGCAGATACTCCGTCTTTACCGGGCGCCCGGCATTGTACCAGGCTGCTCCCGGGCCATATTGTGCTGTAAGGCGGTTTAGCGGCGAAGCTTTATAAACCGGCTGGCTGTAGGGCCGGCTGTCATTGTCGTAATTTCCAGGTGCACTGCTCTTGATACCGGCAGGAGCAAGATAATCGGAAGAACCGGCAAAGGTAGGCAGCCAACTGTTCCATTCGCGTCCGGCAGCATCATATTCCTGCAGGGTGGCAAGGTTCTTGTTTACGGGCAAACCACTCTGCACCGCTTTCTGTACCGTCTGGAAAGGACGTCCCAGTCCATCGTAATAAGTGATATTGTCCAGATAGGACGTTCCTGTCCCATTCAGCATCGTGCGACTGAGCACGTAGTTCCGGTAGTCATCCTGTGCATTCAGGGCACAACCGACTATCAGGAATAATAGGAATATACTAAATCGTTTCATACGCATTGTTTCTTTTTAGGGTTAGTCGTAAAGATTATATTTATACTGCATCACAACCTTGCTCTCATGGTTCTTTACCAGAGACAGCCTCCGGTAATCATCATATACGTAGCCGGTAGTTTTACCGTTGGCATCCGTCATACCCGTCATGCCCACTTGTGGCAGATAAGTATAGGTGGTGACCAATACGTCTTTGGAGGCAAGGGCATTTCGAATGGAAGCCAGCCGGCTCTCAATATCCGAAGGGCGGGTCAGCGTGTTTGGCAATCCGACCGAAGCACTGCTCAACCAGCCGGTCACATCGCTGTAATCCGCACCTTCTATCCGTGCTACAGGATACTGGTTGCCGTACGACCACAAGTAAGTATACTTCAGGCCATTCTCACGTGTCTCCTCGGATACAAGCAGCCGGTTAGCATCATACGTACGCCACAGGTAGGGCGTGAACGTGAAAGGGGTATTCCCGTTGAAAGCAATCTCCGCAGCCGTGGTTTCCGCACGGTAAGCAGTCTCCGGCTGGCCGTATGCATTGTACTTGGTCTGCTCACCCGATACCAGGCGGTCACCTTTATACGAGCGTACATCTACCGGAAGGAGGATGTGCTTATCCTTCATTGTCTGAAGGGCTGCATTGGCAGTAGAAGTGTAATCGTGCGGATAATAATACTTCGTCACAATCCCGCTACCATCGCTTGCCGTTTCCTTCACTTCCGACACCAGCTTATGATAATCCGGGGCATACGTATATTCTTTCGTGGTACGTAAGACCCCACCCTTGTCGCCATAAACCTCATGAGTCTCCTGTGCCAACCGTGATCGTCCGGTTGTCAAGTAATCTCGGGCAAAGAGAAACTCGTATTCATTGAATTGCACCGCCTTGCCTCCGGCTTCCACGCCCAGCAGACACTCCTCATAGGTCATATAGTCAGCCTCCACCAGCCAGCCATCTTCGCCATACACCTCACGCTTCTCCAACTGCCCGCGCATCCAGCCCAGGTCGACGTCCGTCATGAAAGGGAAAGTGTAAGAAGTAGCCGTGCCCCCCAAAATCGTGGAAGGGATTACCCCGCCCGAATTTATGTAGATGTAGGAAGAGCGGAACCAGTCGGGAGCCGAGACGCCATCCCCCGGTCGGATATAGGGTTCATGGTTCGTTTCATAAGTATAGGTATACTCTGTGCGTCCCTGCCCGCTTATGTATTCCGTCACATTGGGGTACATGAAGTCACCTTCCACACCCAGCGTCAGGGCGGGGAAAGATGTGATTTGCAGGATATCCGGTGAATCAATGAGATCGGTAGGAACTCCGTAGCCTGCCAGATAGTCCCTGCATCGCCCCAGATTAGTGTTCGAATCAAGCATTTGATGATACCAGACATGATACAAATTTTCCACCAAATGATACTTGCTCTCTCCCCACGAATAATAAGGATACTCGTAATTACGGATTTTCTGGTTGCCATTCTCATCATTGTCTGTTATCTTCTTGACGCGCAGGCCGCCGATGCCGATTTTCCCTAACGTATAGTTGACATCATGCGTTTCGAAATCAAAGTCCGTATAACCGCCTGTGGGATACACAATCCTTTTCAAGGTACAAGCCTTAACAGCCTCGGTATCCATTTCGCGATTACCGCCATTTGATATTTTATAACCCTTTATGCCTGCCAGTTCATAACTGTTGGACAATTCTCGGAACCACGGGTCAATGTAGAAAGGTTCATTCGCCGCATTATTCGCAAAAATGGTCTTGTTATCCGTATAATTATAGTATCCCCAGTGGTCCTGGCAAGGCGACAACCGATAAGGTAATGCATATATATTATCCGTCTTGGAACCACCGTCTCCATAATATGAAAAACGATAGGGAGGAAGTGCCGATGTGCCTGTAGACGGAAGTTCCTGTACTTTCTCCAGACGCAGGCGATAGTTCAGGTATTGGTAATATGAAGCGGCTATTTTATGCCTTTCATCCGGTTCAAAGTAGCCATAGAACAGTTTGTACTTTTTATAAATGTCGTTTGCCGAATTATAAGAAGTGATACTCTCAAGCATGCTCCCCCGTATGCTGTGGGCATCCTTACGGTTCTCGCTGCTGCACGTAAAGTCGATGTGTGCTCCCGAAGAAGCAGTAATGCGGCTGACCACAAGTCCGGTTATCCCTTCATTGGAGTTATCGACAATGGCAGGCCGCAGGTAGCTGGGGGGAATCTCATGCGTATTGAGATCTTTATTGAGGGTCATATAGCAAGAATCATCAATGCGGTGGATGACGCTCGTTCCCAGCGTACCGCCACTTACATAAGTAAAAGTGATGCTGCCCCCGGCAGGACTTGTAATAGACGAAAGATACCATCCGGAAGTGCAGTTATCCTTTATCGCACCGTAATAAGCGTATTCCTTATCCTTAAAAAGATATACTACCCCTTTTTCGTCCGTAATCTTGAAAGTGCCGTCCGGTTGGAACTCTATGGTACAGTCATCCTGATTGATCATACGCCCTTTTCCGTTTTCATCCAGGTAGAACTTTCCGGTTCTTCCGCAGAAATTGAAAAAAAAGATATCCGGTGCAGGATCGAAGCTGTTAGGTCTCAGGTCGGCCGCACTCACCCAGTTGCTCCTTTCGGCTTTGATGTATTGGTCCATGGTTTCCGAAGGATAATTCTGAAAGCGCAGATTCACACGACGCATTTTTCCTGTCTTGGCATCCATCTCGTCGGGCGCTCCCCGAAGCTGGCAAGTGATCATGCCGCCTGCATTCAGGCTCCATCCCAGGCCTACCCACGAGGCTTCCTGGTCTACCTTGATACCTGATGCGTAATAGCTTAGTGAAACGTCCACCTTGATGTCGCGGTCGCTGATGGAAGTCAGTGGAAGGTTGATTTGCGGAAGACCGGTGCTGTAGTCAACGGGCAGGTCGCCGTAGCGGGCAAAGGCATACGTATTGGGGGTGTAGAACTGTTGCAGTTCCTGCCCCCTTTCTGCATGGGCGAGGGTGCCCAGAGTTAATAATAGAATAAATAGAATATTTCTCATAATGATTGTCTGTTGTGAATGAATAATTGATTGTGATAAAAAATATCCCACCATTGCATCATTTTCTATGTATCGAATGGCGGGATATCTTTATGAGATTAAGGCTTTACAGCGTCATCGCATTTGCCCCCAACGCCCCCGCAATAGCCAAAGCCACCGCGATAACCATTTTCAGGATCATATCCCATACTGATTTCTTGATTGCCATAGTTTCACACCTCCTTTCGTGTTCTTTTTTGGATGATTTCAGGCTCTGAATAATAATCAGAGTTCCTTTCCTACCTCGAAGCACGGGCATACTTTCACCCACTCTTCCGGTTCTATCACCCCGTTCCCGTTCAGGTCCGGACTAAGGTCGCGGTGCCCACAGACATAGCTGTTCCGGAAGCGCTTCAACAACTGGTGCACCAGCAGGCGGAGCGCACTTTTTTGTTCCGGTGTACGGGTATCTGCAGGATGTCCGTTACAATCCAGTCCACCCTCATAGCAGATACCTATCGAATGGGCGTTGTGCCCTTTGGCATGTGCCCCTATCTGTTCCAGGGGGCGGGTGGGGACGACGGTGCCATCCCTGCGGATGTAGTAGTGATAACCGATGCCATGGAAGCCACGGCGGCGATGTTCTGATTCCAGATTCTCTGTGGTAAGGGCATGATCCGCCCGGGTGGCGCTACAATGCACCACAATTAAGTTGATACTTCTCATGTGTTGAATGAATAGTTTAGTTAATTAAGAATGAATGGTTTTGCCGTTAAAAATGAATAGTTTAGTCAGTTTCCGGTTTAAGTTTTTGGTTGAAACAGTTTAGCCCAACGGATCGTCTTCTATGCCTCCGTCTCCGCCACTGTTACCGGAATCAGTTGTTTCGGGTTTGTAAAGTACACACTTCACACCGGTCACCAATGAACGGGTAGCCACGGTACGGTCCGAATTGCGGGTAGAAGCCGGACTGAAGTGTACCTGCAGCGAGGCCTGCGCGGCGGATACTTCTTCTTTGGTCTTTGCTCCCTTTCCCCTCGATTTCATGGCAAGCCTGAATGTTCCCAGGCCGTCCAGCATCACCACTTCGGATGATTGCAAGTGTCTGGTCATTACGGTGACAAGGTTGTCGATGGAATTCTTCACATCACCTTTGGAGAGGGAAGAATATTCTGCTATCTCCTGGGCAATTTTCTCTGTATTTACGCTACCTACGTATACGGTGCGCGGATGATAAAGTTTATCACCATCTTTAGTTTTCATGGTAGACTGAATAGTCTTGTAAAGTACTGGCATAATAAATTAGTTTTTAAATGTGAATATTTTATTGTTTTGTGTATTAAGCTTAACCACACTGCAAATATACGGCTCTTTTTGTTGCTAAACGAACGAAAAACAGAAAAGCGTTCAAGAAAAACATTTTATTATTAAAACAAGACTCTAATTTATTGTTTTTGAATTGTTTATTTTTACTTCTGGCAGAGGCTCAACAAATAGCGTCCCGGCAGGCGGATCTTTCCATGGCAGTTGCGCAGCTCATAAAAGCCATTCCATACAGGATGCCCGATGATACCGAAATTACTCTTGCAGACAATGGCATATTGTTCGGCGGGTGGAATGGGATAAAGTCCAAGATTGTATATGAGGCCGTCGAAGTTGCGATTCATCCCGTCCCGGGGTGGCTGTAGAAGGGCTATCTCTTCGAGGGTCCATTCTTTTCGTTTGCTGCCGACTTCGGTGGTTTTCGTATCATTGACCGCCACTCCTTTTTTCGGAGAGACTTCCTCCTTCTCTTCCTCCATATTCTGTGCTATGCTATGCTGTGCTATGCTATGTGTACCAAAGTGCATATTTTTGCTATTTTTGGGAGAAAATGTTGCATTTATGGGGATAACTGCAGCATTTTCGTCCTTTGGGCATTCCTTTTCTTCCGCATCTTTAAGAACCGGCGTGCTGTTTTCTTTCTCTTCCGGTGTCGACGGGGTGAGCTCGTTTGATGACAACAAGCAATAGCGCGTATCTATCAGTGAGGTGTTCCGACGCTTGGTTGCAAAGAGGAACTGACGCTGGATATCTGCTGAAGTCAGCAAGCCGTACTCTTGAAAGAGTGCAGAGTCGAAAAGACCATATTCTACAGCAAGGGCAATAACACGCCGCACGTAGTCGGAGTCCTCCTGGTAGAGGTTGTCTGCCAGGTCGTCATAGAAGAGGTCGCCCGCCATTACGTAGTATCCTTCGTTGGAGTAGATACTGCAAAAGGCCTGTACAAGTACGGTTACGGCGGCATCTCCTTCTTTCTTCATAATTCGGCGTACAATGCGGTCGTGTATAAAATCGGTACTTATGGGGAAGTAGTCAAGTCCCCGTTTTTTTATTCTGGACATGTTTTTTAGTGGTTAATGGTTAGTAATAGATTGTTGATAATTCAATCGCTCATCGCCTCCCTGAGCCTTTTTTGTTTGCGTGCTATGCTTTCACTCACTACTTGCTTGGCGTGGCGGATAAGCTTTATCCGTTGTTCGCGGTCTTCGACCCGGGTGAGTACCAGGTAGCATTTAGGCTTGTCCATGATCTGTGGATGATCATGTTTCTTACGTGCCATACGATTGCTTTCTCCGCGGCATTTCTTGCAATAGTAGTCCGGATACCGACTGTTTTTGTTAATATAAAAGGCATTGAGGGGAAGCACTTGGAGACATTTTCTGCAAATGCGGGTTGGTTTTAAAGATAATTGGTTCATGATTCTGACTTTAATGGATTGATATATGATGGATGCTTGTGTCTTATGTATGTATGGCTTGCATTCCATAAATGTAATACTTGTATTCTGCGTGTGAAACACTTGTGTTTCATAGGATTGATATTTGCTGTTGTTCACAACTTTAGTGTATCTTTATAAGGGAGGAGCTCTGTATTCTGAAGTAAGATCTTGTTTTTCCATGATTTTCACACTTTTAATTTCCAAACAGAAAACAATTTATTTATTTTTCCACTCGCAAATATATTATATTTTAATATAGAAAACGAATAGTTTTAGATATTAATTTTCAGAAAATACATAAGTGTATGTCAATGAGGGATTAACACATTCTTATTTATTTACAATAGTAAATCCGGAAAGAAAAAGAAAACTATCTGTTGATCGAAAGCAGTGCTTTCTTCCATCCGGAACATTGCTGTTATAAAAACAATTATTATCTTTGTACTGTTACTAAAAGCAGAAAGGAGTTTAGCAAAAGATGAAACGTCCCGATATCCTCCACCACATCGCAGAAGCCATGCGGAATATTGCCCCTACAGCCCAGACCATTGTCTATGGCTCGGAGGCTCGTGGGGACGCACGTCCCGATTCAGACATTGACCTACTTATTTTACTTGATGATCAGGAAGAACTTACTCCCGAAAGAGAACTTGAACTTCGTCGCCCTCTCTCTGAATTGGAAGCCCAAACCGGGGTAGCTATTAATGCACTTGTCGTTCTTCGTCGTGTATGGGAACAACTTATCAGCCCATTTACCATAAATGTAACTCGGGAAGGTATAGCATTATGAAACAGCAACTTGATCCCGAAACACGTGCCGCAATGGTTGATTACCGTTTGGAACGTGCACACAGCACCCTTGGAGAAGCAGATTTGCTATATAGCGGCGGATATTTCAATGCCGCTGTTAATCGCTTATATTATGCTTGTTACTATGCTACTACCGCACTTCTGTTAAGTTATCAAATAGAAGCTAGTACTCACAATGGCGTGAAAACACAACTTTCTATGCACTTTGTTCGTAACAATCGCCTCAATTTAGAACACAGTACTACTTTCGGTTTACTTTTTGACAAAAGACACAGCAGTGACTACAGCGATTTTGCCTATTGCGATGCCCCATTAGTAGATTTACTACGTCCTCGAGCTGAAGCTTTCATCCTTGCTGTTGAAACTTTGACAAGAGAAAAAAAAGACAAACCCGGCTAATAGATATTTGCTATTTATAAAAAACAATTCCCCCACGGCTCATTTTTAATTTGTTCCGGTCCGTTTTTCCAAGAAGTCTTTCACCACATTCCATGAATAATAAGGACCAAATTCACTCTTTATCGGTAAAGTTACTTCATTCTCATTCAGCAACAGCTTCACCAGTATATCATTCTTCTTATCACGATAGAAAATGATTTGCAGATTGGCTCCCATAGGAGAGACCCGATAATCTTGCCAGGCAAGATGGAATTTTTCCATATCCGCCTCCTGATTGCTACATCCTTCTATTTGCATCAAAGCAAGCAGACGGATGAGGTGGGTATCATGCCCGAAACGGAGATCTGCCGCAGGAGTACCTTTCTTTATAGCAACATCCGCACTTTCCAGAATATTGCGCAACAAAGGCACAGCACAGCGAGGCATCAGACCGCTATTGAGCGGAGCAGCAGCATTACACACGTACATACGAGCATTCACCGTCTTCCAAATACCCACCAACTCCTCGTATTCAAAGATATCATAGAAAGACAAATCCAACTCTACATTCTGCATATCGGCAGCAATCCAATAGAGGCTGCGCATCATGGCATCTGGATCAGCTATCGCATCAGGTTTCACAAACAGGGAAGCCATCAGGCGTCCGGGACGAACATTCTTCTTTTCAAATTCCCTGAACCCACGTCTCCATGAAGCTTTCTCTGAAGAAAACTTCTCACCTTCGGGAGAGGTGTAAGCTATATAATCCATATACCGATAGTAAGCCCTACGCTCCACATGCAAGGCAGGATTCAGTTCTTTCAAGCGTTCCGTAAAATAGCTCATGCTCATAGCACAACGCAAAGAAGTGGACGAACGGGCGTCTACGAAAGCATCTTCCCGGAATACTTGCGGAAAATTGTGATACATGCGTTCAGCTATCTCACGATGTTGACGTTCGCCAAGGGGAGTAATACTTCCACTACATCCGCGGGCATCTTCCCAAACCTTGTGCAGACGCTGACGGACATCCATGCCAAGAGGAGTAAGCCCAGAACATTGATAAAGGGAATCAAAAACACAGATGACTTCCGTATAACGTTCATCCGCTGTCATCCAACGGGAGCCATGACGACCGTAGTGACTGATATAGAAAGGCTCGTATCCTGCCGGAGCAGGGGTATGGACAGATGGAGGGGCAGGATAAGCATAATAAATACTTCCTGCCTGCTCCGGCGTCAATACGGACTGGGAACGGGCGGTGAAAGTACACAGTAAATACAATATAAAAATTATGCATTGTCTCATCTTCGTGACGAATTTAAGTTATCACTCTTTTATTCCTTTATTTTCAGATTACGAACATCCTTCTGTCCAATGCCTTCAGCTGCCTGATCGGGACGTATATCTCCCCAGGTAACAGTACAATCATCTATCAGGATATCGGATGCCGTATCGATATAGAAGCCATACGTCTTATCATGGATGAATCCTTCGCCTACGCACGGACGTTTATCATAAATGCCGCCCTCATAGGCAGTACGTTTCTGCAACAGCAGGTCCACGTCTTCAAAGTAGATATGGTTCACCTTGTCTTGTGTATCCCCGCCTACAAAAATACCGTTCTCACTGGTACACTTGATATTTGTGAAATAAATACGGCTCACTTCTCCGCAACGTCCTTCGGTAGCTCCCTTCGGAAAACGCCAACCGGCATCCTTATGATTACCTACGGCACGCGGATAAGAAGTCACGTAAATAGGTTCCGCTTTCCCCCACCAGACATCCGAGTAGAACATGCAATCCACAATCATATTAGAGAAAATTACGTTAGTAACCGTTCCTTCATCCCGGTTCTGAATACCGATGCCGCGATTGCTATTCTTAATGATACAGTTATTGAACAGTACGTTATTAATCTTATCCATATTCTCTGAACCGATCTTGATGGCACAGGAACGGGAGACCATGGTACAATTGGTCACCACAATGTCTTCGCACGAACCGTACTCCTCAAACTCGCGGCGATTCTTCAGGCAGATACAGTCATCACCCGATTCTATATGGCAATTGGCAATACGCACATTCTTGGAATGGTCTACATCGATGCCGTCGCCATTGCGTATCTTCAGATTGTTCAGAATAGAGATACCATCAATGGAGGCATCATTGCAACCAATGAGATGAACCGTCCAATAGGCACTATTGCGGATGGTTACATCACGGATCACTGTCTTCTCTATATTGATAAGCGTCAGCACATGCGGACGGGGATCAAAGTCGGTCACCGGTTTCAGCTCGTAAGAATCTTCCAGTTCTTTGCCCATAAAGGAGACACCGTTTCCGTCTATAGTTCCTGTTCCGGTGATAGATACCTCTTTCAGGTCTTGACCATAAATCCACATCATGCCTTCACCACGGTTATCGCGGAAAGCGCTCAGGGTATAGGCAGCCTCATCGGGATTGGCAAGCAGACAGGAATTAGGTTCCAAGTGTAGTTCTACAAACGAGGCAAGATGGAAAGGACTGCACATGAAAATACGCCCCGCCGGAACAAGTACCGTTCCACCACCCGACTTGGAACACTGGTCGATAGCGGCTTGTATAGCTGCGGCGTCATCGGTCACGCCGTCACCTTTGGCTCCGTAGTCCATAATATTGTAGACAGTTCCTCCAGTCTTCGGAGTGCCGCACGCCCCTAACAGCAAGATGCTGCATAGGGCAAACAAGAATGCTTTTACTCTCATAATAAGTATATCTTTCTTAAATTAAACTACATAACTTCCGGCGGACAGTCTTCTATTCCCGCTCCCCATTCTTTATTCGGTTCATCCCCCATTATAAACTCCATCACACCGCCGTTCACTATATCCTGATGGGTAATATAATTCCGTGTATAAGGCTTTCCATTTAGTGTTGCCGACTGAATATAAATATTCTTCTGCGACGCATTACGGGCTTTCACGGTGAATGTATTTCCATTCTCAAGATTCAGCGTAAAGCTGGGGAATGAGGGGCTGGCAAGTAGATAATACGGGGTACCGGGACATACCGGATAGAACCCCATAGCGGCAAATATATACCAGGCCGACATCTGTCCGGCATCGTCATTACCGGAAAGCCCACCCGGTTCATTCAGATATTCCGTTTCCATAATATGCCGGACGGCACGTTGAGTTTTCCAAGGCTCGCCTGCATAATTGAACATATAAGCAACCTGATGACAGGGCTCGTTTCCATGCCAGTAACGCTGTTCGCTGAACATGGAATCCAGTTTGGCTACATATTTATCCTTGCCTCCCATACAATCCATCAACCCGTACGGATCTTGCGGCACATACCAGGTATAATGGCAAGGAGCGCCCTCAGTAATGAAACGGGCGAAATTGAAAGCATTGGCATCATTCAGGAAAGTACCATCGGCATGACGTCCCTGGGCATATCCGGTACGGGAATCAATCACATTGCGATAATTGGCAGCACGCTGTATCAATGCCTGGTAATCATCTGTCTTACCCAGAGCTTTCGCCATCTGTGCAAGGGCAAAGTCATCATAAGCATATTCCAGGGTACGCGACACTTGTTCTTTTGTATGGAATGCATCGGGTACACCGTCTTCAAGAGGAATATATCCATATTCCAGATAAGAAGCCAGGGCACGGCGCCCCATACCGTTTTTATATTCATCTGGGTTGGAAGGAGCTTCAAAAGCATTCTTACGCATTCCTTCATAAGCCTTATCCACATCGAAATTACGAATGCCCTTACA
>OCQB01002266.1_pt1 | contig 13217 bp, 15 predicted proteins | sample 1538631 | NCBI WGS metagenome assembly OCQB01 (sample SAMN04571713, study PRJEB22368) | human gut metagenome | biome: human gut; material: stool | host: Homo sapiens | place: Luxembourg | collected 2012-10-19
TCTTTTCCGCGGTATTCCAGATTAAACGCGCGAATGCCGGCGTTGTCCGTATACGTCAGGGACACGGTGCAGTCAAAATCAATTTCCTCCTGCAGCAGCGTTTCCTGTATCGCCCTGAAAATCAGCGATTGAAGTTCCTCGGTGACTGGTATCTTGTCTTGACTGTTTTCTGAGACGATACTAAGATTCACGTTTGCTCCTTTGCACGCGGGCGGGATTTGCAGCGCGCCCCGCCTGCTCTTTTTCATACTTCTCGTAGGCCTGAATGATTTCCTGCACTAGTCTGTGACGTACGACATCTCGTCCGGTAAAATGATGAATGCCGATCCCCTCGATCCCCTCAAGGATCCGAACCGCCGCAGCAAGACCGCTTTTTTTGCCGGATGGCAAATCGATCTGCGTCAGGTCTCCGGTCACAACCGCCTTTGAACCAAACCCCAGCCGTGTCAAAAACATTTTCATCTGCTCTGGCGTGGTATTTTGCGCCTCGTCCAATATGATGAACGAATCGTCGAGCGTGCGCCCGCGCATATACGCCAACGGCGCAATTTCGATGGTATTCTTCTCACGATGCCGGTTATAGTTTTCCACGCCGAGCATCTCAAAGAGCGCGTCATACAGCGGACGCAGATACAGATCGATTTTGCTCTGCAAATCTCCGGGTAAAAAGCCCAAACTTTCGCCGGCTTCCACAGCGGGACGCGTCAGCACGATCCGATTTACTTCTTTTGCGCGCAGCGCTTTAACCGCCATAGCAACCGCTAAAAACGTTTTTCCGGTTCCCGCCGGGCCAACGCCGAGCACGATCGTATTTTTCCGAATCGCCTGAATATATTTCTTCTGCCCAACGGTTTTCGCCTTTACAGGCTTGCCGCTGTTCGTTATGCAGATACAACTGTCGTCGAATTCATTCAGTTCTTCCTCGCTGCCGTCGCCGACCATGCCGATGATATAATCGACCGTCTGCCCGCTGAGCTGATCGCCGCCCGCGCTCATGCTTTTCATAAAGGACACCGCTTTATAGGCTTTCTCTACATTTTCATCGGCTGCTCCCTCGATAATAATGGCGTCGCCGTCTGTATTCTCTAATTTTTTATTATAAATTCTAACCTCGAATTTCTGTTCTACCTTGGTCGTATTGGAATCAAAGGTTCCAAAAATTGTAGATGTCATATCTGCGGAATCGGTATAAATAACTTTGCGGGACATTCGCATTCCTTTCAGCGGTTTCATTGAATTTCAAACTCTGAAACCACGGCTATATTTTCAACTGCTTCAATACTGCACCGGTATATCAAAACCGCGTCGGAAATTTCATAAAATTCTTCTCGGGACAGCAATTCGGCATATGTATCTTTTTCAGCAATCTGGCGCTTCAGTTCTGTGCGTGCACGGGAAAGCGCTTCCTCCTCGCTGAGCAGCACCGGCGCATCTTCATACGGCAGAGCGCAAACATAGAGCATACTCAGCGGCAGTTGTTCCAGTCCCGGGAAAGCCAGATTGTTTTCTCTTTGTATTGTATCATAATTTTCATAGGAAATGGAATAGTTTTTGAAAATATTTATACTTTTTCCGAACATTTGAATATATGCTTCCAACACTTCCTCCTCCATATAGCTTCTTCGCGTATTTTCGAGAGGAATTTCTATCTGGTACTCATCGTACACTCGGGCATAAACTTCCGCTTCAGAATATACGTAACGCGTTCCCATCATGTTGGTGTCGATTACGCCGCTGACCAGTAATTCTCCTTTTTTTACCACAGCGCCGTTTTTGACGGTCATACGGCCGCGGACGACATCCGCGCCAATGATCTGTCCATCCTTGGACGCGACAATATTTGCCCCGTCGGCTGTGAGCTCGGCGGCATTGGTGAGATCGCGCTCAACAATTTCAACATTCGCGCTGCTGCCGCGTATATTTACAGACAGCCAGGAAATGTCGGTCGAAGCGCGAAGAATTCCGGCATATACTTTTCCACGGTCAATTGACGGCGCAAATACGCCGATTTTTACCCCTTGCCGCTCCAACAATTCGCATACATCTTCTCTGCTTAGCCGGTCTAACCCAGTAATATTGATTTCCCAGATAAAAAGCGGCGAAATATAAATAGCGGCGAAAAACAAAATCAGTCCTGCCATCATACCGACACGATGCCGGTACCGCCTCCACAGCACCGGCACCCCCACGCGTCCGTCAATATCGTATTCAATTTGTGCATCGTGAAAAAAATCTAAAAATTGCTTTTCATCCCGCAATGAAAAATAAATTTTCGCAGCGCAATCATCCGATCGAATTTTCAAAAGACGTACTCCGCGGCTGTTCGCAAAATTCAGCACGTCTTTCAGGCGGTCTGCAGGCAGTACCAGACGAACATATCCAAAACATAAATATAATAGGAATTTCATCGTTTTTCCATCCCTATCTCCGCAATATCTCCGCGGATCTCGATCGTCCCCTCAAAAAAATATGCGCACTTCAAGTGAGTTCCTCGAAATGAAATTTTCGCATCGCTGACCAGCGCCACAATTTCGTCTGCCTGATATTTTAAAAGCTTTTTGCATCCGCACAGAACAGCGCAGTCGCCGATCACTTGTATTCGATACGCGCTGCTCAGCGCATCCTCCGGAAGCTCAAGCTTTTCTGAAAGCCTGCTCCGAAGCCTCCTTAGTTTAGCCAATATACACCCCTCCGCTCATAACCGGTTGGTCAAAACAATATACTCATACTAAACCAAATGTATGATTTTAAAGGGGGACACATTACTTGACAAAGCAACTTGACCGGATAAAAATCCCGGGTGCTGCACTGCTTATCATTTTCTTCCTGTTTCATGTGGCGGCGGTCATGGAAGGAATCCGGCGCGCGCTTACAATCTGCGCCGTTTCGATCATTCCCTCTCTGTTTCTGTTTATGGTGCTGTCCGATTTTACAGTTTCGCTTATTTTTTCAGAAAAAACTTCAAAAATACCGTTAAAATATTTTGTATTTTTTCTGGGAACCGTATGCGGTTTTCCTGTCGGAGCGCTCAGCTGCGAAAGGCTGTGCGCAATCGGCGCACTGGATAAAAAAAGCGCCGAACGCCTGATTCCTGTTTCCAACAGCACCAGTCCGGCTTTCGTGCTCGGCGCGCTTGGGAGTTCTATGCTCGGCAGCGTACAGCTTGGCGCACTGATATATATCGCGCAGACAATCTCAAACCTTATTTTTCTATTTCCCATAAAAATTATACAGCGGCCTATGTCCGGCCAGCCCGAAAAAGAAGATGTCCTGACACTTTTTCTCCAAGCGATCGAGCGTGCGGTGAGCAGTATCTTTCGCGTCTGTGCGCTCATCTGCGTCTTTTCAGCCCTTTTATCTGTCCTGCAAACCTATCTTGGAAATAGCCCCATTTATTATATTTTCAGCGCTTTGTTGGAAATTGGAAACGGAACTTCTATTTGCGCTTCCCTTTTTAAAGTCAATCCGGCGCTTTCGCTTAGCCTTTGCGCGTTTGCCTGCGCTTGGTCGGGTATCTGTGTGCATTTTCAGATTTTCTCTTCTTTAAAGTCAATAAAGATCAATAAAATTTATTTTGTCTTTTTTAAGCTTTTACAAGGCATTCTCTGTGCAGTTCTGTGCTGGTTCGGGTATAAAATTTTCTTTGCCGCTTGAAATTCACGTCGATTTATGGTATGATAACAACGCATATGAATTTGTTGGAAAGGCTTTTTCAATCATGAAAAAAAAACTGCTGGAAGAATATGATATTTCAAAGACCTGCGCATTCTGCGAATATGCTACCAAAACGCTGTACAGCGAAAAAATGCTTTGCAGAAAGCGCGGGCTTGTCAACGCATGTTTTTCTTGCCGCGCTTTTTCTTACGATCTGATGAAACGCATACCCAAACGGATGCCTCCGCTTTTAAAACCTTGATCTAAACAAAAACGCGCTCTCTGTTCGTTGCTTACAGTCTTGTACAATCGATTATGCTTGCTGCCTTTTCGGCAAATCTCAGAACCTCTTCAGACGCATGCGGACTGTAAAGTAAACCGTAAGGAATACTATATTCCCAATTGACCGGAATAGAAATAAGCGCGGGATGAACTTCGCTCCAGCATTCAAGCGTCAGCAGTACCTTGCCCGTTTCAGCGCAGCGGTTAAAGACGGATAAATCATAGAATTGCGGCGTGTCCTCTATGCGGATCTGCGGATGATGCTTTTCCAAATCGTTTCTCAGCAAATCGTTTACTTCTGAGTCTCCCCGCTTTACCATCATCAGCGTTTCGCCATACAAGTCTTCGATTTCAATTATTTTTTTGTCTGCAAGGCGGTGTTCTCTTGATACCGCCACCATTTTTTTATATTTTCCAAGCGGAAGAAAACTGCAGCGCGAAAGCCATGCTTTAGAATCACACACGCCGATCAGAAAATCAAATTTTTTCCCTAATTTTTCAATTTCTGAAAGAATCCCCTTATGATTATCCTCAAACGGCACAAGATGCAGCTTATGGCCTGGGAAGTCTTTTTTTACCCGATACCATACGTCCATAAATGGTTTTGCCGGATTCAAAAGCGACGTTCCTACGCAAAAAGCGGCGTCATAATCTGAGACCGCTTTTTGCGCTTCGGCTATTGATTTTTTGGAATAATCTATGATAAATTTTGCATCGCTATAAAAGATGTTCCCCGCTTTGGTGAGTCTGATTCCTGAATGTGTTCGTTCTACCAGCTTCAATTCCAGACGGTTTTCCAAAGCGTTGATCTGTTTCATAACCGCCGTGGAAGAAATATAAAGCCGTTCTGACGCTTTCGTGAAACTCCCGCAGTCGGCAACGGCAATAAACGTATCTAAAATCGGATTGTACACAGTAGCACCCCTATAGTATAAACTTTTGGTTTCTACTATGATAACATCTCGGATATTCCATGTCAATACAGAAAGTGCTATAATAAAAATGTATGAGAGATTTCAGCGCATATTATAGCATGATAAAAAAGCAAACAAATACGAATCCCAACAGTAGATTTTCATATGGAGAGGCGGGCGAAAAAATGAAACTGCAGGAAATGAGCGTATTTCCTATAGGGGAAGCGAATAGCGGATTTGCCAAGTATTTTATCGGAAAAAGCTATTTAAACATGCTCTCGACCGAACAAGTCGTCATCGGAAATGTAACTTTTGAGCCGGGATGCAGAAATAACTGGCATATTCATCACGCCGACCAAGGCGGCGGACAAATACTGCTCGTTACGGCAGGAGAAGGCTGGTATCAGGAATGGGCGCACAAACCGAGAAATCTGAAAGCAGGCGACATCGTTCATATTCCGGCGGGTGTAAAGCACTGGCATGGAGCGGCAGCAGATACGTGGTTTCAGCACTTGGCTATTGAAGTGCCCGGAGCAAACGGTAGGACCGAGTGGTGCGAACCCGTTGCGGAAGAGGCGTATAAGAATTTGCTAAAAGAGGTGTAATGATGACAAAGGTAACGGCAGGAAGAGATGAACTCAGCGCATTTGCGCCTAAATTTGCGGAACTTAACGATGATATTTTGTTCGGTGAGATTTGGGCAAGAGAGGACAAACTGTCTGCAAGGGATAGAAGCATTGTTACAGTGACAGTTTTAATGGCAAGCGGAATTTTAGATAATTCTCTTAAATTTCATATGCAAAACGCCAAAAATTACGGCGTAACCAAAGACGAAATTTCGGAGATTTTAACGCACGCTGCTTTTTACGCAGGCTGGCCAAAGGCATGGGCGGCCTTTCGAATGGCAAAAGAAGTTTGGGCAGAAAACAAATAAAAAACACGTGCGGCAACGTATAATGCAAAGTTTCTTGGTGTAGTATAGTGTGCTGACAGCGAAACAGCATGAAAAACAACAGAAATAAGGAGAGCGCTCATGGAATATATCACGCTTACAAACGGCGTCAAAATGCCAATTTTGGGATACGGAGTCTATCAGGTAACAAAAGACGAGTGCGAACGCTGCGTACTGAATGCATTAAAAGCTGGCTACCGCTCTATTGATACGGCGCAGGCTTACTTTAACGAAGAGGAAGTTGGCTGCGCAATCAAAAAATCAGGGGTTGCAAGAAATGAAATTTTTCTTACCTCGAAAGTTTGGATTGAAAATTATGGATATGAAAGCTGCAAAAAATCCGTAGAAAAATCGCTGAAAAAACTACAGACGGATTATCTTGACCTGATGCTATTGCATCAGCCGTTTTCCGATTATTACGGAGCATGGAGAGCCTTAGAGGATTTATACGATCAGGGAAAGCTTCGCTCCATAGGTATTTCAAACTTCTATCCCGACAGAATGGTCGATATCGCTTCTTTTGCCAGAATTTGCCCCATGGTAAATCAGGTGGAAACCCATCCTTTTTATCAACAAACGGCAGCTAAAAAATATATGAATAAATACGGCGTCCAAATTGAGGCGTGGGCGCCTTTTGGCGAGGGACGCGGCGGCTTGTTTGAAAACGAAACGCTTCAAGAAATCGGAAATCAATATGGAAAAACAACGGCGCAAGTTATGCTCCGCTGGAATATTCAGCGCGGGGTCGTTGTCATTCCAAAATCCACGCATTACGAACGAATGAAAGAAAACATCGACGTATTTGATTTTGCATTAACCGAAAGCGATATGGAAAAAATTTCAACTTTGGACAAGGCGGAAAGTTCGTTCTTTTCTCACTATGATCCTGCTATAGTGGAGTGGTTTGTCAAAATGGTTGAAGAACGGAAAGAGAAAAATCGGAAATAGAGTACGCTGCGTTTCATTTTGACGACATCAGAATGACGCAGACAGAAATTGAAAAAGGATTAAGCCATGCACTGCACAAAGCTTAATCCTTTTTTCTATTCGAATTTTTTGACTTTTACCAAGGCATTCGGCTTTGTACAGAGCGTTTGGTTTTTAAAACTCTTTGCGCCCTTCGATCGCGCGATCCAACGTAACCTCATCGGCATATTCAATATCTCCACCTACCGGAATGCCGTATGCCAGACGACTTACACGGACGCCAAGCGGCTTGATCAATTTGGAAATATACATCGCAGTCGTTTCACCTTCCACTGTAGGATTTGTGGCTACGATCACTTCGCTGGCATCTTTTGCACGAACAATCAAATCATTGATGGCGAGTTTATCCGGCGTTATGCCGTTAATAGGCGAAATTACACCACCTAACACATGATACACGCCGCGAAAGCCGCGTACCTTTTCAAAAGCCAACACGGCTTTCGCGTCTTCCACCACACAGATAATTGTGCGATCTCGCGTACTGTCCGCACATATCGGACAAATTTCCTCGACAGAAAAATTATGACAAATCCGACAGCGCCGAACTTGCCGCTTTGCCTCTAAAATTGCGTCAGAAAAAGCTTTGACCTCCTCATCAGATAGATCCAGAACGGCAAACGTCATGCGCGCCGCACTTTTTCTGCCGATACCCGGCAATTTGCGAAACTGTTCGATCAGTTTTTCCAGCGGAGCAAGATATTCCATTTTATGTACCCCAGCACTTAGAACATTCCGGGCATAGACAAATTGCCGGTAATTTTCGCCATTTCGTTTTCGCTTGCGGTATCCACTTTTTTAATCGCTTCATTTACTGCGGCAGTAATCACGTCAGACAACGTTTCAATGTCCTCCGGATCTACAATTTCCGGTTTGATCTCTATATTTAATATTTCACGTTTACCGTTGATTTTTACTGTAACCATACCGCCGCCCGCCACAGCTTCATATTCCCTGGTTTCAAGTTCGGCCTGCAGCGCTGCCATATCTTCCTGCATTTTTTGCGCCTGTTTCAGCATCCCGCTCATATTCTGCGCGCCGCCTACTCCTTTGGGATAATTTGCTCTCATCGTCTTTTCCTCCAATTTTCAAATTTCTTCAATGCCATCAAAAAAATCTGTCCCGCTGTCTTTGCCCTTGTCTGCAAGTTCATAAATCAACGCATCCGCAGTATACGGACGCCCTTCTTTGGCAGAGATAAGCATTGCAAGCGAAGCTTTCGGCGCCGCCTCGCTCATCATTTTTAGAATAAACACATTTTGGAACTGAATATGAATTTTACCGCTTGCTGTTTCTTTAAATCCACGCGAAGCGCCCCGCATGCCTACGGCACTGCGATGCTCTTTTGAAAGAGACTCAACCAGATCCTGCCAATATGGCAAAGGTTTAAGTTCTAAAGACAGATTCTGTGTATCGGATGACGCGGCGAGCTTCGCTTCGCTTTCATGCGCGGGTAGATTTTTTGCCGGTTCTGTTGCCTCTTCTTTTCTTTCCACGGCGCGCATATGCATATTGGAATCCGTTGTCATGCCTAAAGAAAGCAAAGCGGTTTTCTCTTCAAGTGCCGCGATCCTGAAAAGCAGCGCCTGAGGCTCGTCCGAAAGCGAAGCGTCGCACATTTTAATCAATGTAAGTTCTGCAATTAGACGATTGACACTGCCGCTTTTCTGCATTTGATAAAGCGCCTCATCCAGCAAACGAATATGATAAAGCAGACTTTCGAACGAGTAGCGCTGCGCAAGCGCGCGCATGACGCTGAATTCTTCCTCCGTGACTTCCAAATACTGCTCCGGTTGCTTGGCTGTTTTTACGATCAGCAGATCCCGATACAGCGCAATCAAATCCTGCCAAAACACCGTCATATCCATTGACGACATGGCAATGCAATGGATGGCATCAAATAAATACTCAAAATCTTTATCCAATACCGCCGCAGCCATTTTTAGAATCCTGTCGCTCCCGCTGATTCCAAGTGTATCCTCGGCTTTAGCGGCATCGATACGAACGCCTGATCCGCTGCACAGATCAAGCAAACTGATCGCGTCCCGCATACCTCCGTTGGAGTGCTTGGCCAAAATCCAGGCGGCATCCGATTCCAACTCGATTTGTTCGCAGTTCGCGATATACAGCAGCCGGTCGCGAATAATGTTTGCCGAGATGCGACGAAAGTCAAAACGCTGGCATCTAGAAATAATCGTTGCAGGCAGCTTTTGTAATTCAGTTGTCGCCAAAATAAACACGACGTGTACCGGCGGTTCCTCCAGCGTTTTCAAAAGCGCGTTGAAAGCGGACATGGAAAGCATGTGAACTTCGTCGATGATATACACCCGATACCGCAATGATGAAGGCGTATAGACCACCTCATCACGGATGGCGCGCACAGCGTCTACGCCGTTATTTGACGCGGCGTCCATCTCCAATACATCCGTGGCTGTTTCACTGTCTATAGACCGGCATGCCGGGCAAATACCGCATGGATTTCCATTAACCGGTGCCTCGCAGTTAATAGCCTTGGCCAAAATTTTTGCGCAGGTGGTTTTGCCCGTGCCGCGAGGGCCGCAGAACAAATAAGCGTGAGAAACCCGGCGCATTGCCGTCTCATATTTTAAAATATCTGTAATATGCGCCTGTCCGCATACGTCGTCGAATGTAACCGGGCGCCACTTTCTGTATAAAGCCTGATACATTCTATACCTCCAAAAAAAGGAAGCGAGGGCAAAAAATGCCATCCCGCCCCAAGCGATCCGACCGCATAATAAGACCGTTATCGAATGAATAAAGACGCGCGTTAACCGCAATTTCCGCTCAAAACAGGCTGCCTTGCGGCACATCAAACTTGCTGCTTAATGCTGCTTGGTTCCCCACCTGACATGGTTCACAGCCATTGATTGCGCAAGACCCATTTATCAACACGGTTATTACGGCGCAGACCACACCTCTACAACCCTCAAAGCGGGAATCTACCCTCACTGCAGCGGATTGTGAGTTACAAGGGACCGCTACTCCCCCGGCTGGTATGATCTTATCACACGGTCGGATATTAAGTTCGAAACTTAGTATACCAGATTTTCATTGATTTTGCAATACTTTTATCAAAACACTTTTAAAAAACCGGCGCAATGTTCGCTGCTACCGTATGGCCGCTGTTTGTATCAATATACAAGATCGCTCTGTGCGTATCAGATACGACCACTCTGCATGATATTGCACCGACGGTTTCTTTTTCTTCAATTTGATAGCAGCCTTGCTTAAAAAAATATTCAAAAAAGCGATCGTCTGTTCCTGTGCCGTCAAGATAGCAAAGATATCGAATCGTACCGTTCATGCAAACATCCAAACAAACATTAGCGCAATAATACCGTTTAAGATACACGATACCGTCCCCGTCCAGTTCTTTAAAACGCACCCCGGAATCAAACAGTGTGCGCAGCAGTTTTTCAGCTTCCAATACGCGCGCATCTTCCATATCCGCCTCTATGCGCGCCGGGCCGGCGGCCGCGGCGTTTAACCTGTCTATATCCGCCTCCAAATGTTTGAGCGCCTCCCTGCTGTATGAAAAATCACGCAGCTTCGCCGCGATACTTTGAAGTTCACCAGGACGCGCGGTGAGCGCAATCAGCAGTTTTTCCTTAGAAGCTTCGTTTAAATCTGCGAAAGCTAAATAATTTTGAATATGCGAACTGTCTTTGTTTCCCGCTATGCATCGTTCGATTTCCACGCCTGCAAGAGACAACGCAGCTTCAGTCACCGCAGCTTCGGTTTTATATAAATACCATCCGCTCACAGTTGCAGATAAAAAACCGGCAATACCGATCGCGATTGAAACGATATTGACAATTCCGCGCTTCATATTTTTCACTCCTTTTCTCATCCATTACTATTGTGCGCAGTTTTGCTGTTTTGTATCAGGCAAAAGTCAAATGACGTAGCCAGAAATAGTATTTGACATTATTCACAAGGTTTGATATAATTTGATTAAAATTATATGAGGAGTTGCGGGCGTGAAAGAATTTTTTCCTGCGATATACGGAAATGAACGACTGAAAAAAAAATTGGCCGCCGATATTTCGGACGACAAATTTTTACACGCCTATATTCTTGCCGGCCCTTCCGGCAGCGGGAAACACACGCTCGCTCTGCAAATCGCCGCCGCGCTGCATTGTAGAGACGAACATACGCGTCCCTGTCAAAACTGCGACAACTGCCGGAAAATTCTGAACCGGCTCTCTCCGGATGTATTGTTTGTGGGCAAGGAAGACGGTAAAAAAGAATTCTCGATCAATTTAATTCGAGACATCCGTGAAACGCTCTATGTTGCGCCGAACGAATTGGAAAGGCGTATCTACATTATTGAAAACGCGGAACTCATGAACATAAACGCGCAAAACGCTTTTTTGAAAACATTGGAAGAACCGCCGTCTTTTGCCGTTTTTTTACTTTTATGCACCGATACCGGAAATTTGTTGGAAACCGTCAAAAGCCGTGCGCCCACACTTTGTACGGAACCGCTTTCCGATGCGGATATGCGCGATTTTCTGTCGGCAAGCGTGCCCGGCATTGAATCAAAGCGATTAGACAAGATTATTTTGGAAGCTGCCGGCAACGCCGGTTATGCACTTACGCTCTACCAGGATGATGCGCAAACTGACCGGCTTCGTGCGTTGACCACACGTTTTCTTGAAGCGCTCGTCGCAGCAACGTCCACCCGACTCGGCCAGATGTGTGATGAACTCCCTTCCGACACTTCTGAATTTATCATGTTCCTTCAGCTTTTAAAATATGCGCTGCGCGACGCAGCCTTGCTCCGGCATACGGACCAAGCGCATCTGTTATTTTTTTCCGATGCTGCACAAGCGGGAGAATTTGCCTGCAAAATTACGCTGCCCAAGCTTTTGAAGCTGATAAACGCCGCAGAAATCCTTTCTGAAAAATTAAATTTATATATGAATCCGCGCCTTGCTGCCGCCGCATTCTGCGGGGACTGCAGACGAATTATAATATGAGGTTTTCCATGTGCAATAAAGAAACAAATGAAAAATTCCCACCGCTTCCCAACGCCGATATAGAAATCATCGGCGTAAAATTCAAACCGTCCGGCAAAGTATATTACTTTGCCGCAGGAACGACCAAAGCCAGCGTACAAGACTGCGTGATCGTAGAAACCGCGCGAGGCATTGAACTGGGGTTTGTAGCCGTTCCCAATAAAGTGGTGCCTGCTTCCGACATCGTTCCGCCGCTTCGCCCCATGCTACGAGCCGCTTCACCCGAGGATAAAAACCATGCTGAAGAAAACCGGCGGCGCGAAGCAGAGGCTTTTGAAATTTGCCGTCAAAAAATCGCCGATCACAAGCTGGAAATGAATTTGGTGGAAGCGGAATATACTTTTGATAACTCCAAGTTGCTTTTTTATTTCACCGCCGACGGCCGCGTAGATTTTCGCGATTTGGTCAAAGATTTGGCTTCGGTTTTCAGAACGCGAATCGAACTTCGGCAGATCGGTATTCGGGATGAAGCGAAAATGCTGGGCGGTCTCGGTATCTGCGGACGTCCGTTTTGCTGCAGTTCTTTCTTGTCCGATTTCGCTCAAGTGTCCATTAAAATGGCCAAAGAACAAAATTTTTCACTAAATTCTTCTAAAATTTCAGGTGCTTGCGGACGTCTGATGTGCTGTCTCCGTTTCGAACATGAAACGTATGAAGAAGCCCTGCGCAAAACGCCGCCGGTCGACGCACTGGTTGATACATCCGCGGGAAAAGGCGTCGTTACGGAAACCAGTCCGCTTTCAGGATTTGTAAAGGTAAAACTGGAAGACAAACCTGAGGCGCCACGCGTCTTCCACTGTGAAGAGATTACTGTATTGGCACAGAAAAATCCTGCAAAAAAGCCAAAGTCTACCGAGGACGGAAGCGCCTCCTGACTGATATAAATTTAATTGTAAAAATTTTAGTTTTTCCTATTGATTTTTTGGGATTTTGTGTTACAATTAAGCTATCATTTTACGGAGGTGTTAAAAATGGCATACAAGATTTCTGACGATTGTATCGCATGCGGTGCTTGCGAAAGCGAATGTCCCGTAGGCGCGATCAGCGAGCAGGATGGAAAAATGGTCATCGACCCGGAAACTTGCGTCGAGTGCGGCGCCTGCGCAGGCGTTTGCCCTGTAGATGCGCCGTCGGCTGAATAACAATCGCCTGACATCAAAATACATACAAAGAAGCGGATCCGATTTTATCGCATCCGCTTCTTGATTTAAAAATATGATCGACAATACATTTGTTTTACCGGACGAACGGTTGGACCGCGTTAATGAAAACATCATTCTGATTCAAAAGAAAAACGGGCTTACATTCGGCACCGATGCGCTTCTTCTCGCGGCATTTATCCGAAACAACCCGAAAAAGACCGCGCTGGATTTTGGCGCGGGGAGCGGC
>OCQB01002271.1_pt1 | contig 13190 bp, 9 predicted proteins | sample 1538631 | NCBI WGS metagenome assembly OCQB01 (sample SAMN04571713, study PRJEB22368) | human gut metagenome | biome: human gut; material: stool | host: Homo sapiens | place: Luxembourg | collected 2012-10-19
TCCGAGGAGAAGGGCTGACGGTAGATGATTATTTCGACAAGCTCTATTTATCCCACGAAATCCATGCCGTAAAACCGGAAGAAGAATTTTACCTCAAAATTCTGAACGATAGCGGTGAAAATCCGTCAAGGAGCATTTTTCTCGACGATCTCCCCGCCAACATACAGGGTGCAGAGAAAGCGGGGTTCAAAGCATATCTGATCGATCCGGAGGAAGATCTGAGGAAAAAGATAACAGAAATATTGGCGTAATAGGAGAAAATGAGCTATCTTCGTTTTCGGAATAGAATCACAGAGAAGTGCTACCATGCTCAAGCAAGAACAAAAATTACAACAACGACAGACCTTATCTCCTCAACAAATACAGGCGATACGTCTTCTTGAATTGCCGGAGATAGAGCTGGAAGAGCAAATCAAACAAGAACTCATCGACAACCCCGCTCTCGATGAAGGAGAAGAACATATCTCGCCCGAAGATGAGGGCGATACGACATCGGGAGAAAACGAAGACTCTTCTTCGGACGAAAGCGCCGAAGATTTGATGATGGGCGACTATAACAACAACGACGAAATACCGTCATATCTCGACCGGGAACTGCCGGGAGAAAACTCTCCCCGAGAAGAAATTCCTGTTTCGGGAGGCACGACTTTCCACGATTATTTGCTGGAACAACTGCACCTGAGAGAACTCTCTGACCAAGATAAACACGTTGCCGAATACATCATCGGAAACATCGACGATAACGGATATTTACAACGTACCTTACCGGCTATATCGGACGATTTGATGTTCCAAGTAGGACTCGACATACGGGTCGAAAAACTGGGAGAACTTTTACAAATTATTCAAGACTTCGATCCGGCCGGCGTGGGAGCATCGGACTTGCAGGAATGCCTAAAACTCCAACTCGAACGCCGACGCGGAACAACAACGGCTCAACTGGCCTATGAAATCATAGATAAGGCATTCGAAGCATTCAGCAAGCGGCATTACGAAAAGATACAGCGCCAATTCAACATATCCGAATCCGACCTAAAAGCCGCCATACAGGAAATATCCCAACTAAATCCCAAGCCGGGAAGCAGTTGGAACGATTCTTTCTCGGAAAGCATGACTCATATCAGCCCCGATTTTATCGTCGACGAAAACGACGGCGAACTCGTTTTATCCTTGAACAACAGCAATATTCCCGCACTACGCATAAGCCGCAACTATAACGAGATGCTGAGCGACTATACGGGAAACAAAGCCAACCAGACTCGCGAAAAACGAGATGCACTCCTTTTTATCAAGCAAAAAATCGATGCGGCACAATCGTTCATCAACGCCATACAACAAAGGCAGCAGACCCTGCTGACAACCATGCAGGCCATACTCGACCGACAACAGGAATTTTTCCTTACGGGAGACGAAAGCCGTCTGCGCCCCATGATTCTGCGCGATATTGCCGAACAGACAGGCTACGACATATCGACCATCTCCCGCGCAACGAGTAATAAATATGTGCAGACCCAGTTCGGAATATATCCGTTGAAATATTTCTTTTCGGAATCGATGCAAAACGAGTCGGGAGAAGAATTTTCGTCCCGTGAAATCAAAAAGATATTGCAAGAAAGCATAGCAAACGAAGATAAACGCACTCCTCTCACCGATGACAAACTGTGCGAACTGCTGAAAGAGCAAGGTTATGCCATAGCCCGACGCACCGTAGCCAAATACCGGGAACAGTTGGGGTTGCCCGTTGCCCGTTTGAGAAAAGTCATATAATATTGCGACATGAAAAAATCGGCACAAATACTATCTGTCATATTTCACCCTTACCTTCTGCCTCTTTACGGCGGAGGCATGATCGTATCGTACAGTTTTCTCGAAATACTCCCCATCTCGATCAGACTACTTATAGTCAGCGGGATTTTTCTCTTTTCGGGAATTCTGCCCATGCTGTTCCACCTCACTCTTTCGCTGTTCTATCTGAACAAAAGTGAAAAGAAACCGTATGTACGGCTTACCGAAATCTTGTTGTACACCGTATTCCTTATCTTTGCCACCATATACTTGCACAAACTCAATCTGCCGTACTGGACACAAGGCTACTTGGCCGGTGCAGCATTGTCTTCGGCTCTTACATGGATTATCAATATATCGGGCTGGCGCATCAGTTTCTTTATGAGCGGTCTGGGTGCGTTAATGGGACTAGTCGTCATGATGTCTCTCGTATATTCCCCTATACCCATAGGCTTGCTTATCGCTCTGATAGTCATTACGGGAATGATGGGCACTACCCGTCAACTGCTCGACCGAAATACATTCGCCCAAATCTTGACCGGCTGGATATGCGGTCTCATCTGCGTTCTTCTCGTAACCCAAGTTTTCCGATATAATTTATTTTCATTTACATAAACACACAATATGAATCCTATCGTAAGCATTATCATGGGCAGCACTTCCGACCTGCCTATTATGGAAAAAGCCGCTCAACTGCTGAATGATTTCGAAATTCCTTTCGAAATGAATGCTTTATCGGCGCATCGCACACCCGAAGAAGTGGAAACATTCGCTAAAAACGCCGAAGCTCGCGGAATCAAAGTAATTATTGCTGCTGCCGGTATGGCTGCCCACTTACCGGGTGTCATCGCAGCATCGACCCCACTGCCCGTCATCGGAGTCCCCATCAATTCGACGCTCGACGGTATGGACGCTCTTCTCGCCATTGTACAGATGCCTCCGGGAATACCGGTTGCGACGGTAGGTATCAACGGTGCTCTCAATGCCGCTATTCTGGCTGTGCAAATGCTTTCTCTCGGAGACGAACAACTTGCCGGGAAATTGAAAAATTACAAAAAAGGACTGGCTAAGAAAATCGTCGATGCCAATGAAAAACTCGCCCAAGTAAAATACGCATTCAAAACCAATTAATTCAGAACCCTCGATTGCCGGTTCCGGGATATGGCGTTTCTTCGGCCATCCCCCGAGGCGGCAATCGTTTTTATATTTGTGCTATGGATCTTTTCAATTACCATCGCCGCTCCACAACCGAAGTGCACATCGGGAATACTCCCTTAGGAGGGAGCAACCCCATACGCATACAATCGATGACCAATACGCACACTCACGAAACCGAACCGTGTGTGGAACAATGTATACGCATCATCGACGCAGGTGCCGATTATGTAAGACTCACGGCACAGGGTACACGAGAGGCAGAGAACCTTGCCTGCATCGAAGATGAGTTGCACCGCAGGGGATACCATACTCCGCTGGTTGCCGATATACACTTCAATCCACATGTTGCCGATATAGCCGCCGGCATCGTCGAAAAGGTACGTATCAACCCCGGTAATTTCGTTGATAGCGCACGTACCTTCAAACACATCGATTATACCGATGAAGAATATGCCGCCGAACTGCAACGGTTGCGTAACCGACTTATCCAATTACTGGAAATATGCAGAAAACATCACACGGCAATACGCATCGGAGTGAATCACGGGTCGCTGTCGGACCGCATCATGAGCCGTTACGGAGATACCCCGGAGGGTATCGTAGAATCCTGTATGGAATTCCTACGGGTATGCCGGGACGAAAATTTCACCGATGTCGTCATCTCTATCAAAGCCTCCAACACGGTCGTCATGGTGAAATCGGTACGACTGCTTCTGGCCGCATTGGAGAAAGGAAACATGCACTACCCTTTGCACTTGGGCGTAACCGAGGCTGGAGAAGGAGAAGACGGGCGTATAAAATCGGCCGTAGGAATAGGGACATTATTAGCCGACGGTACCATACGGGTTTCATTGAGTGAAGCCCCCGAAGCCGAAATACCCGTCGCCCGTAAATTGGTCGATTATATTACCGCCCGGGCGCAGCACCCACACATCAACGGCGTAAAGGCCGATGCATACGACTTTCTGCATATAGAAAGAAGAAGCAGCAAAGCCGTACATAACATAGGCGGAGGAAAAGTACCCGTCATTATCTCCGACCATCTTTCCGACGGAAATTTGCAGCCCGACTTTCTATATATAGAAAAAGACAACGAAATCATTTCCTACCCGGGCGAAGAGACCTCCCGGCAAACGGTATCACCGCTCTTTACCGCTAACGGATTACAACAGCTGGAGGCCTCCGATGCAGAGATAAAATTTTTGCAACTATCCTATCCCGAACTGAACGAAAGAATCTGGGATACAATCGAAAACATATCGGGAATCGTAGTTATACTGACTTCGCGACACATCAATCCCGTAGGGGAATGCCGGGCTTTTTTCCATGCACTGCTCCGCCGGAAATGCACCGTTCCGGTTGTCGTGCAACTGACTTACACCGAAAATACGCTCGAAGATTTGCAATTGAAAGCGGCAGCCGACTTCGGAGCTTTATTGCTCGACGGGTTCGCCGACGGAATCTGGTTACGCAACACCGGAAATATCCCGGCCGAGAAAATTTTGGCTTGTATGTATGGCATCTTGCAGGCAGCCCGCCAACGCACAAGTAAAACCGAATACATCTCTTGTCCCGGTTGCGGTCGCACACTCTTCGACCTGACACAAACCATCGCCCGTGTCAAAGCGGCAACATCTCACCTCAAAACGTTGAAGATAGGAATTATGGGCTGCATCGTCAACGGACCGGGAGAGATGGCCGACGCCGACTATGGTTACGTAGGAGCAGGACGCAACCGCATCAGTCTATACAAAGGTAAAACCTGCATAGAAAAAAATATACCCGAAGATGAGGCAGTACAACATCTCATCGAACTTATTAAAAAGAATGGAGACTGGATCGAACCGTAAACATTCGCACATATTTATCGGTTATGATATAAAAAAGTATCCCGTTCAAACTCTAACCTACATAATATGACAAACTACAAATTACTTACCCTACTGGTCGTATGTCTATTTTCCCTGCGCCCTCATACGTCCGAGGCTTGTACGGGTATTACTCTTAAAAGCCGCGACGGGTCTACCGTCGTAGCCCGCACCATCGAGTGGGGCGGCAGCGACCTCAACAGCCGCTATGTCATCGTGCCCCGGGGCTATGTACAACAATCGTTGCTACCGGACGGAAAGAAAAACGGGCTCGTGTTTACGGCCCAATATGGTTATGTGGGCATGGCTGTGGAACAAGATGAAATCGTCGCAGAAGGAATAAACGAGGCCGGACTGTCGGCCGGGCTTTTTTATTTTCCCCATTACGGCCAATATGAGACCTATGATCCGGCACAAAAGGCAAGCAGTGTCGCCGATATACAACTCGTATCATGGATACTCGGGAACTTTGAACGCATCGAAGACGTACAAAACGCCATAAAAAAGATCCGGGTCATTGCTGTCGATCCCCGAGCTTCGACCGTACATTGGAGGATTGCCGATGCCACAGGCCGCCAAGTTGTTTTGGAATTTATCGAGGGGAAACCCCGCTTTTACGAAAACAAACTGGGGGTACTGACCAACTCTCCCGATTTCAACTGGCAAATGGTCAACTTGAACAATTACGTGAATTTATCTTCCGGTACAGTGGATACTTCCCGATTAGGTAACATACGATTGGCTACTTTCGGGGCAGGCAGCGGACTGCACGGCCGCCTTCACGCTTTGTAAGAGCAGCATTCTACCAATGCTCGACACAGCAACAAGAGACACCGTTCGATGCCGTCATACAAAGTTTCCATATCCTCAATAACTTCGATATTCCTATCGGTATCGAATTTGCTCCCGGAGAAAGCGTACCCGATATACCCAGTGCAACCCAATGGACATCGGCGACCGATATCAGCAACCGTATCATTTACTACCGCACGATGTACAATAGCACGATACGTTGCATCGACTTGAAAACCATCGACTTCGGAAAAGTAAAATACCAAGTGGCTCCGCTCGATGCAAAGAAAAACCAATCCATAGAGCGAATCAAAATAAAATAATTTCCATCGAATCGATTATAAATAAAGGGGCTGTACCACAAGGTATAGCCCCTTTGTTTACCGGCGACACAGGTTCTTATTCGCCCAAATAAAATGAGGGAACCGGAGCCTGCGGATATCCCATAGAACGGTGAGCTATATAATTGCGGTAAAGAGCATCTTGCATGAGTGTAACACGACGGTCGCGAGCCGGAATATTCGTCGTATAGATGCGTATCTCTCCCGGCAAAGCGGTAACAATTTCTTCCCGCCAATCGCCATACAAATCGGCAATCATCAGAATATCGCCTTCGATGCCCTCGGTCAAAGTATCGCCTTTCCATTTTACAATACTTTGAGAACGACCACGAGAAGAAGAACCGGCACCCCAACGATTATCGTCTCCGGCAAAAGTCTCTCTCAACAAGTCGGCGTCCCACCAAGCCCAGTTACGACAAGGAGGTACACCCTCGTTTTTACTTAAATAAGTACCATCGGCAGCCAACAAATATTTATCGGTGCTACCGCCCTTCTTATCTTCCCGTGCAAAGCATTCGAGTCCCGGATGAGTAGGATCTATGTCGGCAACCATACCGTCTCCCACATGGAACGTTTTATGTCCGATATTCCATATCTGTTCACCGGTTTTGGCATCAACCATACAAACACCCCGACCGTTATCGTGCCACGGTTCGAGACACAGGAAGACTTCCATTCCGGGACGGTCGGGATCGATATCCGTAAGATATACTTTATCGGGGTGCCCCAAACCGACAGACCATAAAAGCGTACCGTTATCATCGAGCATGCACGAACCCAGCAGAATCTCATCGCGTCCGTCGCCATCAACATCACCGCACACCATATTGTGAGAACCCATACTACGCACAACCGGATTTTCCTCATCGCCGTCCCAACGCCATGCCCGCTCGAGCTTTGTACCGTTCAACTGCCAAGCATCGACCACCATCAATTTATACGTACCGCGACAAGCAAGTATGTAAGGAGTTTTACCGTCGAGAAAAGCCATTCCTATCTGATTACGATTGCGACGTACCAGATTTCCATAACGAAAATTCCGTTCGGGCCAGTCTACCCTATCTATTTCTTCTCCGGTCATACCATCGAGCACAGAGAGGTATTCATCACCCGTGTCGACCCGTCCCTTAGCGTCTCTTTGCACATTATCGGGAGCCGTCTTCAAAGCGACTTCGGCTTTACCATCGCCATTGAAATCATACACCACATACGGGGAGTACCATATACCCGGCTCGATTCCTTGCCCCAAATCTTTGGACCACAAAAAAGTTCCATCGCTCAGATAGGCCTCTATCTGATAAGTTTTTCCCGTAAGATCGCCCGGCATTCCGGGATCGACATTGCTGGCCGGCGTGCGCACGATATAATCGTACTTGCCATCACCATTGAGGTCGGCTACCGCAACCTTCCCGGCTCTTGTATCGCGATTGAGTTTTATCGAACGATAATTCACAGCCGTTTCGGGAGCGATGGTTACAAAATCCGATTTACTCAGTTCTTTTCCTTTACGGTCGAGTGCTACCACTCTATAACGCGCATTTCCGGAAACTGGCGATTTATCGACAAAATCAGTCGTGGTTTTCAACGGCTTACGATTCAACTTTTTACTTTTACCGCCGACTTCCCGATATACATCAAACGCAACATCGGGCGCATCGTTTTGCAACAATCGCCAACTGAGGTAAATCTCGCCTTTCTCTTTTCCCGGCAAAGCGACCAATCCCCGATCGAGGACTTCGCTCACACGAGTCCCCGCAAAGCCGTTTACAGGAGATTTCGGCTCATGCGAGGGATTCAATATTTCATAATAATAATTCCGCTCACGGGGATCTTGTGCACTTAAATCCATAGCAACTACTCCTAACGAAAGGGCTGCAACGACAATCCAATTAAAGTTTTTCATGGAAAAGTATTTGGGTTAAATTTCATTTTGAAACAAAATAACAATATCCGCATGAAATATCCAAATCCCGACGTCGGAAATAATTGTTAATATCTGCTTTGAATCCGATACAACCGTCATGATTCACATTCTGTAATCCGATCCCTCAAAAAAACAGCCCAAATCGAAATCGAACTTTCCTGCGAACAGATTGTTTGCAATGTAAATACAAACATCTTAACAAACGAATAATTATGGAAATAACAACAATTTCTTTTTGGGGGAAAAGCCGCTATTGGTGGGCTGTCCTATTAGTTGGAATCTTACTGATTCCTTGTGGAATATGGCTGGTTGCAAGGCCGGACATCGGCTATTCGGTCATATCGTTATTACTGGGCTGGTTCCTGATCATACTCGGAATCTTGCAACTTATCATAGCGAGCGACATCAACCGCAGGGAACAGGGTTGGGGCTGGTGGCTCGCCGGTGGCATTTTAGACATACTGATAGGTTTCTTGCTTGTCAGCAATCTGGTTCTAAGCGAAATCGTACTGCCCTACTTCTTTGCGTTTATCCTCTTGTACCGTGCCATAAAAAATATTGTTGCCGGAGTCATGTTGGCAAAAGCGTATAAAGGCTGGTGGCTTTATCTTCTCAATGGCATTTTATTGCTGATAGTTTCGATATTTTTCTTCTTCGCTCCTCTCATGGCAACAATAGCGATCGTATATGTATGCGCGTTTGTATTTATCTATTGGGGTATGACCTTGATTACATTTGCTGCCGACCTGAAACCTTATAAGAGAGAAAAATAAGCAGATTATTCTCCTAAAAAAACGAAAAACGCCGGCTTCCTCCGGCGTTTTTCGTTTTTATTCACTATTCTTCGACAGATTTTCACTCTTTATCATCTATCTTTGTTCTTGATATATTAAACTTTACTGTGAATTTTCTGTCCAAAAAAGAAACGCCCAAATTCTAAAAAGGAAAGGAGGCCTCATTATGAAAAATTTCCGCAACATACTATTGCTTATCTTCTTTCTTTCCGTTCTACCCGACGCAACGACGGCCCAATACTGGGACGACTTGTACATACGTCCCAGCACAAGAGAAGAGATAAAGAAGAAACAGGAAGAACAAGCGAAAAAAGAACAAACCAAGTCTCCTCGAAAACAGGTCAAAGCACATGAAGAAACTTATGTGCCCGACAGCATTTGGGACATCGATGCGTATAACCGGCGTTACGAAACCGAGGCAGAACCGATTTATACCGACACACCCGACACCATTTACATGGCCGACGAGGAGGACGGTTACTATCTGAACGGATTTTACGGGACGCAAAGCGACCTCGAATATGCCGAGCGGATACGCAAATTCCACAATCCCCGGTTTACGGTACATATCTCTGACCCGGCTTACAACGATATATATTTCCTAAACTCTTTCGACTGGAACGTATATATCGACGGGACATACGCTTTCGTTACCCCGACTTGGACCAATCCGTGGTATTGGGATTATACATGGGCCCCTTATAGTTATTGGGGGCCTTCCTGGCGATGGAATTCTTTCTATTGGGGCTGGGGCTACCCATATTATGGCTTTGGATGGAGTTGGGGTTATCCGCATCACCACCACTACTATCCTCCTCATTACGGGCCGGGACATCGTCCGCCGCACCACCCCGATTATCAACCTAATCCCCAAAATCGGCCGTCTTACAGTCCGGGCGGGTGGAGTTCCCGACGTCCCAACAGAGGCTCAACGATTGTAAGACCCTCCGGCTCCAATGATAACCGAGTCATCATCAACTCGCAAGGCCAACGCGTTCGCAACGGGAATACCTCCCGGTCGTCCCAAAGACAGAGTACGACACGACAAATCGAACGTCAACGCAACTACAACCAAACCTACACCCCGAATTACAACAACAGTTCCTCCCGCGGCAGCAGCATAAGCAGTGGCGGAAGCGGTTCTCGGGGCAGTATGAGTAGCGGAAGTCGCGGAAGCAGCGGTGGCGGAAGCCGTAGCCGAAGATAAGTAGAATCTTTTCAAGCAAACGATTATGAACAAAATAACAAAAAAAATCTGCGCCTTATTTTTCTCGGCTGGACTCATAGGCAATATTTCTGCCCAGTCGGCTGTCGAAGCCTTAATGCTGACAGACAACGACCTGATAGGTACGGCTCGTTTCGTCGGTATGGGAGGAGCATTCACATCCTTAGGCGGCGACATCAGCAGCTTGTCTCAAAATCCCGCCGGAATAGGTATCTATCGAACGAACGAAGTGGCAACGACTCTTACTATCTCCCCCCAATCTACTCGTGTAAATAACCTGCCGGGTAATGTCGGGAGCAATAAAACACGCGTATATTTCGATAATTTGGGATTTGTCGGCACTTTCCACCTCGGAGATATGGCATTAAGAAACATCAATTTCGGAGTGGCCTATAACAGCCGCAAGAACTTCGCCCGAAACTACCGGGTCAATTACCAATCTCTGAACGGTTCTCTCTCCAACGCTATCGCGGGCTTGTGCAGCGACAACCCCAATAATCTGCTCACGTCAAACGGTGCTTACGACAATGGCGCACCGTGGCTCGATATTCTCGCTTACGACAATTTCCTTATCGCTTATTCTCCCGATGCAACAGTGTCGAACAATAAATATTACGGACTGTTTTCCGAGGGGAGTACATCGGGAAGCGGATATCTCGACGTAAGGGAAAACGGATATAACAACGAATATACATTCAACTTCGGAGGAAATATTTCCGACCGGGTATTCTTCGGTATCGGAGTCGGAGTCATCGACCTCAAATACGAACTTATTTCGGAATATGGGGAATATCTCAACAGAACTACGGGAGAGACCGAAATCGACGGAACTCTCTATCCGATAACCTCATCGAATTACTCTCTCTCTATAACGAATTGGTACTCGACGGGACAGGTGTCAACTTCAAAGCCGGCCTTATCGCATACATCACCAATTCTTGGCGTATAGGAGCCGCCATACACACACCGACCTACTATTCGGTAAGACGCTCGGCTTACGGAGACATCATCAACGACTATATTTATACAGAAAATGGGTTAGATACCAAAGCCCAATCAAACAGCGGCACACCTACATCGACCAATCACTTCTCCCTGCGTACTCCGTTACGGTTTATGATAGGTACTTCCTACCAATTTGGTTATAAAGCAATTGTAAGCGCCGACTATGAATACACGGCCTACTCGAAAATGAAACTGAGCGACGACAACGGTTATGAACAGACCTACGCCTACGACAACGACGACATAAGAAATTACCTGAAAAATACACATACCGTGCGCATCGGATCCGAATACCGTATCACTCCGCAACTGAGTGCCCGGGCAGGATATTCTTTCACATCCTCGCCGGTATCCGACAAATGGCTCGAAAACAGAGCATACGTTCCCACTTCGGGAACCCTACCCAGTTACTCGCTGGGACGTACCAAAAACAATTATTCCGTAGGACTCGGCTATCGATTCCGTTACGTCTATATCGATGCCGCTTACCAACACCGTAGAGTGAGCGATGAGGTGATGGCATACTCAGCAATACCCGATAAAAAAATTTCAGGTTCGGAAAGTGCCCGATTGATAACGAAAAATAACAATATAATTCTTACCTTTGGCGTGAAATTTTAAAAAACATACTTTTTCTTTTCTCTCTTCGGAAAAAAGGAAAGAACAAGATAAATAGAAAAACAACCTGACAAAAACAATGAAAAAACTGATTTTCCTATTCGGCTTGCTCTTGACCTTCGGTTTGGGCAAAGCGCAGATGCAAGATCCGGTTCATTGGAAATTTTCGATGACCGATGTATCCAAGACAGAAAAAGAGTTGCAATTCACCGCCAAAATCGATGACCATTGGCATGTCTACGGGTTGCATATCCCCGAAGACGGCCCCAACCCCACGACATTCACGTTTACGTCTGTGGAAGGTGCGGAACTGGTAGGTGAAGTTACTTCTCCGTCGAAGTTGATCACGAAATACGATGAAACATTCGGTATGGAACTCAACTGGTATGAAAAAGAGGTAACTTTCATTCAACGCATCAAACTGACCGGCGAAAATTTCACCGTAAAAGGTTACCTGCGTTATATGACTTGCAACGACCAGTCTTGTCTGCCCCCGACCAGTGAAGAATTCGAATTTACGGGAAAAGGTCTCTCGGCAGCCGATTTGGCAGCAACCGCCGCAAAAGCAGCACCGAAAAAAGAGGTAAAGAAAGAATCGGCAAAACCGGCTGAAAAAAAAAATAACGAACCGAAACAGAATGTAGCCCAACCGGCAGAAAAAACAGCCGAAACTGCTAAACCTACCTCAAATGAGGTTACGACTGCGACTACTCCTACCGCACAAACGACAACCACCGATTTATGGACTCCCGTCATCGATAAACTGCAAGCACGGGGAGAAACAACCACGACAACCGATACGTCGTTGTGGTTTCTCTTTTTCTCGGGATTCGTCGGCGGACTATTGGCCCTGCTCACCCCCTGCGTATGGCCCATGATTCCCATGACGGTGAGTTTTTTCCTGAAACGGTCCAACAACCGTAACCGGTCGATACGGGACGCCATTATTTACGGTCTCGCCATCATCATCATTTATGTCGGCCTGGGATTGCTTATTACGGCCATCTTCGGAGCCAGCGCATTGAACAGTTTAGCAACCAATGCCGTATTCAATATTCTGTTCTTCGCTCTTTTGGTGGTATTTGCCATCTCTTTCTTCGGAGCTTTCGAACTGACACTTCCGGCGTCTTGGACAACCAAACTCGACAGTAAAGCCGACTCGACAAGCGGATTGTTGAGTATTTTCTTCATGGCCTTTACATTGGCTTTGGTCTCGTTCTCCTGTACAGGTCCTATTATAGGAACATTGCTGGTGCAAGCTGCTTCTATGGGAGTCGCCATCGGCCCGGCTATCGGTATGTTCGGATTTGCTTTGGCTCTCGCCATACCTTTTGCCGTATTCGCCATTTTCCCCTCGATGCTGCAATCATTGCCGCGCTCGGGCGGTTGGCTCAACTCGGTAAAAGTGGTTCTCGCATTCCTCGAACTGGCTTTCGCCCTCAAATTCCTCTCGGTGGCCGACCTTGCATACGGCTGGCATATCCTCGACCGCGAAGCATTCGTCTCATTGTGGATTATCATCTTTGCCTTACTGGGTATTTATCTGTTGGGAAAACTTCGTTTCTCCCACGACAGCGAAAGCCAGCATATCTCTGTTCCCCGTCTTTTCTTGGCGATGATTTCATTGGCTTTCGCCCTCTACATGGTTCCCGGATTGTGGGGAGCTCCGTTGAAAGCCAT
>OCQB01002277.1_pt1 | contig 13162 bp, 10 predicted proteins | sample 1538631 | NCBI WGS metagenome assembly OCQB01 (sample SAMN04571713, study PRJEB22368) | human gut metagenome | biome: human gut; material: stool | host: Homo sapiens | place: Luxembourg | collected 2012-10-19
GCTTCCGCTTGAGACACCAATTCTTTAGGGTCGGAAGGAGAGTCATACGCAAGAGACGTTATTTGAGCCGATGCGCGCAAAAGTTCACGGCGCATTGCATCACGCGCAACAATTTCTGCATGGTGCTGCCAACTTGTAAACGCAAACGTATTGTCTGCTAATTCCAGCAAATACGATTGTCCACCAATAGCTTCAAGCTGCCCACTTGCTTTCAAATTGTCGGAAACGGAAATTACATCAATAGGAATAGAGCGCGAATTCATTTCGCGCATAGTTTCGAAAATAATACGATGAGCAGGACGGAAGAAACTTTCAGGTTTCAGTTTTAAAGAAACCTCTTCAAACACTCCCGTTGAAAGTAAGCATGCCGCAAGAACGGTTTGTTCTGCTTCGATGTTCTGAGGGAATGTCTTATTGGTAATCGCATTTTCTTTGGTTATATTAGACACTTTAACCAACCTACTTTATTTAATCGTTATTTCGTTTTATGATCGCTTAATAACGACGGTTATCAACGATTAATAATAATTAATGATTTAGTTCTTCAAGTGTTTTAATACATACTTATTCTTCAAATAATATTAATCTAAGTTATAAGATTAATTAAAACAGCTACATCCTAAATTGTTATTCTTTATTGAGGTTTTATCATGCAAGACTTCACATGTAAAAATAATTCTCAAACACTCCAAAACAAACAAGAAATTAGATCGTCTCTAACTAGGCAAAAACTACTCGAGGCAACAGTAAGAATCATCCAATCGGAAGGTATTTCTTCTTTGAGCGTAAGAGCTATATGCGAAGAAGCGAGTCTCTCAACGGGAGCTTTTTACCACCTGTTTAAAAGCAAAGAAGATGTAATCAACTACTATCTGAATTTCACATTCGAACGATACAAAGAAGAAGCTGCTGCCAAAAACAAGAAATTAACTGCTTCGCAAAAAATCAGAAATCTTTATCAACATACAATAAAGTGCTACAAAGAAGCAGGCTACGAATTTATGAGCGCATTCTATTCTCCCAAAAATGAAATTCTTAATTATAGAAACAGACCAAATAATGAAACACTGGTTTTAGAAGAAGTCTATAACTACCTCATCGAAGGGCAAAAGAACGGCGAGATTGCTGTTGGAATTGACCTTGAGGACGTTAAGCTTGAAGTGGCAATTATTGTAACTGGGGCAATGTTTTATTGGTGTGTATTCAAGGAGGATATGGATGTTTCAGCTATTGTAGATAAAAATTTGAAAAATTATCTGGCTACTATTGAACTAAATTAAGAATAATTATCAATTGATACGGTTTAAACAATTAACCAAACAAAATCCCGTATTTGTTGAAGAAAATATTTTAAAAAATTGTTGGGGTATCGGCTCTGGGCTAAATACCGATACCCCAAAACCAAGGAAGGAAAGAGAGTTTAATAGTTACTCAGCTATTCAATGCGCATTTCGCTTCCATCGCCTCTTGAAGGCCTTGAACTCGCGTTTCAAATTGAGCTTCTGAAAAAACCCGTGGATCTGCTTGATCGGCATCGAACATGGTATATGGTATGTTATGTTTTTTTGCCAGCTGACGTTCCATCTCAAACATAATTCCGACCCAAGGTTTACAACTACGCATTACGTTGCATAAAATTCCATCGCACTTATATCTATCAATCAAACCACTTCGATAATCTCTGCCAATTTGTAAGCCCGTGGCATTGTTTGTGCTTGAATAAGAAACACACAACTCGTATACGTCTTTAAATGATGTCCCATAATTGCCTGTATATGGAGTTCCAACCATATTGATTCCCTTTTCTGCTAGAGAAGTAGAATTTTGACGCAAATATGGCCAACAACATAAACCATCCCAGAATACTCTATATTTTTCCTCACCAGCAAAGGTTGTTTTATTAGAAGCTATACGTTCTTCTAGCTCTTCGATGAATAAATTTAATACTTTAGTAGTTTCTTTTTTCCCTCGAGCAATAATCATTAAAGCCATAAAATTGTATTCATCAAAAGCACTCGCTGGGGCGGGGACAGTCTCACCGATCAAATCCATGGCTTTTTGAAATAACCTGCCGTTTTCACTCGATGTTTCTAATACTTCCTGAAAACGATCGTAATCAAATTGTTTTCCTGATATTTTTTCGAGTTCGTAAACAATAGGCTGAAGTTGACTTTTTATATATTCAATTTTATCTGGCTCATAATCATTCTGGGTACTATAAGGAACATCCAACATAATCATTGGAATGTCATATTTCCAGGCAAGATTTTCATACCATTTATTTACCGTTGAACAAATATTATTTCCCACGCACAAAAAATCAGGAGCAGGAATGTCTAGACCGTGACCGAAATCCGAATCTCTTTCATCAAAACCAATGCTTATCCTCGCATACGAACACAAGTCTGAAGAATAACCAAGACTCTCAGCTTTTTCGCAAAACTGAATCGCACCTTTTTTTGCTGCTACTGCAGCGGCATGATTTTCAGGGTAAACAATTTTAAGGTCAAGAACTTCAAAAAGCTCTTTTGCAAAATTGGAAGTTGAATATCCAATTGGTTCTCCTGCGGCTTTTGCAGCACGAATATCAGAATATATATCATCTACATATTCCCGCATTAGTTCACGTGCCTTGCTTTTATATTTAATATACTCAGTCATGCTATTCGCCTCTTTATTAACTCTTTAAGTTAGTAAGTTATTACTAAGACATACCAACCATTTCCGAAAATGCTTCAATTCTTGTAGCTATCTGTTCGTTAGAAACATCTTGAGATTCAATATCTAAAACTAGTAAAGGAATATTCTCGGAACTCAATTGTTTTTTAAGAACTGGGACATCGAATTCCTCGGCTTCACAGAATTTCACAATACATGCTATTACTCCATCCGCATCATGGCTTTTTACTAAATTAATTAAAATATTTCCTCTGCTCTTTTTAGGATCAAGTGCTATCGAAGCACCTTCTATTCTCGACCAGTATTCAGCAATGGAAACAAATGGATCTATTCGACCGGGAACATCAACATTGAAACGAACCGATTCCGCCACAGTAAGATCGTTAATAACTGCTATGTTGTTTTTCTCTAGCTCTTTTAACAAAAATGGTGAGTCTACAAGAATTCCTGTTAGTACAACTTTCATTCCTTCGTGCTGATAAACTGGAAGCATTGAAAGCTCTTTGTTCAATTGCTTGACTAATGAAATATGAGTTTCAACTGGCATATTGCGAGCAGCAGCGTATACCATTCTTCTCACTTGTGGTTTAACTATGTCTACATGCTCAGATGCAATTACTGAAAAATCTCTCATCACTTTTCTTTGAGAATTATACAGCGCGATACTTTCACGCAAAGAACGCTCCGTTAATTCATTGCCAGATATATCTTCAAGGCAAGCTGCAAGTTTCTTTAGCTGTTTAACAAGATAATTCTGCGCCTCTACAGTATTCCTAACTGCTGGTTGCACAAAATCCATAACTTTAGAATTGGGACATGCGAATTTCCAGTTTTCTTCCAAATTTCTCAAACCATCGCATGTAGTTGGAATAATCACGCCAGATAAATTATCGTATTTTCCCTCTAATGCATTCTCCATAAGAGTGAATAATATTGAACAATAAAAAGCCGGGTAATAACTTCCTGCCTCGCTGATTCGGACCCCTCCACCCCATAATTCAATAGGTTGCATTCCTGCAGCATGGACTAATTCAAGCGGAGCAAAATAAGGAATACAGCCTATTACTTTTTTATTATTTTTTTTCGCCTCATCTATCTGAGCAAAAGGATCATTAGCTGATACTTCCAATTTGTTTAATATGTTGCCTAGATTACTCATATTCCCTCTTTTACCAACTCAAACAATTTTGCCAATCAGGAATTATTTCAGCTTATTTTTTCCATAGCATATAGAGCAGCGCCTAACGCACCACAAAATTGGCAGTCCTCTGAAACATTTATCATGATTCCGAGTTCTTTTTCTAGCGCACGCACTACACCATTATTTAAAGCTACGCCACCACTCATTGCCACAGGCTCATCAATTGATCCCAGTCTCTTAACCAAACCAGAAACCCTTCTTGCAACTGAGCAATGAATTCCTGCAACAATATCAGGAATAGGCTCTCCATTTGATAAGTGTGAAATAACTTCTGATTCAGCAAACACAGTGCATGTTGAGCTAATTTCAACTACGCAATTTGATTGTTTATCTAAATCTCCTAATTTCGAAATATCGGTATCCAACACACGCGCCATCACGTCTAAAAAACGCCCGGTACCGGCGGCACACTTTTCATTCATGATAAAATTATCAAGTGTGCCGTCCGATCTTAGCTTTAATGCTTTTGCATCTTGACCACCTATATCTATGATGGTCCTGGTTCCGGGCAAAAGATAACTCATGCCTTTCGCATGGCAACTAATTTCACTAATTTCTTTATTTGCCTTCTGAAAGCGTTGGCGTCCATAGCCAGTTACTACGCAATGATCAATTGACGACCAATCAATATCATTTCTTTCAAAAGCTTCGGCTAATGCTCGGTCGGCACCACTTGTTCCGGCGCCCAGAGAAAAACCTACACGATCGATAATTTCTTTTCTTTCATTAATAAGAACTACCTTTGTTGCAGTAGAACCTATATCTATGCCTAGAGCCAGCACGACAAAGCTTCCTTTTCTAAATTGACACGAGTTACTCAATTAAACTAATGGCAAAGTGTTTTGTTATTCTTTAGCTTTTTCCAATTCATTAATAAGAATCTCGCTTAATCCATTTGTCTGTTCATTGATATCAGAGTAAAGCTTCTGGACACCATCCAGAGCTAATACCTGATCAGCAAAGTTTTCATCATACTCAATTAATTCCATTCCGCTATCAATCATCAATTGCTGGTTATCAGTATCAAGATCAGCCAGTTGCGCACGAATTTCCTCTTTAGTTTCTAATACGGCTTGCTCAATCGCAGCTTGATAAGCTGGATCAAGTGAGTCCCAACGATCCTTATTGATGCTCATACCGTAGGAATATAAAATATGGTTTGTTTTACAAAGATACTTTTGAACTTCTTGCAAATTAGAACCAACTGTTGTGTCATTAGCATTTTCTTGACCATCTACTGTGCCGTTCTGCAAAGCAAAATACACTTCACTAAAAGCAAGAGGTGTAGGTTCAGCACCAATGGCCTGCCAGAATGCCATATGATTGCTGTTCTCCATGGTTCGAATTTGGAAACCAGCAAAATCGTCAAGGGTTCTTAACTCCTTATTGGATGTTGTTTGACGGAATGTTCCATTCTGAAGGAAGCCAAGATTGTGATATCCGACCTCTTCAAAAGAAGCCTGCAGAGCTGAAGTGAATTCATTTTCCCCATTTAGCGTTTCTTCAATCTCTTCAGGGTCAGATGTTGCGAAAAGCATAGGTAAATCAAATACAGCTAATTCAGGAACAAAGGAAACCATGGGTGCAGGTTGAACAGTCACCATATCAATGTCTCCACTTTGTTCTTGGCGTAGAAGGTCTGAGTCCCCTCCAAGCTCGCTATTTCCATAATAATTTACTGTAATTTTTCCGCCAGTAAGTTCATTAACTCTACTAGCAAACTCCTCTGACCACAAATTTCCACTAGATCCAGGACTAGCACAATCGGCCAAAATAAGTGTTACTGGCTCTAGATTTTCGAACTCGGTACCAGCGGAAGCATCCGTTGAGTCTTCACTTCCTTGTGAGCAACCACATAAAGCCAACGCCGTGACCGATATTGCTGCAACAATCGCTAATACTAAAAAATAAAGCCAAATTGAATACCTAGCTGCAGCTTTTTCTTTCTGTCTTCTCATCTTTTTTCCTTTCTCTTTCAACTTTTACCTTGCCATGTTTTAAACAACACATATAAACTTAAGTGGAGTCTATAGGCTTGGTATTTCCATGTATTTAAGAGAGGTTTTTCTATTTTTCACTCCGCAAACAAAAGATCATATTTCTAGAGCTACTTGTCTTCCGTCATGAATTGCATCAACAATGAGATCATTGCCTTCCCCTTTGATAGAGCCGGCAAGATAAGTCTCTATTCCTTCTTTTGCTAAAGAGTCAAATAGTTTCTGCTTTGGTGACATGTTTGGCAATGTTATTGCGGTATCGCAATCTAGTGTTATTTTTTTGTCCTTATTTTTGATATGAAGCTTTCCTTGCGTTAGTTTCACTATCTCCACTTCAGTGATTATTTGCACGTCGTGTTCCTTAAACCAAGGAAGAAGCCTATTTCTATATCGCGGTGGCATTTGATCTGCGATTTCTTTATCTGTAGAGATTATTGTTACATTTCTTCTTCTCTTCTTGAGCCATAACGCTCCCTGTAAACCTGCTATACCAGAACCAATAACCACAACATTTTTCCCTATTCCTGGCAATATAAACTTTGTTATAGTGTTCAAAATATTTCTGCCAAATAATCTCAATGGGAGTTTTGCCATTTTTTGAAGCATATTCACATCGGTGTGGTTTCTTGCGTTTTCTCCACTTAATGAATCAATTTGATAATATCCGCCACAAGCCAGAATTACGGCATCGGGAGTTTCTTTACGTATCTCATTTAAAGTTGCTTCTTTATTTGTTTTAATTTTGATTGGAAGTTTATTAACTGTATGAACTAAATATTTCAGTATCGAATCAACATTGTCTAGATAGGTACCTTTAATCATCGCCGCAAGCGGAAGATGCCCACCTAGCGAAGATTCCTTTTCATACAGGACCACTTCATGTCCACACATGGAAGCAGTACATGCCGCTTCCATACCTGCTGGTCCTCCGCCAATGACAATAACTTTTTTAGGATTGTTTGTTTTCTTTATTTCTAATTCATATCTTCCTAATGAGGGGTTAACTCTACATACTCTTGGACCCATTGTTGCAATTTTCCCTCCACCTTCACAGGTCCCACAACGAGTACAATGGCGAATATCTTCCGGACGACCCTCTATTAGTTTTTTAGGCATTTCAGGATCTGCCCACAATGCGCGATTGAAGCCTGCTATGTCAGCTTTCCCTTGAAGTAAAACTTCTTCCGCAATATTTTCGTCTAGCCGTCCTACACATATAACAGGAACATTAACTACTTTTTTTATTTCCGATGCTGCAGGAATCAGTGTCCCTTGATTTTCGAAGTCTTTAATATATGGTTTCATAAAATCATCGGGCTCAGGATAAGGAAAATAATCTACTGGAAGATACAGCATTGGAGAATCTATTTTTCCAAACCCTTCTCCTGTTATCGAAAGGTAATCTGCTCCTTCTTCTTCTAATAACTTCGCAATATTACTCGACTCTTCAATAGTAAGGGATCGTTCATTACCAAACTCAATTCCATTGAATCGAACCCCCATGATAAATTCTTTAGGTTTAATCTCTTTAACGCCTTGCATTATTTCGCGAACTAATCTTGTTCGATTTTCGTAAGAGTCAATCCCGTATTCGTCTTTTCGTTTATTCCAGACTCTAGTTAAAAAACTAGCCATAAAATAACTATGGGCTGCATGAACTTCTACACCATCAAAGCCCGCTTCTATTAACCTTTCCACAGCAGCAAAATAAAACTGCTTCATCTTCTCTATTTCATCAACTGTCAGAGCCCTAGGCGCAGGATCGTTTAAGGGCATTTCATCTTCGCTCAGGGCAGAAGGGCCTACAGGATCAGTAAAATCTGCAGGTCCTGCATGATGCAGCTGTCCAATTATCAATGCATTATTCTCATGAACTATTTTTACCAATTCTTTAAGTCCAGGAATAAATTTATCATGCCAAACACCACCCATGGTAAATTGCGAATCATTCCAGGGCATAAAAGACAGAGTATCAACTACAACCATTGACGCTCCACCTGCACTGATAGCATCGAATAATGCTTTAACCCTGTCAGTGACAAAACCATCTTTTGACCAATATCTACTACCAGCTGCTGTTTTGATTATTCTATTCTTTAAAGTTCTGTTACCTACTCTTACTTCGGAAAGCAAAGTTTTATATGACTTCGACATAGCTAATCACTTTTCATTGAATTAAAACGCCGTCATAAGAGGGGCAAGGGTGTTAATTGTCATTCCTCCATCAACCAATAGGACTGAGCCTGTAATATAACTCGCTTCAGAACTAGAGAGAAAATAAATAGCATTTGCTTGGTCTATTGGTTCTCCAACTCGACCAAGGGGAGTCATCGCGTTTCGCTTCTCTCGAGCCCCAGGTTTATCAATTCTTTCTCTATTAATATCCGTATATGTATGTCCAGGTGCGACAACATTTACACGAACTTTTCTAGATCCCCATTCGCCTGCGAGTTGTTTTGAAAGCATAATCACGCCTGCTTTAGATGGGCTGTATGAACCTGAAATAAAAATAGGATTTACCCCACCAAGCGAAGCGATATTAATTATATTTCCACCTTTATCGAGCATTTCTTTGCCAAATACTTGGCAACAGAAGAAAGTGCCTGTTAGATTAACATCAATACATGCTTTCCAGCTTTCTTCTGTTAGCGTTTCAAGCGGTAAACTTCCAGCTCCCTGATAAGCTGCACCACATACTAAAACGTCAATTTTGCCAAATTTTTCAATTACTATATCTTTAGCTCTATCAACTTCTTTTTTATTAGACACATCTGTATGGATGAATGAAATATTTTCATAATCATTTATCCATTCTTGAGCACGATCATCTAGTACATCCAAAATAACAATTTGAGTATCTGGTTCTTTTGTGGCGAAAACTTGACATGTTTTTGCACCAATCCCATCTGATTTTGATGCACCCGTTATAACAACTACTCGCCCATTATCTTTACCCATCGCTTGCCCTCCTCGCATCTATGACGTAACATGTTACGTAACATGTTACGTAACATGTTACGTCATTATCTATCATGAAGTCAATGACAGTTTTTAATTCTGATTTGATAAAGTAGCGAGAAAGGAGTGCTTATATGTCCTCTCTATCAACAAACATTACCGGAAAAACTCACTTAGTTGCTATCGTGGGAAGTCCTGTAACCCATTCGGTTTCTCCCGCAACTCATTCTCTCGCCTATAAAAAAATGGGAATTAATTCTGTATTTCTAGCCTTTGAAATAGGAAACGATGAGTTACCAAAAGTAATGTCAGCATTTCGTGTCATGAAGGGTTGGGACAGTATTACAGTTACAATGCCCTGCAAACAAGAAATAATTAAATATCTTGACGGATTAAGCCCAGAAGCTGAATTGTCCGGAGCGGTTAATGTCGTAAAAAAAGAACTCGATGGTAGAATCATCGGATATAACGCCGATGGAGCTGGTTTTATTAATAATTTAAAAAATCATGGCGTCAAAATCGAGGGATCAACTATAACTTTACTTGGACCAGGCGGTGCAGGATCCGCAATTTTAGCCCAGGCTGCAATCGATGGAGCAAAAAGAATAGATGTCTTTGCTCGCAAAAATGGACATTCTTATAATCAAGCCAATGAATTAAAGTGCCGAGTTGAGAATAAAACTACTTGTAAGATAAACATCTTTGAATTCGAAGATAGAAACCAGCTAAAGAAATCTATTTACGAATCGGATATCCTCGCTAACTGTACAAATGTTGGAATGGGAATAGGTAATACTGATGTTCCTATCTCGACCGACTTAATTAAACCTGGAATGGTAGTTGCTGAAGTTATTAACACCCCCAGAGAAACTCAACTATTACTTGAAGCAAAAAAACTTGGATGTAAAACTTATAGTGGTCTCGGGATGAACGATCAACAATCCGTCGTCGCAGATAAAATTCGCTACGGAATAGAAATTCCCATCGAAGAAATTAGAAAAGAGTTAGATGAATTTAATGATTAATAATTTACGATTCTATAATTAGCACCACCCGCTTAGCGGGTGGTTTGCTCTTAGGGTATAACCCTATCATATTGGCCAGCGCCTAAAGACGCTGGCCTTTCACTTCGTTCAGGTCTGATTGCAATTTGACCCCTACAAGCCAGTAAAACTGGCTAAAGGGCTCTTATTGTTTCTTACTGAATGGATCTTCATATTCTTTAACGCTTAATTTATCAAGCGCAATATCAGAAGCTTCCTGTTCTCTAATGTATTTTGCAATTGTCTTTTCGTTTAGACCTACCGTAGATACGTAGTAACCAACTGCCCAAAACTTTCTATTGCCGTACTTATATTTAAGATTCGCATGTCGATCGAATATCATCAAAGAACTTTTTCCTTTTAGATACCCCATTACTTGCGCAACACTATATTTAGGAGGAATTGCCACCAACATATGCACATGGTCAGACATAAGGTGACCTTCGATGATTTCAATTCCCTTGTATGACAAAGCCTCTTTAGTATTACTCCGATATCTTTTCTAAGTTGGTTATAAATTACTTTACGTCTATATTTCGGAGTAAACACGATATGATATTTGCACATCCATTTTGTATGCGAAAGGCTATAGGCTTTTTGCGCCATATAAATCACCCTCTCTAAACTGGAACTAATGACGGCCTGAACAATCGTCACTATCCAGTGAGAGGGTGGTTTTGTAAAGCCAAGTATTTTCCATCCGCTTAGCGGATGGTTTTTTATTTCGGACGCTATGCGTCCTCAACAGACTGAAGTCATTAAAAAAGACGCTTAAGTTTATTTGCTTAAGCGTCTTTATATTTGAGAGGAGAGGATTATGAATAGATGCCGCCCTTTACTTTAAGAAAGGATTTGTGTGTAGAGGGTTAGTAAAGGGCAGCGATAGGTGAGGGCTTTCTTTATGAAATGACGTTGTTGTAAAAGTGAACTAACTTCTACAACAACGTATGTAAAGGCGTGCTCTTAACGGCCCTTCCAAACTGGTTCACGCTTCTCTACAAATGCAGTAGGACCTTCAATGCCATCTTCAGTCTTTTCTAAGAAGCGATATACTGTATCGCAGTACTTCATAGCATCTTCTTCAGACATCTGATCTGCTGCATGTACTAGGTACTTAGTCCATTTTAAAGCTAAAGGAGCATTCTTTAGACACTGCTCTGCAAGCTCAGTTGCTTTATCCATTACTTCTTCAGCAGGAACTACGTAGTTGATAAGACCAAGTTTTTGAGCTTCTTCTGCTTTAATTTTCTTGCCAGTAAGAAGTAGCTCCATACAATCTTTGCGGTTAATGTCTCGAGCAAGACGGACGATACCGCCGGTAGATACAATAATGCCCAATCCAACTTCAGTGCAACCGAATTTAGCGCGATCAGACGCAACTACCATGGCGCATGAAAGAGCAATTTCCATGCCACCGCCTGCCGCTGAGCCGTTGCATGCTGCAATAACTGGCTTGGAACAAGTACGTGCGGTTAATAATCTGCCATTTTTTCCTCCTTGTTCTACCTAGACTAGGTAACTCCAAGCATTAAGAATTTATAAACTCCCCATTTGTGCTTGTAGGAACAACACTTTTTCTTAATGCGTAATTAATAGTAAGGATGTTTGTGGATTGCTACATCGCGAGCTACTGGGTAGAGGGTGATTACTCAAAAATTACCACTCACTACTTTTTAAGTATTGTGGTGATTAGGGTTTAGAACCACTATAGGTTGTACTCATTATGTGAGTTGAAAAGTTGTTATTTACTCCATTTACCGAGCAATCAAGCGTTCCGCGCGAACACAGGGGATTAGTTCTTACCTTTACCACTAGAGTAGATACATCGCCTCAAGGGGCGATTTTGTCTATCAGTTGCAGAAGAGGTGGATGCCCATGGAAATGCTTGGATTTCTTATCCTATTTCCGCTCGTTATCGCGGGCTTACTTATGGTCTTTCGTAAGACGAAGCCCCGTAACGTAATTGTGTGCATTGGATCGGCAGTTATCGCTATCGTATCCATCGTGCTTGTTGTTACCAATATTGGTACAACAGGAACGTATTTCACATTTGAGTCAGTGTATGTCGATTACATATGTCTTGCGGTTGACGTAGTTATTGCAATTACGATCATTGCTTTTGGTATTAAGTACCGCAATGCGCCTGCAATTGTTCTTGCGCTAATTCAAATTGTAGGTACGTTGGTCTATGAATTCATGTTTGCCCATGGATTGGAATGCTCACGTAGTTTATATATCGATTCTTTGTCGTTAATCATGGCGCTCATTATCGGTATTGTAGGTACGGGTATTTGCGTATATTCCATTGGTTACATGCATGACTTCTATTTCGGTATTCATCACCCTGAAACCGACATGCCCGATCGTCGCCCAACCTTTTTTGCCTTGATGTTCGTATTCCTCTCTGCGATGTACGGCATCATCTTCTTTAATAATATGGTTTGGTTGTTCACCGCTTGGGAAGTAACAACGCTTTGTTCGTTCTTACTTATTGGTTTTACGAAGACAGACGAAGCAATTCATAATGCATTCCGTCAAATTATTATGAACTTGGTGGGTGGCATCGCATTTTTGGTAGCTTTGTACTACCTAGCAATTCAGTTCAGCTGCATTGACTTTATGGACTTTATTGTTTTCGGAACTATTGCTCCTACGTATGTGGTTCTTCCTCTTACTTGCTTGAGTTTGGCAGGTATTACCAAGGCAGCCCAGATGCCTTTCCATACGTGGCTTTTAGGTGCAATGGTAGCTCCTACGCCAACGTCTGCGTTATTACATTCTTCTACGATGGTAAAAGCCGGCGTATTTATGCTTATTAAGTGTGCACCAATTTATGCGGTTTCCTTCGCACCTTCTATTTTGGTTATCTTAGTTGGCGGTATTACCTTCTTGCTTTGTTCCATCATGGCAATTTCACAATCAAATGGTAAGCGTGTGTTAGCATACTCAACCATTGCTAACCTTGGTTTAATCACTGCTTGTGCAGGTGTTGGAACCGCTGAAGCTATTTGGGCTGCAATTCTGCTTGTTATATTCCATGCAGTTGCAAAAAGTCTTTTGTTCCTGTGTGTTGGTACTGCAGAGCACCATATTGGTTCGCGTGATATCGAGGACATGGATTTGCTCTTTGAGCGTATGCCCCGCTTGTCTCGTATGATGATTGTTGGCATTATGATCATGTTCTTGGCGCCATTTGGTATGTTGGTTGCAAAATGGGCAACGTTAGTATCGTTTGTCGATACTCGACAGTTTGCTCTCTTGCTCATGTTGGCCTTTGGCTCTGC
>OCQB01002296.1_pt1 | contig 13043 bp, 10 predicted proteins | sample 1538631 | NCBI WGS metagenome assembly OCQB01 (sample SAMN04571713, study PRJEB22368) | human gut metagenome | biome: human gut; material: stool | host: Homo sapiens | place: Luxembourg | collected 2012-10-19
AGATGCGTTGTATGATTGCCCGTATGCAGTTGCGCAATGCCAACTGTCTGATTCTGGATACTCCTACCAATCACCTTGACTTGGAATCTATTCAGGCATTCAATAATAACCTGAAAACTTATAGAGGTAATATCCTGTTCTCCTCACATGACCATGAGTTTATCCAAACGGTTGCCAATCGTATCATCGAACTGACTCCGAACGGTATTATTGATAAGATGATGGAATATGATGAATATATTACTTCGGATCATATCAAGGAGCTGAGAGCAAAAATGTATAGTTAAGTAAGTTACAAGCTATAAAAAAACTACGAGCTACGAGATTTTTCTGTGTGATAAGCTGGCAAGGCATAGCACAGTTACTCGTAGCTCGTAGTTTTTTTGTAGCTCGTAGCTACTTATAAATCAATTTGTTCTTTCCTTCTCCAAACAGGTTGTCTCCTAAAGTCGTAATCTTGTTCCCTGTAGCTACTACATAACGTAGGTTATCACATCCCATAAATGCGCCGTATTCAATAGCCGTCACTCCGGCAGGTAATTCCAATGTACCACATAAACGTCCGCAGCCGCTGAAAGCACGTTGACCGATACTTTTCAAACCTTTGGGAAGCTGAATACGCAGTAAGTATTTCTTCTGGGTGAATGTATATTCGGGAATAGCTGTGGCGCTACATTTACTAAGATCTGCAGCAACGAGATTAGGCATATAATCCCGGATCAGGATAAAATCAGCTTCATCCAGTTTGCCTTCCACAGTCAGGAAGTTTACATCCTTAGGCTGCAAACCGGCTTCTACTAATTCACTGGCAAGGCTTCCCATCAACCCTATCTGTACAGATACTTCTACAGGTTCGCCTTCTATCACGGCAAAGGTATCCCAATGTTTCTTGCCACGGTAAGAGTCACTGCTACCCAGAGGTACAAAAATGGCCGTAATACTATCTGCCAAAGCTTCAGACATCAGATTGGGAGCAGTCTTTTTTCGTAATTGGCATACTTGCAGATTCGTACACCCCTTGAATGCAGCATCTTCTATGTTCTTGATTTTCTCTGAAAGAATAATTTTCCGGAGCGTTGATTTTCCGGTAAAGGTACTGTCATTGGTTTGCTGGCAGAATGCATAAGCAGGTACACAATTTGGTGGATATATATAGAAACGGTCAGGAAAAGTGCCGCTTTTCCCGGCATAAGTACTGATTGACGCATTGGAGATATCCAGTACCTGCAAATTTTTGAATTCATCCCGCAGATGTTTGAAATCAATAGCGTTCAGTTTTCCGGTCAATGTAAGATGAGTGATGCTGTTGGCTTCATCTTCTGTGAGCATGGATACTAAAGTACCGGGTTTGGCAACGAAAAATGTTTTGTTATTGGCTGGGTTGCCTGTATTTTGTGCAACTGCTACATAAGTACATGCAGCCAGCATTATAGTGGCGAATATTCGTTTTATCTTCATGGCTGTTACATATATGTTTAGACAAATATACGGTTTTTACAGCAAATAGCTTTCTATTTTTAATTTTATAGGTATTTTTGCCGGGGTATTAACATAAAGAAACGGAGGATATGGAATCAATGAATGAAGATGCAAATACTGTAAAGGAACCGTCAAAACTCGTCACTTATCTGGTTGTTGCAGCAAAGATTATCGTTTATATACTTTTGATGCTGGGACTTACCGGAATGTTGGCAGCTGTTTGCATAAAACCGATCTCTTTTTTTAAGATAAGTGGAATTTTGGAAGAAGTTGTGATGCAGAGTACTTTTCTGGCCGGGAGTTTTTTGGCGGCTTGGACTCTGCTGAAGAATTGGGATCACCTTCCGGTTGCGGATTTGGGATTATCCCTGAAAGGGCGTGCAAAAGACATCTTCTGGGGTACATTTGTTGCCCTGGCAATCTATGCTGTCGGATTTGGAATATTATATGCGATAGGAGAGGTTGAAATTGCTGCCGTGCACTTTAGCGCGTACGAATTGCTGTTGTCCTGGATATTAATGTTGCTGTTACAGAAGAGATTGCTTTTCGTGGTTTTGTTCTGGGGCATTTGCTGGCCGCAGGTGTAAATCGCTTTGTGGCATTGTTTCTTTCTTCTGCATTGTTTTCCCTGATGCATATTTTTAATCCCAACTTTTCTCTGATTGCTTTTCTGAATATATTGTTGGCGGGAATTTTAATTGGTTCCACCTATATATATACGCGTAATTTATGGTTTGCCATCGCTCTTCATCTTTTCTGGAATTGGCTGCAAGGTCCGATTCTCGGTTTCGAAGTAAGTGGAGGAAGATTGGGCGGTACTTTATTGTCTTTAGAATTACCGGAAGAGAATATCATCAACGGCGGTACATTCGGTTTCGAAGGCTCCATCCTGTGCACCGCGTTGATGATTATTGCTATTGTGATTACTCTGAGATCAGCTTCAAAGCGATCCGTTTGCGATCCGTGTCCACACTCAATACCCGAACCCGGACATGCTGGTGAATAGATACAATCTCATTCGGATCCGAAACAAAACGGTCGGCAAGTTGTGAAAGATGAACCAGACCGTTTTCTTTAATGCCTATATCCACGAAAGCGCCGAAGTTGGTGATATTACCTACAATGCCGGGAAGTTCCATACCTTCATGCAGGTCATTGATTGTACGCACATTCTTGTCAAATTCAAAAATCTTGATCGGACCTCGCGGGTCACGTCCCGGTTTGTCCAATTCTTGTAGAATATCCTTCAAAGTAGGCATACCCACGGTAGGGGTAAGGTACTTTTCAGGTTGGATTTTCAGGCGCAGTTCCTTGCTGGTAATAAGCTCTGCCACGCTGCATCCCAAGTCTTTGGCCATTTGTTCTACTATACAATAGCTCTCCGGGTGAACGGCTGTGTTATCCAAAGGATTTTTGGATTGCGGAATACGAAGGAAACCGGCACATTGCTCAAAAGCTTTGGCTCCCATGCGCGGCACTTTCATCAGTTGTTTACGCGATGTGAATGCACCATTTTCAGCTCGGTAATTTACTATGTTCTGTGCCAGTTGAGGGCCTAACCCCGAAATGTAAGTCAGCAGGTGGCTGCTTGCCGTATTTAGGTTTACTCCCACCAGGTTTACGCAACTTTCTACGGTCAAGTCCAGTGATTTCTTTAATTTCGTCTGGTCTACGTCATGCTGGTATTGACCTACACCGATGGATTTCGGGTCTATTTTCACCAATTCAGCCAACGGGTCCATCAGTCGGCGGGCGATGGATACAGCTCCGCGCACTGTGACGTCGTATTCCGGAAATTCATCACGCGCAATCTTGGATGCAGAGTAAATGGAAGCCCCTTGCTCGCTTACAACAAATACCTGAATTTCCTGCCTGAAGGTCTGGTGTTTCAGAAACTCTTCTGTTTCACGACTTGCCGTTCCGTTTCCTACCGCTATGGCTTCTATATGGTAAGCTTCTATCATCTTTTGTATTTTAGACACAGCTTCTGTGGTTTTGTATACCGGGGCATGCGGGTAGATATTCTCATTGTGCAGTAAATTGCCTTGCGCATCCAGGCATACCACTTTGCAACCTGTACGGAATCCCGGATCGATGCCCATTACCCGCTTTTGTCCCAATGGAGAAGCCAGTAATAATTGGCGCAGGTTCTGAACGAATACCCGGATGGCTTCTTCGTCCGCCTGTTCTTTACTTTGTGCGGCAAATTCCGTTTCGATAGAAGATTTCAGTAAACGCTTATAGGCATCCTGTACGGCTTCCGCCACTTGTTCTCCGCAAGCATTGTTGCTACGGACGAAACGGCGTTCCAGACGTTCCACACACTCTTCATCATCAGGGCTTATGCTGACTTTCAATAGCCCTTCGGCTTCGGCACGGCGAATAGCCAGCAATTGGTGTGAGGTGCATTTTTTCAGGGGTTTACTGAATTCAAAGTAATCCCGGTATTTGTCAGCTTCACTCTCTTTTCCTTTCACCACTTTAGCCGTGATGAGAGCTTGCCGGGAGAAGGCGAAGCGTACGGTGTTACGTGCCTGTTCGTCTTCACTGACCTGCTCTGCAATGATATCCCGTGCTCCTTTCAATGCATCTTCCGCATCTTTCACTTCTCCTTTGACGTATGCTTCTGCACGCTTCTCCGGATTCGGTTCCCGCTGTAACATCAGTAGAGTTGCCAAGGGTTCCAGACCTTTCTGGCGGGCTACTTCTGCACGCGTACGACGCTTGGGTTTGTAGGGTAGGTAGATATCTTCAAGAATGGTGCTGTCCCATGTTTCATCAATGCGCTTTTGTAGTTCAGGATTCATTTTCCCCTGTTCGTTGATAGTGCTGACGATGGTTTCTTTTCGTTTAGCCAGTTCATTCAGCTTCTCATATTGGGTTTTGATTGCTTCAATTTGCACTTCATCCAATCCTCCGGTAGCTTCTTTACGGTAGCGGCTGATGAAATAGTAGCTCCGTCTGCCAATAAATCGAGCGTATGGCCGATTTGTTTCTCAGAAATATTGAGGGCGGCAGAGATCATCCGGTGAAATAACTGTATCATGTTGAATCGTTTTTTTGAATAATGGGCGTCAAAGGTACGAAAGAATTATGCTTTTGCAAAGCATTGATCTGGTGTTTCTGCAATAAATATTTTTCTTTTGAAACAAAAAGTCAAGAGATCGTAAGCAAGAAGTTAATGCCTTGTTCCTTGGTGGAATCGATGTTCTCTTCTTTGTTCCCAAAAGGGACCAAGTTCGGGTTTCGGAAGTGTCTCGGCCGTACCAACTCCGTATCAAATTCGGTTAGAGGTACTTCTATATGGGGATGATACGGAGCAAATATGGGCTTGAACCCTTTTTACTACGTCTCAGACAGAGTTCTGCTGCCAACGGGATTCTTTGTAATTTCCAGATATCTTTGTGTTTCCGTGTCTCTGTGTCCGGAAAGATGAATTTTAAATTGATTTTTACTGCCCGCTGTATTATTATAGTTTAAATTCTGCAACTATTTTTCTGTTCTTATAACTTTATTGTATATTTGCCGAAACAATTCTATATTCACTGAATGGGCTTATTTAGGAAAATAATATATAGCTTTCTGCTTTTCTTACTGATATCCCACATTGGGTTTTCATCAGCCTTTGCGGTGACTGGAGAACACCCGGTATTGATTATCAGTTCATATAATCCGGATGCACGACAAACTTCTGGAAATATTTACGATTTTATGGAAGAATTTGAGCGGCTGGGAGGGGAGGCTCCGATATCTCTGGAAAATATGAACTGCAAAAGTTTCTCCGAAGCTCCTTTATGGAAAAGTAAAATGGAGGAACTTCTTGCTAAATACCAGGGAAAACGTTCGCCTGTACTACTTGTGCTGATTGGTCAGGAGGCTTGGACAGCTTATTTATCACAAGAAGATTCCATACGTGGAAATGTGCCGGTGCTGGCTGCACTGGCAAGCCGTAATGCCATTATTCTTCCGAATGATTCAGTCGATCTGAAAACATGGATGCCTGATGCAGTGGATTTCTTTAATGACTTTCCTAATTCTTTAGTGAAAGCCGGATTCGTTTATGAATATGATGTAGAAGCCAATATTAATCTGATAAAGAAGCTGTATCCGGAAACCAGGAATATTGCTTTTGTTTCCGATAATAGTTATGGTGGTGTTTCTTTGCAAGCACATGTGGTGGAAGAGATGAAAAAACACCCGGAACTGAACCTTATTCTGCTGGACGGACGAACGAATACGATTTATACCATAAGCGATAAATTACATGAATTGCCTCCCAACACAGCATTGTTACTGGGTACCTGGCGCGTAGATATGTATGACGGATACTTTATGCGCAATGCGACTTATACGATGATGGAGGCTGCCGGTGATGTTCCTACTTTTTCTATAACTTCTGTAGGTATAGGCTATTGGGCGGTAGGTGGAGTGATCCCCTCTTACCGGGCATTGGGTAAGGATATGGCGCATCAGGCGGTTCGTTTGTTGCAGGGACCGGACAGCGACCGGGTAGAAGTAGAGGTAATTCCGAATAAGATACAGATGGATAGCAAGATTGTGAAAGATAAGCGTTTGGATCTGTCTTCCATTCATCAGCCTATAGAAATGGTCAATGAAACTCCATCGTTTTACGAACAATATAAATATCATATCTGGACTGTTGGTACAGTCTTGGTCGTATTGCTGAGTGGATTGTTTGTTTCTCTGTACTTTTATTATCATACTAAGAAACTGAAAGATGAACTTCAGGAGTCGGAGAGTGCTTTGAGAGAAGCGAAAGACCGTGCGGAAGAGTCAAGCCGTCTAAAGAGTGCTTTCCTTGCTAATATGAGCCATGAAATCCGTACGCCGTTGAATGCGATTGTAGGATTCTCCGATGTATTGGCTTCAGGAGGTACTTCGGTGGATGAACAGCAGGGATATGTCGATATTATTAAAACAAATTCGGACTTGTTGCTTCGCCTGATCAATGATATCTTGGATGTTTCTCGTCTGGAGGCAGATAGGGTTACGTTTACAATTGAGAAGTGTGATGTAGTACCACTGTGCCAGCAGGTATTAGCTTCTGTTAGTCAGGCTCGTAAATCGGAAAATGAGTTTATCTTTGAGTGTGACCGTGAAAGTGTGGATTTGCGGACGGATATCCAGCGTTTGCAGCAGGTTATTATAAACTTACTCTCCAATGCCGACAAATTTACCAGAAATGGTCAGATCACATTGAAGCTGGAAGTAGATGATGAGAAGAGAGTAGCTACTTTCTCTGTATCAGATACCGGTACAGGTATTCCGTTGGAAAAACAGAAGCAGGTATTTGAACGGTTTGAAAAACTGAATGAATATGTGCAAGGCACGGGATTGGGTTTATCTATCTGTAAACTGACTGTAGAGAAGTGGGGAGGAGAGATCTGGGTAGATTCCGGATATACAGATGGAGCAAGATTCGTATTTACACATCCATTTGAGATAGAACAACCAAATAAATAATTACTATGAAGAGATTTTACTTTTTTTTAGGGTGGATATTCTTCCTGACAGGAGCCGTGTTGGCTCAGGATAAAATAGTAAAGCTGAAAATTGTAGAAACCAGCGATATACATGGTAACTATTATCCTTATGACTTTATACTTCGACATGAGGCAGCGGGAAGTCTGGCGCGTGTGTATGAGTTTGTTCAGAAGGAACGTGAGACTTATAAGGATAACCTGCTGTTGTTGGATAATGGAGATATTCTGCAAGGTCAGCCTTGCGCTTACTATTATAATTATATTGATACCATTTCTCTGCATCTGGCTGCCGAAGTGTTGAATTACATGAAGTATAATGCTGGTAACATGGGAAATCATGATGTGGAAACCGGGCGTGCTGTGTTTGATCGTTGGGCAGGTGATTGTAATTTTCCCATTTTAGGCGCCAATATCATTGATACGGTTACAGGGAAAACGCACTTTAAGCCTTATGAAGTATTGGAACGGGATGGTGTTAAGATTGTAGTGCTGGGAATGATTACTCCTGCTATTCCTGTGTGGTTGTCGGAAAACTTATGGAAAGGTCTGCGCTTTGATGATATGGAAGAGACAGCCCGCAAATGGATGAAGATTATCCGTGAAAAAGAGAATCCGGATTTAGTAATCGGAATTTTCCATGCCGGACAAGATGCTCTGTTGATGGGTGGTAAATATCGTGAGAATGCTTCACTGGAAGTGGCTCGTAACGTTCCTGGTTTTGATATTGTTTTGATGGGACACGATCATACCCGTGAATTGAAGAAGATTAAAAATGTAGAGGGAGACTCTGTGTTGATTATGGACCCGGCAAGTAAGGGAGGGGTTGTGGCGAATGCAGATGTTACTTTGAAATTGCGTAAGGGAAAAGTAGTCGAGAAACATATCAGCGGAGTGCTGACTGAGATGAAGAACTATACTGCAAACAAGGATTTTATGGCTCGTTTTGCTCCCCAGTTTAGTGATGTTCGGGATTTTGTGTCCAAGAAGATAGGAAGTTTCACTGAAACGATTTCTACGCGCCCTGCTTATTTCGGTTCTTCGGCTTTTATTGATTTAATCCATATGTTACAACTTGAAATCACGAATGCAGAAATTTCTTTAGCTGCTCCTCTGTCGTATGATACCGAGATCAGCAAGGGTGATGTGTTTGTAAGCGATATGTTCAATCTGTATAAGTATGAAAATATGCTTTATACTATGAAGTTATCCGGTAAGGAGATAAAAGATGCATTGGAGATGTCGTATGATTTGTGGACAAACCAGATGAAATCTCCTGATGACCATTTGTTGCTGCTTCGTGAGAAGCGTCGTGAAGGGGCAACGGATCGTGCTTCATTCAAAAACTTCAGCTTCAATTTTGATTCGGCTGCCGGTATCATTTATACGGTGGATGTAACGAAACCCAAGGGGGAAAAGGTGACTATAACCAGTATGGCGGACGGAACTCCTTTCTCTTTGGATAAAATGTATAAAGTAGCACTGAATTCCTACCGCGGTAATGGTGGAGGAGAATTATTGACTAAAGGCTCCGGTATTTCTCAGGATGAATTGAAAGATCGTATCCTGTACTCTACGGATAAAGATTTGCGTTATTACCTGATGCAATATATAGAGAAGAAGGGTGTGATTGAGCCACATGCGTTGGGACAATGGAAGTTTATTCCGGAAGAATGGGTGGAGCCTGCTGCTAAACGGGATTATGAGTACTTGTTTGGAAAAGTGGAAAAATAATCACTATCTTTGCAGTCGCAATTTTTAATAGACTGTAGGGACGTGAATAAAAAGATAAAGAGAATTATAGGGGCTGTATGCTTGTTGGTGCTGTTTGTGGCATATCAGACAAGTATTACAGCCTTTACTCATGTCCATTACGTCAATGGAGTGCTGATTACCCACTCGCATCCATTTCACGGTAAGCACACGCACTCTAAAAGTGAACTTGTCGTTATAGGTCGTTTGTCAACTTTCCAATCTCCGGAGGTTGATGTATATGAAGAACTGCACCCTATGCGGATACTTCTGGCTATGCTGGAAGCGGAAAAATTAACATCCTTGGTAAAGGAAGAATGGGGGCAGGTCGTTTCTCTTCGCGCTCCGCCGGCATTCGCGGCATAATCTTTTATCAAGCTTTCAGCTTGGAAAGCTACCGGTTAATATACCGAAAGGTACTTGTAGGATATAGCTCGTAGCTTGTCACTCATATTTTCAATACATACATTTTTGAGCGCAAATTAATGAAAAAACATATACTTGCGTTGGTGCTTGCTATGGTTTGCATCAGCCTCTATGCCGTAAATCCTATAAAGGAAGGCAACATGATTTCCGGTCACGTGATAGTGAAAGGAACAGAAGAAAATATACCCTATGCAACTATATTAATCAAAGAAAGTGGTCAGGGGACAGTCTCTAATGAAGAAGGTCAGTTCGAATTCCGTAAACTTCCTGTCGGGAAATACACGCTTCGCGTATCAGCGGTAGGTTATAAGACGCAGGAAAAAGAGGTAACTGTCAGTAAAGACTTTACTGCAGTCATACATTTCCAGATGCAGGAAGAGAGTTTCATGACGGATGAAGTAGTGGTATCTGCCAACCGTAATGAAGTGAGCCGTAAGGACGCTCCGGTAGTTGTCAATGTGATGAGTGCCAAGCTCTTTGAGATGGTGAATTCTACAGATTTGGCAAAGACGCTGAACTACCAGTCCGGCCTGCGTGTGGAGAACAACTGTCAGAACTGCGGTTTTCCACAAGTACGTATCAATGGTCTGGAAGGTCCTTATTCTCAGATATTAATAAATAGCCGTCCTATCATCAGTGCCCTTAGCGGGGTATATGGACTGGAACAGATTCCTGTGAATATGATAGAGCGTGTGGAGGTAGTGCGTGGTGGTGGTTCTGCTCTGTTCGGGGCGAATGCAGTAGGTGGTACTATCAATATCATTACTAAAGATCCTATCAGTAATTCTTTTCAGGTATCGAGCATGTTTTCGTGCATGGATGGAAAATCGTGGGAACAATATATGGGTGGTAACGTCTCCCTAGTTGCAAAAGATAATTCTTACGGTATCGCGCTGTATGAAAGCTATCGTAACCGTAACCCTTATGATCGTGATGATGATGGTTTCTCCGAACTTGGTAAACTGAATATGAATACTTTCGGTTTCCGTGCTTACTATCGCCCTACGCACTTCAGCCGTATCAATCTGGAATACCATACTACTAATGAGTTCCGTCGTGGTGGTAATAAATTTGATCTGCAACCGCATGAGTCGGATATTACAGAGCAAACTAAGCACATTATTAATAGTGGTGGTGCCAGCTACGATTTATTCTGGCGTGAATATAAGCATAAGATTTCTCTTTATGGTTCTATTCAGCATACGGATAGAAACAGTTATTATGGAGCGCAACAGGACATGAATGCTTATGGTAAAACGGATGATCTGACCTGGGTAGCCGGTGGCATGTATGTAGGCAATATGAACAACTGCTTCTTTGCTCCTGCTACTTTTACCGGTGGCCTTGAATATCAGAATAACTCCCTGCATGATGTCATGACTGGTTATCATCGTGATATGAAGCAGGATGTACGCATAGCCAGCGCCTTTGTTCAGAATGAATGGAAGATGCGTCAGCTCACTATGCTGGTGGGTGCCCGCCTCGATAAGCACAATCTAATAGATAAGTTGATTTTCAGTCCGCGTATCAATTTCCTTTATAAACCGACTGAGGATTTCCAGGCACGTTTGACGTATTCTACCGGTTTCCGTGCACCGCAAGCTTATGATGAAGATTTGCATGTGACAGCTGTAGGTGGTGAAGGAGTTCAGATTAAGTTGGCTGATAACCTCCGTGAAGAGCGTTCCAACAGTTACAGTGGTTCTGTGGACTGGAGTACACATCTCGGACATTGGCAAGCGAATATTTTGCTGGAAGGTTTTTATACTGACCTGCGCCATGTGTTCGTATTAGAAGATATCGGTAAGGATGATAACGGGGATAAAATCAAAGAACGTCGTAACGGTAGTGGTGCACGGGTATATGGTGTCAATCTGGATGCCAAATTGGCTCATGGCAAAGAAGCACAATTCCAGTTGGGATTCACCGCACAACGTAGCCGTTATATGGATGCCGAGGTCTGGACCAAAGTGGATGGTGAAGAATTAACTACCAAGCGCATGATGCGTACACCGGATTATTATGGCTATTTCACTTTCTCTTCCGCACCATTGAAAAACTTCGATTTCTCTTTGTCAGGCATCTATACCGGAAAGATGATCGTTCCTCACTATGCTCCGGTGGATGCCCCGGAAGGTGCGTTTTGCAATATTGAAAAAGACCGTATGGAGAATACTCCCGATTTCTTTGATCTCAATCTGAAGTTAAATTATACCTTTGTTTTGCGTGATCACATCAAGTTGCAACTCAATGCAGGTGTACAGAATATCTTCAACAGCTTCCAGAAAGACCTGGATAAAGGTGAGTTCCGTGATTCCGGTTATTTTTACGGACCAACGCAACCAAGGACATTCTTTATCGGCTTTAAATTTATGAATTAGGCTGAGGTCTAAATTTAATATTGCAAGTGTTTGCAAAATTATTGCATGGGCTTATGAATTTATTGCAAGAGCATAATTTCATAAGCCCTTTCTTGTAGAAATGTTCCCTTTTTCTTTTTTTAGGATATTTCGGACGGTTTTCAGCGAAATATTGCTTAAGTTTGCCACGCAAATAAGAAAGGGAGATGAAAAATATAAAGAACGTAGATATTGCAACTATTCGCCGTTTTCCGGCAATGGATTTTATTGGGAATGATTTTGCCATATTCGACAATATAGGAGATATCCCTTTGTTCGGTTATCCTACACGCCTGAATGCGTCCTGTCTGACACTCTGCATGAAAGGGTATTGCAAGATACGTATCAATCTGAAAGAACATGAACTTACCGAAGGTGTTCTTGTGGTTACTTTGCCCGAACAGATTTTGCAGCAGGTGGAGCGTTCGGATGATTTCACCGGTGTTTTTATAGTTGTCTCCGGTCAGTTTATAGATGATGTGCTCCCCACGGTACAGCAGTTATTTCCTCTGTTTTTTATGATTAAAGAGCAGCCCTGTGTGCGCCTCAATCCGGAACAAATGGAGGCTGTGCAGGAGTATTACTCTTTCCTTCAAAAGAAGGTAAAACTGAAAGACAATCCTTTCCGTAAAGAGATTACTCAGGGATTGATACTGTCTCTTTTCTATGAGATATATAGCATCTATCAAGGCAATGAGCCTACTGTCAGAAAAGTAAAAAGCAGGAAAGAGGATCTTTTTGAGCGTTTTGTCCGTGCAATTACAGAGTCGTACAAACAGGAACGCAGTGTTGCCTATTATGCCGACAAAATGTTTCTGACAGCCAAGCATCTTTCTACAGCTGTAAAAGAAGTCAGTGGAAAGACTGCCGGAGAATGGATAGACAGTCTTGTTATTTTGGAAGCTAAAGCTTTGTTGAAATCTTCCGAAATGAGCATTCAGGAAATCTCCGATGAACTGCATTTTGCTAACCAGTCTTTCTTTGGCAAATATTTCAAGCATCACACCGGAATGTCTCCAAAAGAATATCGTAAGCAATAGTACACAGTGTCGGAATATTCTTTATTTTTGCAGGTATCAAATACCCCCAAAAATAAGAAAACATGGAAAAAAGAGAAATTGACCTTGCTGTTTCCTGCTATGGAAAAGTGAAGGATGTGAAGTATGATGCCGTTATACTTCCCTGGGGCGCAACAGAGCCTCATAACTTACATCTTCCGTATCTCACCGATTGCATTTTGCCCCATGACATTGCTGTAGACGCTGCTATGCTGGCACTGAAACGTTCCGGGGTACGTTGTATGGTGATGCCTCCTGTACCATTCGGTGCCCACAACCCCGGGCAGCGTGAACTTCCCTTCTGCATACATACCCGTTATGCCACCCAACAGGCTATTTTGGAAGATATTGTCGCTTCTCTTTATGCTCAGGGTATGCGTAAACTGATTATTGTCAGTGGACATGGCGGGAATAATTTCAAAGGTATG
>OCQB01002299.1_pt1 | contig 13023 bp, 8 predicted proteins | sample 1538631 | NCBI WGS metagenome assembly OCQB01 (sample SAMN04571713, study PRJEB22368) | human gut metagenome | biome: human gut; material: stool | host: Homo sapiens | place: Luxembourg | collected 2012-10-19
TCTACAGAGCCATCCATGTTAAAGTCGCCCTGGATGGCGATCTTGATGACCGCGCGCGTCGAACCGGAGCTCATGACCTGCCGCGATGTGGTCAGCTCGGGCCGCTATCCCTACACGGGAAGGCTCGGCGTCCTGCGGGACGAGGACAAGAAGATCGTCGAGCAGTCGCTTTCTCAGGTGGACGCGCTCGCGTTCGCCGACGCGCCGTTTTCCGCCGTCAGCGACGGCCAGCGGCAGCGCATTCTGCTCGCAAGGGCCCTGTGCCAGCAGCCGCAGCTTATCGTGCTCGACGAGCCGACGAGCTTTCTGGACATCCGCTACAAACTGGAACTGCTCTCCGTCCTCAAGCGCATGGTGCGCGAAAACGACCTCGCCGTGCTGCTCTCGCTCCACGAGCTCGATCTGGCGCGGCGCATTTCGGACACAGTCATCTGCGTCGCGGGCGACCGCATCGACCGCATCGGCACGCCGGAGGAGATCTTCACGAGCGACTACATCGCGCAGCTCTATCACTTGGAGCGCGGGAAGTACGACGAGTGCTTCAGCACATTGGAATTTGTACCGTAGCGCATACAAGTAAAAACGCTTTATAGAGATTGCAGAAGGAGGGGAGACCATGCAGAAGGCAGCGCCGAGATTGCTCATTGCCGGAACGAACAGCGGCTGCGGCAAGACGACGGTGACCTGCGCAATCTTGCAGGCGCTTGTCGACGGCGGCGTTCCTGTCGCCGCGGCGAAATGCGGTCCCGATTACATTGACCCCATGTTCCACCGCGAGATCATCGGCGCGAAGAGCAGCAATTTGGACCCCTTCTTTTTTGACGACGACACGCTGCGCTTCCTCCTCGCGCAAAACGGCGCAGGGAAGGACGTGACGGTCATCGAGGGCGTGATGGGCTATTACGACGGCATCGGCCTTGATTCCTCGCGCGCGAGCACCTTTGAGGTCGCGCAGCGGACGGAAAGTCCCGTCGTGCTCGTGCTGAACGCGAAGGGCGCGGGACTGTCGGCGCTGGCCGTGCTCGACGGATTTCTGCACTTTGCGACGGAAAACCGCATCCGCGGCGTCATTCTGAACGGCTGCACGGCGATGAGCTATCCGACGCTTGCGCGGGCGATCGAAGAACGCTTCGGCGTGCGCGCCTGCGGCTTTCTGCCGCAAATGCCCGACTGCTCGCTCGAGAGCCGCCACCTCGGCCTCATCACCGCGGCAGAGGTGAATGATCTGAAAGAAAAGATGCAGCGTCTCGCCGCCAAGGCGCGGGAGACGATCGATTTGAACGCGCTGCTGCAAATCACGAAGAGCGCGCCGCCGCTCGCATTCACGCCGCCGGACATTTCGGATGCGGGCGAGCATGTGCGCATCGGCGTCGCGCGCGACAGGGCATTTTGCTTTTACTATGAAGACAGTCTGGAACTCCTGCGCCGCTTAGGGGCGGAGCTTGTGCCGTTCAGCCCGCTGTCGGATGAACGCTTACCGGAAGACCTGCACGGCCTGTACCTCGGCGGCGGCTATCCCGAGCTCTACGCGGAGCGGTTGGAGGCAAACGCCGCCATACGCGCTTCTATCCGCGCGGCGGTGGAAAGGGGACTGCCCTGCGTCGCCGAGTGCGGCGGCTTTATGTACCTGACGCAGTCCATCGCGGGACATGCGATGGCGGGCGTTTTATCGGGCAGCTGCTTCGACGCGGGGAAGCTGACGCGCTTTGGCTACGCGACATTGACGGCGCAGCGGGATTCGATGCTGTTTGCCGCGGGCGAGCAGATCCCCGCGCACGAGTTCCACCGCTGGGATGCGGAAAATCCGGGCGAGGACTTCCTCGCGGAAAAGCCAAGCGGAAGAAGCTGGCGCTGCGCGTATGCCGGCGAAACGCTCTACGCGGGCTATCCGCATTTCCACTTTTACGCAAACCTGAGCGCCGCGGTGCGCTTTGTTGAAGCCTGCCGAAAGGAGAAACACCGCTATGAGTGAGCCGATGAAGCCGATGGAAATTGAACAGCGCAGCTTCGAGATCATCACGGAGCTGCTGGGGGACCGCGTGCTCGACCCCGAAAACGAGCTTGTCATCAAGCGTGTCATCCACACGACGGCAGATTTTGACTATGCCGACAATCTGACGTTTTCCGACCACGCGGTGCAAAAGGGTATCGCCGCGCTGAAAGGCGGCTGCGACATTGTCACCGACACGCAGATGGCGAAAGCTGGCATCAACAAGATGATCCTCGCAAGCCTCGGCGGCGAGGTGCACTGCTTCATGTCCGACCCCGACATCGCGCAGGAGGCGAGATTGCGCGGCGTGACGCGGGCGTTCGTCTCGATGGAAAAGGCGGCGGCGCTTGAAAAGCCCTGCATCTTCGCCATCGGCAACGCACCGACGGCGCTGCTGTCGTTAGAGCAGCTGATGGAAGAGGGAAAAGCCGCCCCCGCGCTCATCATCGGTGTGCCGGTGGGCTTTGTGAATGTGGAGATAAGCAAGGAGCGCATCATCGAAAAGGCGCGCGCGCCGTACATCGTCGCGCGTGGACGCAAGGGCGGCAGCAACGTGGCCGCGGCCATCTGCAATGCCCTGCTCTATCAGATCAAGCGGTAAAAAGATGGAAGAATATCTCGTAAAGGACGGTAAGCGCCTGCGCCTCGGCTACACAACCGGCTCGTGCGCCGCCGCGGCGGCCAAGGCTGCGGCGTGGATGCTGCTGACGGGCAGGAGGAAGGAGTCCATCCGCCTGCAAACGCCGAAAGGCATCGAGCTCAATTTAGACGTGCTGGACATTCAGCGGTCCGCGGACGAGGTGCGCTGCGCCATCCGAAAGGACAGCGGTGACGACCCCGACGTGACGCGCGGTACGCTCATTTTTGCCGCGGTGAGAAAATCGGCCACACCCGGCGTGACCATCGACGGCGGCGAGGGCGTGGGCCGGGACCAGCCTGTGGGAGCGGCGGCTATCAACTCCGTGCCGCGAAAAATGATCGAAGAGAACGTGCGCGAGGTCTGCATGCTCGTCGGATACGACGGCGGCATTGACGTGACGATCTCCGCGCCGGAGGGCGAGGCGCTCGCGAAAAAGACTTTTAACCCGCGCCTCGGCATTGAGGGTGGCATCTCCATTCTGGGCACGACCGGCATCGTCGAGCCGATGAGCGAGCAGGCATTGCTTGACACCATCCGCGTGGAACTGCGGCAGCGGCGCGAGAACGGCGCGGACTACATCCTCCTTGCGCCCGGCAACTACGGCGCAGACTACATCCGCGATTTTATTGGGCTTGACCCGAAGACGGCGGTGCTGACGTCGAACTTCATCGGCGACAGCCTGGAATTCTGCAAGGAATTCGGTTTTCACGGCGCGCTGCTCATCGGGCACATTGGTAAGTTCGTCAAGCTCGCGGGCGGCATGTGGAACACGCACTCGAAATTTGGCGACTGCCGCATGGAGATCATCGCCTCGCACAGCGCGGCGCTGGGCCTGCGCGCAGAACGCACGGAGGAAATTCTGCACTGCGCCACCTGCGACGACGCGCTGCGCATCCTGGACGAAGAGGGGCTGAAGGATGCCTTCCTCGTGCGTCTGGGACAGCGCATCGGCACGATGCTCGGCTATAAGAGCGGCGAACTCCAGAGCGGCGCAATCTTATTTTCGAAAGAATACGGTTTCCTCTGCGAAACGGAAGGCGCGGAGGAACTGCTCGAACAGATCAGGGAGGGCTGAACGTGGTACATTTTGTTGGCGCCGGAAGCGGCGCGCCGGATCTCATCACGCTGCGGGGCGCAAGGCTCCTTGGCGAAGCAGATGTGGTGATCTACGCGGGTTCGCTGGTGAATCCCGAGCTGCTTACACTCACGAAACCGGGCTGCGAGGTTCACGACAGCGCGAAGCTGACGCTTGAAGAGGTCATCGCCCTCATCGAGCGGGCGGAGCGCGAGGGAAAGACCACCGTGCGATTGCACACGGGCGACCCGAGCATTTACGGCGCGGTGCGCGAGCAGTTCGACGCGCTCACAGAGCGCGGCATCGACTTTGATGTCTGCCCCGGCGTCAGCTCGTTCTGCGGCGCGGCGGCGGCGCTGCGGGCGGAATACACGCTGCCGAACGTGAGCCAGACGGTCATCATCACGCGCACGGCGGGCCGCACGCCGGTACCCGAGCGTGAGTCCATCCGCAGCTTGGCCGCGCATCAGGCGACGATGGTGCTGTTCTTGAGCACCTCACTCACAGAAAAGCTGCAAGGCGAGCTCCTTGCGGGCGGCTATGGAGAGACAACGCCCGCGGCTGTCGTTTACAAGGCGACATGGCCGGAGGAGAAGATCTTCCGCTGCACGGTGGGCACGCTGCATAAGACAGTGACGGAAAACGGCATGAAAAAGACGGCGTTGATCGTGGTGGGCGGCTGCCTTGGCGGCGAGTATCTGCGCTCGCTGCTCTACCATCCCGACTTTACGACGGAATACCGCAAGGGGAAGGCATGAAGATCGCAATTTTTGCCTACAGCCACGGCGGCTGCGCGGCAGCGCGGCGCGTTCGCGCGGTGCTGGCGGAGGCGGAAACCGTCTGCTACGCGGTACCGCGATTGGAAGAAGCGGGCTTCCTGCCGCTTGCGAAGGACATCTACCGCGAGCGCTTTTCGTCGATGGATGCGCTCATCTTCATCGGCGCGTGCGGTATCGCCGTGCGTGAGATCGCGCCGTATCTTGTGAGCAAAAAGACCGATCCCGCGGTGCTCTGCATCGACGAGAAAATGCAGTTTGTCATTCCGCTGCTCTCCGGTCATATCGGCGGGGCGAACGATCTGGCGCGCCGCCTTGCCGCGGCGCTCGGCGCAGCAGCGGTCATTACGACGGCGACGGATGTGAACGGTAAATTTGCTGTCGACGCCTGGGCGGCGAAAAACGGTTGCGCCATCTCGAGCATGCCGCTTGCGAAAAAGGTCGCGGCGGAGATTTTAGAGCACGACGTGCCGCTTGTGAGCGATTTTCCGATCAAGGGTGCATTGCCCGGCGGAATTGTGGAAAAGACGCAGGGCGCGCTGGGAATTGTGATCGGATACTGCACGAAAGAACCGTTTGCCGAAACGCTGCGCCTCACGCCGAGAGTATTGCGTGTCGGCATCGGCTGCCGCAGGGGAACTGCACAGGAAACCATTGAAGCCGCCGTTGCGGCGGTGCTTTCTGCGCATCAGCTGGATTCAAGCGCGGTCAAGGGCGTCTATTCCATTGACTTAAAGCAGCAGGAGGCGGGGCTGCTTGCCGCCTGCGCGAAGCACAACTGGCCGACGGTATTTTACACGGCGGAAGAATTGCGAGCCGTGGCGGGGGAGTTCACGGAATCGCCCTTCGTGCAGGGAGTGACAGGTGTCGGCAACGTCTGCGAGCGCGCGGCGCTGTGCGGCGCGGAGAAATTATTGGTGAAAAAGACTGCGGTGGACGGCGTGACCGTCGCCGTGGCGGCGGAGCATTGGGAGGTTTCCTTTGGGTAAAGTGATCGTGGTGGGCATCGGCCCCGGCAGCTATGAGGATATGACGATCCGCGCCGACCGCGCGCTGCAATCGTGCGACGCCATCGTCGGCTACGGAGTTTATGTTGACCTTGTGAAGGAGCGCTATCCGGACAAGGCGTTTTATGAAACGCCCATGACGCAGGAGACAAAGCGCTGCGCGCTCGCGCTTGATCTGGCGCGCGCGGGCAAGACCGTGGCCATGGTCTGCTCGGGCGACAGCGGCATTTACGGCATGGCGGCGCTCGTGTACGAGCTGCGCGGCGAGAGCGAAGAGCCTGAGATCGAGGTCGTCCCCGGCCTGACGGCGGCGTGCAGCGCCGCGGCGCTTTTGGGCGCGCCGCTGACGCACGACTTTGCCGTCATCAGCCTGAGCGACCGCCTGACGCCGTGGGAGACCATCGAAAAGCGCCTGACGCACGCGGCAAAGGCCGACCTGACCATCGCCCTTTACAATCCCGCGAGCCGTTCGCGACCCGCACATTTGAGGCGTGCGTGTGATATCCTGCTGCGCGACCTGCCGGACAGCCGCCTCTGCGGCATCGCGCGCAACATCGGCCGCGCGGGGGAAAGCTGGCGCACCCTGACGCTCGGGGAGCTCAGAGAGGCAGAGGTCGATATGTTCTGCACGGTGATCGTCGGCAACGTATCAACGAAGGAAATTGCGGGGCGGCTCATCACGCCGCGAGGGTACAAAAATGTGTAAGATCTGCATTTTCGCAGGCACGACGGAGGCGCGCCGACTCGTGGAGCTTTTGAGCACCCAGCCGGTCTCCGTCACGGCCTGCGTAGCAACGGAATACGGTGAAACGCTCCTGCCCGAAGGGGGCAACGTGACGGTGCGCTCGGGGCGTATCCCGGTGGACGGGATCATTCAAATGCTCTCCGACACGAAATTTGATTTGGTGATCGACGCGACGCACCCCTACGCGGCATCGATCACCGAGAGCGTTGCGCGCGCCTGCGCGGAGACAGGGACAGAATATCTGCGCCTTCTGCGCGAGGAGTCTGACAAGGTATCTGACTTTACTTGCGTGTTGAATGCGGAAGCAGCAGCGCTGTTCCTGTCGAAGACGGACGGAAATATCCTGCTGACGACCGGCAGCAAGGATCTGAAAACGTATAGCAAGGTAAAAGGCTTTACAGATAGAGCCTATGCGCGCGTGCTGCCGCTAGACGCGTCGCTCGCGCTCTGTCGCGAGGCGGGCGTGCAGCCGTCGCACATTTTAGCGATGCAGGGGCCGTTTTCCGAGGAGATGGACACGGCCATGCTGCGCGCCGTGTCGGCTAAGTGGCTCGTGACGAAGGACGGCGGCGAGGCGGGCGGCTTTGCCGCCAAGGTCGCCGCGGCGCGAAAGGCCGGGGCAAATGTGCTCGTGATCGGACGGCCAAAGCAGCGGGAGGGGAAGTCCTTTTCGCAGGTGTTGGACAGCTTGGAGTGCCGCTTTGGTTTCCGATTTGCGCAGAGTGTGAAGATCGTCGGTATCGGGCCGGGCAGCAGGGATGCGATGACGCAGGAGGCGCGCCGCGCGATCGAAGAGGCGGACTGCCTCATCGGCGCGAGACGCATGCTGGATGCCGCCGCGCGCGGCGGGCAGAAGACTTATGCCGCCATCGCACCACAGGAGATCGCGGACTTCATTCACGCGCACTGCGAATACCGGCAAAGTGCGGTCGTGATGTCGGGCGACACGGGCTTTTTCAGCGGCACGAGGAAGCTGCTACCGCTGCTTTCTGACTGCGAGGTCAGCGTGCTGCCGGGCCTGAGTTCGCTTTCCTACCTCTGTGCAAAGCTGCAAACGTCCTATGAGGACGTTCATGTCGTCAGCCTGCATGGCCGCGCGCACGACATCACGGCAGACGTGCGCGTGCACGCGCGCGTTTTCGCGCTCGTCGGCGGCGAGAATGGCGTGAACGGCCTGTGCCGAACGCTGGCGGAAAACGGCCTCGGCACCGTGACGGTGAGCGTCGGCGAACGTTTAAGCTACGAGGACGAGACCGTCACCACCAGTACGGCGGAGGAGCTGAAAGACAAGGCCTTTGCGCCCTTGAGCGCCGTGCTGATCGAAAACGACCATCCCGATGCCGTTGTGACGCACGGACTGCCGGACGAGGCGTTTTTGCGAGGCGCGGGCGAGGGCGGCGTTGTGCCGATGACCAAGAGCGAGGTGCGCGCCGTCGCGCTCTCGAAGCTCCGCCTGACCGAGCGCGTCGTCTGCTATGATATCGGCGCGGGAACGGGTTCGGTCGCCATCGAGATGGCGCTTCAGGCGAAGCACGGTCATGTCTACGCCGTTGAGCGCAGAGACGACGCGGTCGAGCTGTTGAAAAAGAATCAAGCGGCGTTCCATGTGGAGAACCTGACGGTCGTTTCCGGCACTGCGCCGGAGACGTGCCGCGATCTGCCTGCACCGACGCACGTCTTTATTGGCGGCAGCGCGGGCAACCTGCGTGATATTCTGTCGATGCTGCTTGCCAAAAATCCATACGTCCGCATCGTGGCGACGGCCGTCTCGCTTGAGAGCATCGCCGAGCTGACGGCGTGCATGAAGGATTTTGCCTTTACCGAGGCGGAGGCCGTCTCCGTCCAGATCGCCCGCGGCAAAAAGGCGGGATCGTACCACCTGATGGCGGGGCAGAACCCCGTGTATATCTTCACGATGCAGTCGGAGGAGAAACCATGATTTGCCTCATTTTGCCGCTTCTCATCGGCTTTGGCATCGACTGCGTTCTGGGCGATCCGCACAGCCTGCCGCATCCGGTCGTGCTGATCGGGAAGACGATCAGCGCGCTGGAGTGCGTCCTGCGGAGGATTTTCCCCAAAACGCCGCGCGGCGAGCGCGCGGCGGGCGCGGTGCTGTGGTTGATCGTCGCATTTCTTGCGACGGCGGTGCCCGCGCTGCTTCTGTGTTTGTGCGGCAGGGTGAGTCCGTGGCTGCGCCTCGCGGTCGAGAGCGTCATGTGCTGGCAGATCTTGGCGGCAAAGTCGCTGCGGGATGAGAGCATGAAGGTGTATCACGAACTCGAGCACGGCAGCATCGAATCAGCGCGCCGCGCCGTTTCGATGATCGTGGGACGCGACACGGCGGCGCTCGATGATGCGGGCGTGACGCGCGCCGCGGTCGAGACCGTGGCGGAGAACACGTCAGACGGCGTGGTCGCACCGCTGCTGTACCTTGCCATCGGCGGCGCGCCGCTGGGCTTTTTCTACAAGGCTGTGAATACGATGGACTCGATGCTCGGCTATGTCGAGCCGCCGTATAAGGACATCGGCCTTATGCCTGCGAAGGCGGATGATATTGCGAACTATCTGCCTGCGCGCATCTCTGCATTGCTGATGCTCGCAGCGGGCGGACTTCTGCGCATGGACGTGAAAAACGGCTGGAAGATATTCCGCCGCGACCGCTACAAGCACGCGAGCCCGAACTCCGCGCAGACGGAGTCGGTCTGCGCGGGACTTTTGGATGTGCGCCTTGCGGGCGATGCGTGGTACCACGGCGTGCTGCACAAAAAGGAGTACATCGGCGACGCACTGCGGCAGATCGGGCATGAGGATATCCCGCGCGCCTGCCGGCTGATGTACGGCACGACGCTTCTGGCGCTGCTGCTTGGCTGCGCGGTCCGGCTGCTGATTTTTTCGCTGTGAGGGAAGAGAATGCTTTATCAAACGGAAAACCGCCACGGCGGAGATATCTACGGCGGCATTGCGCTCGACTTTTCGGCGAATGTGAGCCCGCTCGGCACGCCGAGAAGCGTGACCGACGCGATCGAACGCGCGCTGCCCGAGCTCTACCGCTACCCAGACCCCTACTGCCGGACACTCGTACAGACGATCTCGGAATATGAGGGGGTGCCGAAGAACTTTGTCCTCTGCGGCAATGGCGCGTCCGAGCTGATCTATGCCTATTGCGGGGCCGTGCGGCCCAAGCGCGCGATGGAGCTCGCACCGACGTTTTCGGAGTATTCGCTTGCCTTGCGGCGGACAGGCTGCGAGGTCGTGCGCTTTGCGCTCAAGCAAGAGGAAAACTTTGACTTGGGGGAGAACTTTTTGCCGATCCTTGCGCGCGAAAAGATCGATGCGCTGTTCCTCTGCAACCCGAACAACCCGACGGGACGGCTCATTGCGGACGATTTGCTGGAAGAAATTCTGCGCATCTGCCGTGAGAAAAATATCGCGCTTTTTGTCGACGAGTGCTTTTTGAGCCTGTCGGACGGCGGCGTTGATCTGACGCCGTCCCTATCTGACTTCCCGCAGCTTTTTATCCTCAAGGCCTTTACGAAGAGCTTTGGCATGGCGGGGCCTGAGCGCGGACGAGGCATTGCTGCGGAAGATGTCGGCGGCGGTGCCGCCGTGGAATGTCTCGACGCTTGCACAGGCGGCGGGCGTCGCCGCGCTGGGCGATGCGGAGTTTCTGGAGAAAAACCGAACCATCATCCGAGCGGAGCGCCCGTGGCTCGAGGAAAAACTGAGGAAATTCGGCTTTTGGATGTGCCCATCGCAGGTGAATTACATCTTATTCCGTGGCGATGTGGGCTTGACGGAACAGCTGCGAGCGCGCGGCGTCGCGATCCGCGACTGCGCAAATTTCGAGGGCCTGACATCCGGCTGGTATCGCGTCGCGGTCCGGCAGTACGAGGAAAACGAACAGCTTATCGCGGCAATCAGAAGCGTGGGAAAGGAGTGAGCGCATGGCAAAAACTATCATGATCCAGGGGACGATGTCCAACGCGGGCAAGAGTCTGCTGGCCGCGGGGCTCTGCCGCGTTTTGAAGCAGGACGGCTATCGCGTTGCCCCGTTCAAGAGCCAGAATATGGCGCTCAACTCGTTCATCACGAAAGATGGCGGCGAGATGGGGCGCGCGCAGGTGGTGCAGGCTGAGGCCGCGGGCATCGAGCCGGATGTGCGCATGAATCCGATTTTACTGAAGCCGACGACGGACGTCGGCAGTCAGGTCATCGTGAACGGACGCGTACAGGGCAATCTGCCCGCGATGGAATACTATCGCAGAAAGCGCGACTTGATCCCCGCGGTGATGGAGGCCTATGAGAGCTTGGCACGCGAGTACGACATCATCGTCATCGAGGGCGCGGGCAGCCCCGCGGAAATCAATTTGCAGGAAAACGACATCGTCAACATGGGTCTTGCCCGCATGGTGGATGCGCCGGTGCTGCTGGTGGGCGACATCGACCGCGGCGGCGTGTTCGCCCAGCTCTACGGCACGGTCGCGCTGCAAAGTGAAGAGGACAGAAGGCGCATCAAGGGCGTTGTTGTCAACAAATTCCGCGGTGACCGCGCCATTCTGGAACCGGGGCTCAAAACGCTTGAGGAGCTCTGCGGCGTACCCGTGGCGGGCGTTGTGCCATACCTCCATGTCGACATCGACGACGAGGATAGCTTGAGTGAACGCTTCGGGCGGGATAAGGAGCCGCGGCTCATCGACATTGCGGCCATCCGCCTGCCGCGCATTTCGAACTTTACGGATTTTTCGCCGTTTGAGCGCTACGAGAATGTCTCGCTCCGCTATGTGGAGCGGGCGCGGGACCTGCGCGCGCCGGATATGATCGTGATTCCCGGTACGAAGAGTACGATCGCCGACCTCCAATGGCTCCGCCAGAGCGGGCTGGAGGCGTCGATCCAAAAGGCTGCGAGCGGCGGCACGCTGGTTTTCGGCGTCTGCGGCGGCTATCAGATGCTGGGGCGGCACATTTCCGACCCCGAACAGGTCGAGGCCGCGGGCGTGACGGAGATCGACGGAATGGGCCTTCTGCCGCTCGAAACAGTATTTCAGGGCGAAAAGGTGCAGACGCAGACAAACGGCGTCTTCTCCGGCGTCGCGGGACTGTTCTCTGAGCTGAACGGCAAGCGCTACGCGGGCTACGAGATCCACATGGGCCGCAGCGAAGAAGCGCGCGGCGCGCTCTTCAGCATGGGCAATGTCTACGGCAGCTATGTCCACGGTATTTTCGATGAACAAGAGGTCGCCGACACGATCTTAAAAGCGCTGTGCACGAAAAAGGGCGTTTCCTTTGAATCGCTCGGCACCTTTGACGCGAAGGCTTACAAAGAGCGGCAGTACGATCTGCTGGCAGACGCGGTGCGCGCGGGGCTCGATATGCCACTCATCTACCGCATTTTGAATCAGGAGGTGTGAGCATGCAGGGGCTTATTCATCTGTACTTCGGCGACGGCAAGGGCAAGACGACCGCGGCGGTCGGACTGAGCATCCGCGCGGCGGGCGCTGGAAAGCGCGTGCTGTTTGCGCAGTTTTTGAAGGACGGCAGCTCGTCGGAACTGAACGTCCTGCGCGCGCTGCAAAATGTTGAGGTCGCGTGCTGCGAGCAGAACTTCGGCTTTTTCAAGGCGATGGACGGGCAGACGAAAGCGGCGGCGCGGCTGGCCTATTCCGCGCTGCTGGAAGACGTGATGCGAAAGAGCGCGGACGGCGTCGATCTGTTCGTGCTCGACGAGGCGGTCGCCGCCTGCAACCACGGCTTGATCGAAGAGGCAACGCTGATCGACTTTCTGCGCGGTAGACCAAAAGCGCTTGAAGTCGTGCTGACGGGGCGAGATCCGTCGCAGCATTTGCTGGACGCCGCCGACTATGTGACGGAGATGCGCAAGCGCAAGCACCCGTTTGACCGAGGAATCGCGGCGCGGCGCGGCGTCGAATTTTAAGGAGGGGAGAGCCATGCAGAAGGAATTGGACGCGCTTGTGCGCGAAGTTTTGCCGCTTGATCGCAGCGCGATGACAGCGGCGGAAGCGTATCAGGCGCGGCTTGCCAAGCCCCCCGGCAGCCTCGGGCGGCTCGAAGAGATCTCCATCCAGCTTGCGGGGATCACAGGGCGGGTGCACAATGCGCTCAATAAAAAGCAGCTGCTCGTCTTCGCTGCGGACAACGGCGTGGTGGCCGAGGGCGTTTCCAGCGCGCCGCAGTCCGTGACGAAGCAGCAGACCATCAACCTGATGCGGGGCAAGACGGGAGCTGCGGTGCTGGCAAAGCACTTTGGCTGCGGCTTGACCGTGTGCGATGTCGGCGTGAATGCCGATATTTGCGAGAGCGCCGTTTTGAACTGCAAGATCGCCTACGGCACGCAAAATATCTGCACCGGCCCCGCGATGACGCGGGAGCAAACCTTACAGGCCATCCTGACCGGCGCAGAGATCGCGAGGACGGTCGACGCGGACGTGATCGGTGTCGGCGAAATGGGCATCGGCAACACGACGACCTCTTCGGCGGTGCTGGCCGTGCTACTGGGAGCGGACGTCGAGGCCGTGACGGGCCGCGGCGGCGGTATCACGGAGGAGAGCTTTCGCAAAAAGAAAGCGGTCATCCGCACCGCCATTGAGGTAAATCGGACGGACAGGGACGACGTTGTCGGCGTCCTTTCCAAGGTCGGCGGCTTTGACCTCGCGGCGATGTGCGGCGCATTTTTGGGCGCGGCGGCGGCACGCCGGCCGGCGGTCATCGACGGCCTCATTTCCGCCGCGGCGGCGCTGTGCGCCGTCAGGCTGTGCCCGAATGTGCGCGGCTA
>OCQB01002300.1_pt1 | contig 13018 bp, 9 predicted proteins | sample 1538631 | NCBI WGS metagenome assembly OCQB01 (sample SAMN04571713, study PRJEB22368) | human gut metagenome | biome: human gut; material: stool | host: Homo sapiens | place: Luxembourg | collected 2012-10-19
CGATATTTTACAACAAGTACAAGATGATAGTGCATCGTGCATTATTGTCTAATTTAATCGCATATCACCTTTCTTTATCGACTGACTTTATTATATCATGAATTTAGTATTCTTCAAGCATAAGTAAACGCAATTCATCCCCCACCTTAGAGGTGAGGGACTTCTTACTACAAAAGGTTAAAATTTCTTGGGCATCACTATTATTTAAATTTTTATCTATTCTATTAGCAATATCTATAAGTTTAACTGTTTTTTCTAGATACTCTAATCTTTTTTGATTTACTGCATATCCTTGTAACATATAGTCTTTTAATACTTTATTTGCCCATTTTCTAAATATAATACCATTTTGTGATTTAACACGATAACCAACACTTATAATCATATCAAGATTATAATACTCAATATCACGAGTCACTTTTCTATTACCTTCAGTTTGAACTGTCGCAAATTTTGCGACAGTTGAATTATCAAGTTCTTCCTTCAAAGCATTATTGATATGTTTGCCTATAGTTTTCACATCTCTATCAAACAGCTCTGCCAACTGTTCACGGTTTAACCACACAGTCTCATCCTTCATATTAACTTCTAATTTAACATTTTGATTTTCAAATAAAATTATCTCATTTTTCATATAAAACCTCCCACTATTTATATTTTAATTTAATTTGTCATATTCTTCATCAGTTACTTGTTCACACCATTCATTAGATGTATTTTCACCAGGTACTTCAATAGCTATATGACTAAAGTATGAATCTTTTTTAGCTCCATGCCAGTGTTTAATATTAGCAGGTATTGTAATTACCATACCAGAAGCTAAACTGACAGCTTCTTTTCCTTCTTCTTGATACCAACCATATCCTGCTGTACAAATTAGTATCTGTCCACCACCTTTAGTAGCATGATGAATATGCCAATTATTACGACAAGCTGGTTCAAACGTAACATTAGCTAAAAGCACAGTTTCTTTAGGATTAGTCAAAGGATTAAGATAACTTTTACCAATAAAGTACTTAGCAAAATCTACATTTTCCTTTCCTAAACCAAAAACATTTTCCTTATCAAATTCTTCTTTTTGATTCATTAACATCATTCCTTTCTAAGATATTTTTCCTCATCTCAAATATATATTATCACATTTTTATAATGGTTGGGCATACAGGTTTTCGTATGTCTATAGCTTATATATTTTCATAATTATTATTTATCATGAAATATTGCCTATTTTCACCTCAATAACATAAAATCACATTTTTCTTATAATAGAAAACAATTTTTACTCATCTATATAAACTTCCTTTTTCATTTTAAACACTGCCCAAGCATTAGGTCATCCCATATAAAAAGCTAGCTGAGTTACTATTTCTACAAACTTCTTTTTGGTTAAACCATTATTCTTAGCATTTTTAATATGATAAGCTAAACTACTATCTAAGATTCCTTTTCCCATAAGAGTAGCTATTGATATCATACTTATATCTCTTAAAGATAATTTATTTTCTCTACTCTAAACATCGTCTAATAATAAATTTCATTATATTTAGTAAATTCCAATAAAACCGCCTAATTACTCTCTCTATAGCTAAAGCTGTAAAGATTGACATAAGATAGTGTCCACACCAAACAGTTCGTCAATATAGATTATTTTATATTATTAGTAACCTCAGCCTTTGCTACATCACAACAGTCTTGATAGTTATAAGGATAAGCATTAACTGGTTATCTGCTCCTGTTAACTTGCTAATTTCTTCTGCTACTATCTCTTTATTACCCTTTGTAATATTTCTAATATAATTTTCCCTGTACAAGAAAATAAACTACTAAACTTTTCATCCTTCATTTCTTCTTAATTTTGGTACAATTAAATTATAAAACCAGGAGGTTAACTCCCGGTCAATACTTTATTGAAATTTTCTTATATCAGCAACTCTTGCTGCAAAGTATGGTTTATCTTTAGATGTTTCTTTAAGAAAGATAGCAAAAGTCTTATCTACATAAAAGTATCTTTTTGATTTATTATCCTCAATAGATGATTTCATTACATCCATGCCTGCCTCACTTTTTATTTTTCCTCCTACATCATCTAGAGTAAACTTAATGGTTTGAAGAGCTGTCCCTATTTCTATTAAATTACCTTCACTATCTTTAATAGGTTGTCCTTCTAACTCTTTATATTCTTTCATGACATTAAGACTTAAGTATGGCATCTTAAAATAATCTCTATCTATAGTAAATTCATTATCTTTATATCCTTTAGATTCACTTGTTATATTATTATATATTTCTCTAAAGTTATTACCCTTAGGATTCTTATTAATTATAACTTCATCATTTGATGTCGTTAAAAGTTTAATAGCAAAATCATCTTCATTATTATAATAAAGTACTTTTATCTGTTTCGCTAACTCTTCATCTTTATCTTTTATTCCAAAGTATTTAATACTATCATACTTATCATTAAACTTCCCATTATCTAACTTATTAAATTTCTTAGGATATTTAAATTCTCTATATAACATACTATAGAAGAAATAATTATTAGGAGATGAATTAGTAAAATCAAACTTATCTAAGATATCACTTTTCTGATTAAATTTATCTTTTATTCCTTTAATTATTTTATTTTTAAGTTCAATACTTTTAACTCCATAAGTCTTATAATAATAATCACTTGATATGTCACTTTCCTTAAACTCTTCTTTATTTAAATTATCTAGAAAGGTATTACTCTTATCAAACTTAACATCTTGTTTTACAATATCATTTTTTAAATCATTAAATATCAACTGAAAAGTAGGACACCAACTACTATCTTTAGCAATAACGTCTTCCATAGTAGGTACTACATCTACTCCCTTAGTTTCTTTTATGTCTTTTTTAAAAGCAAACTTACTAAGACCAATAACTGCTATCATTACTGCTAATAAACTACTAAATATTAGTTCTTTTTTCATTGTCATTCTCCCTTATCATTACTATTTATCGTATTTATAAAACCCTTCTCCACTAGCTTTTCCTAGTTTTCCTTCGTCTAAATATTTCTTTAGTAATTTATGCATTCCCTTAAAGTTATAAGGGGCTAGAAAAGATGGTATCTTAACATACATTTCTACTATATTATAAGCTGTTTTTAACCCTACTGTATCTAGTATTTGAAATGGTCCTTCAGGTGAACCTGTTCCAATAGTCCAAGCTTTATCAATACTTGCTGGATCTGATATTTCATTTACCACTAAGTCAAGAGCAGAAAACAAGAAAGGTATTAACATAGAATTTAAAAGATAACCTGACTTTTCTTTTCTAACTGGTAGTGGTATCATATTAATTTCTTTAGCAAAGTTTAAAACTATATTAAAGTATTCTTCTTTAGTATCTTTCTGTTTCATTATCTCTGCTATATTATTTTTCCAAATAGAGTTAGCAAAATGTAGAGCTAAAAACTTATCTGGTCTATTTGTATACTTAGCAAGACGACTTGGTAACATAGTAGATGAGTTAGTAACTACTATTGTTTTACTAGGTAATACCTTACTAAGTCTTATAAACATATCTTTTTTAGCCTCAAACTCTTCACTCATTGATTCAATAACTAAATCAGCATCATTTACTGCCTTTGCTAAGTCTAGTTCTAGTTTTATATTGTTAAGGGCATCTTCTGCTTTCTTTAAACATTTATCTTTATCAAAATCATCATATGATGATATTCCATTACACCAAGTATCATATGATTTATCTTTAGCCATTAAATTAATAGCCTCTATATAAGTTTCTTTTAGTTTAGCAAGTTTCGGTTTACATCTTTCTATACTTCCTTCACTTCTAAGATATATTACTACCTTAAATCCCATATAGCTTGCTTGATAAGCTATCTGACTACCTAAAACTCCGCCACCTAGTATTGTAATATTTTTCATAATTAATCCATCTCCTTATCATTACAAATAACAACTTCATCAACATTATCCCAAGATATCTTATTATCATTACCTAATATTTTTTTAAGTTTCTCATCAAGTTCATCTTTTTTAAATGGTTTAGATAGATAATCACTAAATCCTAAGTTTTTATACTTTTCTTCACACCCAGATAAAGCATCAGCTGTAAGTGCTATTACTGGAGTTATAAAACTATCATCTTTCTTTAGTTCCTTTAGTGTTTCATCTCCACTCATTTTTGGCATCATTATATCCATTAAAATAACATCATACTTACTACCATTACTTATCTTTTCTAAACATTCTTTTCCTGAATTACAATCATCAACTTGATATTTTAAATCTTTAAGAATCTTAGTAGTTACTTTTATATTTAAATTATTATCATCTACTATTAATATCTTTTTATTACTAGTATTTATTTTGGTATTAGTACTATTACTATCTTTATCTTTCTTAAGTTCTTGCCTCTTAGATATTTTTTGTGGAATGTTAACTACAAACAATGAACCAGTTCCAAATCTACTTTGAACATTTATTTTACCATTCATTAAGTTAACTAATGATTTAGTAATAGCAAGTCCAAGTCCTGTTCCTTCAATAGTAGTATTTTTTTCATCTAGACGTTCAAATTTAGTAAATAGTTTCTCTATATTTTCTTTTTTTATTCCTCTACCCGTATCTTGAACACTTATTATTAAGTTACAATTATTTCCTCTATTAATACATTTAACAGTTAAACTTACTTTTCCTTTATCTGTATATTTAATAGCATTAGTTAATAAGTTATTTACTATAGTTTTAACATGAAGTTTATCACCTATTAAAATATCTGGTATATCTATAGCTAAATCCATTTCAAATTCTATTGGTTTATCTCCTATTCTAGTAGCAGTTACTCTAGCTAGTTTAGTGATTTCTTCTTTAAAGTTATACTCTTGTTCTACTAATTCCATGTGATCATTTTCTATTTTATTAATATCTAATATATTACCTACTATTTCAAGTAGAGTATCTGATGCATTTTTAATATCTGTTGTATCTTCTACTACTTCTTTAGGTACCCTATCTTTATAACTTTCTATATCTTCTGATAAACCAACTATAGCATTAAGAGGAGTTCTAATCTCATGAGACATACTTGATAAGAAATCACTTTTAGCTCTATTAGCTTTCTCTGTTCCTGTCTTAGCAAGTTCTAGTTGAGCAATTAATTTTACATCAGGGTTTTCAATAGTAAAGTACATTAAAAATGTTACAAATACAATCATAGATGTTGATAATAAGTATTCAGGATGAGCTCCTTGGATATAGGATATTAATCCTCCTAAGATAATGTATATTATCATAGGATAGTATTTTTTTTCAGTTATTCTTTTTATTTTAGTAACTAATATTAAAACCCATAATAAAGCATAACATCTAGTAAAAGAGAAAACAAACTTTACAGCCGGTCCTGTTGAATATACCATATCCTTTTTACTAATACATTCCATTGGAAGTATTAGAGCTATCAAGAAGGAAAAAATGGTTAAAGACATAACTACTACTTTACTATAGAATATATATTTTTCTTTTCTCTCATCTGGTAACTCATCATTTATTGATATAGCAAGAACATAATAGGAGACTAATGATGTATATATTAGAATAAATAGTAAATAACTCCTTGCAAATATTTCATTTAATATTGGATACATATCTATATGAAACATAAAGAAATAAGTGCCAAGGGAGACTATACATCCTATTAAACAAGTTATTACTATATAACTATATATTTTAGTTTCTAAGTTTTTGGCTCGTGGTTTGGAAAAATAAACAACTGTAAGTAGTATAATATAAATAAGACTTAATAAGGTAAAAGAATTACCTGGATTTTTAACCATAATAAACGCCTTCCTATCTAATAATATAATAACATATTTTTAGATAAAAAAAGAACATTATTTTTCAAATATTCTATTTTTTACTAATTATCCTATTGAATATGGATTTAGTGATGTTCCATCACCCTTAGTTATTTGAACATCAGCTCTTAAATTTATAACTGGGCGGACACCGATGGGAGACGCCACGCCACGCCACAGATCTAAACTGCCTGAAGGCATCACAGACCAAACGTCAGCATCCGAGTAGCTAGAACTAAAGTTAAACGGAGAGAGCGTCCAAAAGTACTTACCATTATATAGATAATAATTGCTGTTTGGAGAATACGCTCCATTATAGTAACTTCTTCCTCCAGCTAGAGTTACCTCATCAGCTAAAATTAATCCTACTGGATAGTCTAGTTTAGCACTTTCATTTGACATTTTAAATTTATCATTATTCTTACTGCATTTTAAACTTGGTTTTTTACTATCTTGTAAACGATTAAATGCCCCATATGTAGTTGATGGTGTTGTTAAATATCCTGAACCACTCGCTATACTTCTATCACTACAGAATGTTTCATCTGCTAGTTTATCACTATAACTTGTCATATTTGTTTTATACCAATTATCTAGTTTTGTTTTAATTGGTGAATCAGTCTTATTTGTTTGTGCTGTTAATAAACTATTTGAACTATAACTTATTGGTTGTACTTTCATTTCAGTAGCACTATCATACCCAACGATTTTATATACTACATTACAACTAGTATTTAAACAGCTATATAACTGATTATTTACTATCTCTTCATGATTATCATTCCATGTTAACTCTTTTATATTTCCTGTTAAAGTAAATTTCTTTGTTGATTGATCAAAGGTATATCCTGTTCCAAAATTATATTTTGTTGTATTAGTAAACCAGTCATAACCTGTTATTTCATTACTTTCATGTAATGAAAAGTCTTCATTATATTTATATCCTACATAAGTTGGATCCCAATACTTATCATTAAATACTGAAGTTCCTATTGTAACAGCATCTCCTGTATCTGAGGTACTTTTACCAGAATAAATCATTCTGACACTGCCATCACCATTGCGTCTAATTATTCTCCAGATAAATCCTGCAAAAGATACATAGTTATTTTTAACTGCTCCTCTATAGTAATAACTTTCCCATTCATCATCTTCTGTCATATATAATCCATCTGTTTCTGTATCATTTGGAGCTGTCTTTGTAAAGTCTGGGGTGCCTTTAGCTTTTATTGCAGTTTTGGCCACATCAGTTGATGCTTCATGATTATTCATTACTAACATACAATCTGATAATGTTGTGAAACCATTTTCTTGACAATATTTATCCTCCGCTTTTGCTACTGTATCACTTGTTTGTCCATAAACACTTACTTTTACTTTATAAGTTAATCCTCCATTATCATTCTGAGGATTATAATTTTCATCTACCCAGATTCTTAATCTATAATTAATTGTTGTATCCCCTTGTTGATTTAAATTACCAGTATATAAACTCATCATATCAGCTGGTCTTCCAGTATAAACATTTCCAGATGGCTCTTCATAATATGTTCTTGGAGCCATTACTTCAGTCTCTTTTCCATTACTATCTACTGTAGTTAAATAGTACTTAATATTATTACCACTAAAAGTATTACCCGTTTCTTCTTTAGCTGCTATTTCATAGTTTATATCTGTATTACCTGTAATTGATGATTTAACAGTAAAATCAAAGCATTCTCCAGTATTTTTTCTAGTCTTTCCTGTGTTATCAGTTGTTGGTAGTGCATTATTTATAGTGATAGTATTACTACTTTCTGTATATAGCATAGTGATTGCACCAGTAGTAATTTTATTTTCTTTCTTACCTAGTTCACTATAAGTAAAGGCAGAATAACTTATTCCTATTACTACTATTAGTATAAAAACTGAAACTCCTATTGTTAAAATATCTTTCAACTTTTCCTTAGTCATTTATTATCACTCCTTTTATTTTAGTATTATGTAAACTTCTATATTTATACCTTTGACAGTTTAATATTACTACTCTCATTCTATCTGCTACCCTTCTATCTAATAAACACAAAAAAAGATAGACTACGTCTATAGTTCTATCTTTAAAGCACAATAAAAGAAAGTAGTACTATTGCTTAAATTGCCGCTCACCATGTTAACTAATTGTAAACTTGTATTATTCATGGTGGAGTCACCCCTACTTTCTTCAATTTTATTAAGTGTCAATCAACATCAATCAACAATCAACACACAAATATCTTACATTCAAATATTAACAAAATTAAACAATTAGTTCAATAGTTTTCCTATTTTTTCTTAATTAATGTTTTTTGTTTTGTAAAGCTTATTCTATCTGGTTGTTCCCCTTTTATAAAGTATCCATCAAATATCGGATCATCTACTATTTGATAATCTATATCTTCAAACTTAACTTTTTCTAAGGTTGAGAAGTCAACTTTCCCATTTATCGTATAAGGAATATGATCTACTAAAGTATAAGCAAGTGCCATATCACGTTCACCTGGTAACATTTCTTTTGTCTTAGAAACTATTTCTTTAAATATATCTTTACCAACTGACTTATCTTTTAATTCAATAAAGGCGGTTGGAATAACCCCTTCATCACGATAAGCATTTTTAATTCCTACTACAGCACAATCTCTTACTTCATCAAAAGTATTAATTGCATCTTCTATTGGAACAGAATTAACTTGATGTCCATCTGGTCTTTTCATAAGTCTTTTATATCTTCCAGTATGTACTAAAACGCCATCCTCTCTAATATAACCTTTATCTCCTGTTTTACAGTATTTGATATTAGTCTTTTCATCTTCATAGAAAAAGTTCTTTGTTTCTTCTTCGTTTCCTATATATCCCATAAATTGAGTTGGAGTATTAACATATATTTCTCCTTCTTGATTATATGGTAATTCCTCATTTGTTTCTCTATCAGTAATTCTAACATTTACTGAAGGATATAATACTCCACAACTACCTTCCATATGACTATTTTGATTATCTACAGTTGTTGCTATCATCATAGTTTCTGTTGAACCATATCCATAAGTTATTTTTTGTTTACAATTATTCTTCTTTAATGTTTCATTAATCTTTTCTAACTTACTAGGTGATATTTTATCTCCACCCATTACTAATAACTCTGCAAAAGATAAATCAGTACCATTAATATATTTACTATCAGGAAACATTTCATAAAGTCTTGGAACACCAATTACGATATTAGGTTTCTTTTTTACATATATTTGATCAAACTTATGCGCTTCTATTTTAGGAATTAAATCAACTATTATTCCATGAGAAAGTGCTCCATGCATTCCAACAGATGAGCCATAGAGTGAAAAGAATGGTATATAACCAAAGAATGTCATTCCTCTTTTTAAGTGTGGTGCTATATACTCTATTTGATTAGAAGTTACATTATATCCTTTATTCGATTCCATTGCTCCCTTAGGAGTACCAGTTGTTCCACTAGTGTTCATTATAGCAGCTGGTATATCAGGATTATACAAAGAATCTGTTAATACACCATAGTCTTTAGCCGTTTTCATAAATTCACTTTGCATCAAGACTTTTTTGTCTTGTTTAATCATTCTCTTTAATTCATATAACTTTTCTTTAGCTGTATAAAGTGCTTTTACTTCTAAAGCACTCTTAGATAATTTTTCTTTTGACTTAATAAAATCATCATGAGGTGATGCTACAATAATATTATCAGCTGGAATATCATTTGCTATAACATTCTTATTCATTGTATCAAGTAGTGATACTAAAAGTTTAGAGTTAGATATAGTCATACAATCAATTATTCTCTTAGCTGAACATCTTGGATCTACTAAGTATGGAGTAACTCCTATTCTATTACAAGCATAAAAATAAACCATTGTCTCAGGTATATTAGGTAAACAAATAGTAATATTATCCCCTTCATTTAATCCATATTTCTTTAAAGCTTTAGCTGTTTCTTCAACTTTTTTATCAAAAGTTCTTAATGTTCTATTCTGTCCAAAGTAAGAATAGATAATATCATCTTCATGCCCCTTATTCTTTTTTTTCATAAAATCATACATCTTCATATCAGTATCTTCCAAGACTTTTAAATCAATATCTTCAGAATAATACTTATAACTTGGTCTATCTATACTAGCATATCCAGTTGTTTTTTCCATATTATTACCTCCCTAATGTGAAATTACTTTTATTTTATCATAGGAGTTTTATTTTTCAAGAGAAAAGGAAATAATTTCTATAATTAAATTATTTTCCTTCTATATAACAAACTACTATTTGGTAAATCTAAGTAAATAGCCATCCGGATCTTGTAATAAAAACTGCTTATCTTCTACATAGTGATTATCTACTCTATACCTATCTACTTGCATCTTTCTAAATATTTTTATTTTATTTCTTATAACTTTCTCATATAGCACATCAACATTTTTAACTGTCATACTTATATTAATGCCCCTTCCAAAAGGATATTCTAATTCACCAACATTCCAATTATTATTAACCTCTTCAATCATTAACTGATTACCATCAAGTTCTAAAAAACAAAACTTATCTTCTTCTCTTTCATATTTGATTTCAAATCCTAACTCAGTATAAAACTTTTTACTATCATCTATATTACTAACACTAAGTTCTGGAATTAATTTATTAAATTTAATAGAACTAGTCTTTAATAAGTCTTTCTTATAATAGTTAACAAGTATCTCATCCCCATTTGGATACCTTTCATAACTTGTTTTAATATAGTTAACAAAACCCCAGTTAAAATATATTTGTATATTTCTTGTCTCTGATGGTTCAACTCCTAAAGTTAGGGTAGTAAATCCTTTTTCTTTCAAATCATTTTCCATAAATTTATATAGTTTTGAAAAGTAACCTTTATTTTCAAATTCCTTATTTGTTCTAAAAGGAGTTAGATAAGCTGTTTTCTCCCCCACTAAATTATCTTTATTTTGCATATTTAAATCATCAACAGAAATAATTGCTGTACACTCAGTTATTATTTTTCCATTTAACAATCCCATATATACAATTCTTGTATTTAAGTTATTAAGCGATTCTTCTTTAAATTTCTTAAAGTTTAAATAGTTATTATGTTTTTCTATCTCTTCATCCCATTTTTTTATTATTAAATTTTTATCAGCTATTACGCATTTATATTCAATCATTATATTAATCTCCAAATATTTCTTATTTTTAATAATATATTTTGTATTTTATAAATCTCCTTTATAAAAGTATATCTTCATCGCATTATCAGAGTATTTTGGTTTAGATACATCAATATCTAAAGTCTTACCAATATAATAAATTATAAATTGTGAAGCAATAAGTAAATCAAATTCTGCCAATATACCATCATATTTACTTTCAATTAATATACAATTATTATCTAAATATTTTAATAATTCAATTTCATATTTAGTTGTAGACCTTTGTTTAAAATATATTGAAAAGTTATTTTTTAAATTCTCATAATTAATAAATCTTCCATGTGAGAAATTCTTTTTCTCGTGAATAATGCAATTAAATATTCCTGACTCGATAATTTTACTTTCTAAATCAAAACATGCTGTATTAGTATAGTCACCCCTAAAAATATTTATTAAGTTATGATTCTTTAATCTTTCTACCATATTTTTATCAACTATTTTTTCTATTTGTTCATTCCAATACATAATTGAATTTTTTATAAAGTCATTAATATCAACTTCATAATTAAATTTATCTAAATAATATTTTAGAAATATAGCTGCTGGGGCAACTGCTCCTTCAAATGATAAAAATCCTCTTTCTTTTCCTTTACTTGATGCCGTTCTATAGCTTAATATATTCTTCTTTGATATTCCTGTTTTTAATACAATATCCTGTAATTCACCTTTAGTAACAACATAAATATTTTTATTATCAAAATCTTTAACACTATTGATAAGGTCATTAGTAGTACCAGAATATGAAAACAAAATAACCTTATCAATATTACTGTTATTTCTATACAATACATCCCTTGGATATAATGAATAAGTATTACATCCATATAAAGCATTTATTACTCTTGCTGAAAAGTATGCCCCTGCATATGAACCACCAGTACCAATAAATAAACAATTATTATTATCAAATTCTATTTCATTTAATTTAATGCTTGCTGATGAATTAACTGCATTTATTATTCTTTTCTCTAAATTATTAATATTAATATTACATCTTTTAATTTTCTTTCTTTCCGTATATTCGAATTCATCACAGGTACAATAATCTTTAATTTTCTTTATTTTAAACAGTGAATTAATATGTCCTCTTGCTCCCATCTTAGAAACAACCTTAGTAGTAAGTTTATTAGAATTTTCATACCATTTTTTTAATTTATTTTCATCATATTTAAAGTTATTCTTAATGCTATCTCTAATAATACTCGAAATAAAAGCATCCCCTGCTCCTGTAGAATCAATCACTTCACCTTTAGTAACTAATTCAAAATTATATACATTATTATCAGTTATAAATGTTGCCCCATTTTCTCCCCTAGTAATTGTCATTAATTTAGGTTTTATAATATTATATAGTTCATTATCACTTTTCAAATTTAATCTTTTTAAAAGATAATTAGTCACTCTTTCATTAAAGTTTATTATTTCAAATTTACTTTTTAATTTTTTGACTATTTCATCATCAGTGATTTTTTCAAATTCAAAATATTGTCCTAAATCTATTATCTTTTTATTATTAGTATTATCAATAATTATTTGATTTTTACTATTTAAATTATCAAAAACTAAAATATCATCATTTTTAATATTAGAAAGAATAAAATCAGTGTCTAACAAACTTTCATCATACCATTTTTTATTATTACAGAAAGGGCATCTTTTTTTCGAGGTAAAAGATAGTTTTCCTTTATCATCATGATAAGAAACATGAAAACACCTAGTTCTAACATTTTCAATAATTTTTATATTAGTTACATCTACTTTTACCTTTTCTAAACTATTGATAGCAATATTTCCTTGACAGTCATCACCACAACAAGCAAAAACAGAAGTTTTTATTCCCATTTTTGCTAAATTAGCAATTATATTATGTGATGTCATCCCTCCATTTATTCCTATTAATTTATCATCTTTATAATAATAATCTGTTACAAGA
>OCQB01002307.1_pt1 | contig 13003 bp, 9 predicted proteins | sample 1538631 | NCBI WGS metagenome assembly OCQB01 (sample SAMN04571713, study PRJEB22368) | human gut metagenome | biome: human gut; material: stool | host: Homo sapiens | place: Luxembourg | collected 2012-10-19
AGAAGAGCCGCCAAACCTGGCCGGTACCACTCCTTTGTAGATTTCGATTCGGTCGATCATGTCTACAGGTATGTCATTGATATCGATGAAGTCTGAATTGTCATTCATCGGGCTACCGTCTATGAAAAAGCCGATGCGTTTTCCCTCTAACCCACGTACGGAAACACGGGATGAACTGCCTACCCCTCCTGTGTTGCGGATAGTTACACCTACCGTTTTCGACAGAACATCCTGAACATTACTGACTGTTCCCTGCAACTGTTGCATACTTATCACTGACATGGGCATAGCCTGTTCGCGCAGTTGGCGGGCTTCGCTTTTGGCTGTGACGACAACTTCACCCAACGACTGAGTTTCCGGTTCTAGACGAATCACTAACTTCTTGGTTTTCAATTCGGAGATTCTGACCTCTTCTTGTCGGGTACGATATCCCATATAGGAGATAACAATTCGATAGTGTCCCGCAGGGACTTCTATTGAAAATTCACCGTTCTTATCGGTGGAAGTCCCTTTTTTCAGTGACTCTACGTATATATTGGCCCCCACCAGTGTTTCTTCATTATTGGCATCTATGATGACTCCGCTTAATTTTCCTGTCTGCACTTGTGCATGAAGTAAGTTGCATGCGGTAAACAGGATGGCGGTTAAAACAAGTATCCTATATTTCATGGCTTTCTCTCCTTATTTCGATAAATGTCGGTCGAACTTCAATGGTATAAGGGGCCCTGGGGCTACTGTTAGGCTTGGCGGTTTCGGCAGCCTGTACCCGTAAGGTGATAAACAGAGTTTCGGGAACTCCGGATAAATTTACTTTCATATTTAGTTTTTATGTTTTGGGTTGATGTTTATGATTTACTGTAATTTACCTATTAATGGGGATTGTACCGATGTATGGGTTATCGTAATTTTGTATCAGTTCTCCAATTGGGGACAAAAGTAGAGCCTTACCGGCTTTTACTGCTTACGCGAAAAGGAACTTGACTTTAACTTAAAGGAATAATGATGGTTACTCGGTTAATGAAACATGATTTGTGTGAAATGGTGTTGGAATGGCCCATGCCGAACATCGTAAAAGGAAAACGGACGGAAAAAAATAACTACCGGATTGATAATACGTATTTGAAAGCGACATTTGAAGAGATATCTACTCCGTTGTTTTCGATTATGGATCAACATATATCCAGTGAAGAACCTATTAAAATATATACTCGGGCTGACGACTATCATGCCGTTTGGTTTTGTGCCACTTTTGCAGGGCATGCTACCTGTTGTTATAACTCTGTAATCCGAAGTGAGGAGTGGAATAAAGGAGATGCCAATTTGTTAAAATGTGACGGGGTAGACTCTTGTGTTCACTTTCCTAAAAACACGCCATTCCATATGATGGAAATCATGCTGTCACATGATTATCTCCGTGAACTTGCTATACACTATCCCGATTTGCTGGGCGGTAAAGATTTTGAAACCGTCCTTTGTGATGGTCAGTACAGGGCGTACCGGAAAAATCGTCCGTTTGGTCCGGGTGTTTATAAAGCGTTGCACGACATCAGACTTTCACAGCTCAATGGCAATATGGCATCTATGTATGCAGATGCTAAGATACGGGAGATCCTTTCACTTTTTCTGGCTGGGCAGGAAGAAGAAAATTATCTTCATTGCTCATGTACTATCGGGATAACATGCGATAAAATTCATCATGCTAGGGCCATTATTGAGCAGGAATATCTAAATCCTCCGTCACTTCACCAGCTGGCATTGCGGGTGGGTACCAATGAATGTACTCTTAAGCGAGGATTTAAGAAAGTATTTGGTACAACTGTATTTGGTCACATCTTTGAGTATCGCATGAAGATGGCTTGTCGCTATCTATTGGACAGCAGTAAGACGATACAGGAGATTGGGGCGTGTGTCGGTTATGAATATCATGCTCATTTCTCTACTGCTTTCAAGCGAAAGTTCGGACTTACTCCTTTGGAATACAGATGTAGCCGATTGTCCGGTTCTTGAATAGGCTGTCTCAACTCCTCCTTCACATTTGTTATTCTTTGCGATATTTTCTCCGTAGGCTGAGGTCTATCACATAAGTTGTGGTAAAGTTCGTCTATAAGAACTGCTATTTGTCCGGACTGAAAAGAGGATATTCCACTACTGTTTCCTTTTCGGAGATCAGTTTCTCTATTTCCTTTATGGATACTGAAATCTTTTTGTTGATTTTCGTGCAATTTGTTTAGAGTTCCGGTGAGATTGGAAAATACCTAAAAGGTACTGTTGTTGTTTTTTGTAATATTTTGAAAATCAGATTGCTGCAAGTCTTAATTTTGATTTTATCCACCGATAATATGCTTGAAACGGCTATTTTCTGCCACCTACCAGAAAAAAGAAATCCCTGATAATGCTTGATTATCAGGGATTTGATTGATTTTTCTTTTGTTCTCAGTGATCCGCCTGGGGCTCGAACCCAGGACCCCAACATTAAAAGTGTTGTGCTCTACCTGCTGAGCTAGCGAATCAATCCTTATTTGCGTATCAGTTATTTCCTGATTGCGGGTGCAAAGGTAGTGACTTTTTTTATATCTGCAAGCTTTTGGATGAAAAAAGTTTCATTTATTTTTTAGTATTTTCCTCTGCTGATTGATTATCAGTGACTTCGTGCCTGTCATATTTTATTTTTTCTTTGTTGATAATGAAACGCTGATAATAGGACAACATCAAAGTGGTGAGTGGGAGTGCTATGATCATGCCTAGCATTCCGAGTAAAGATCCCCAAATGGAAAGGGATAAGAGAATAATAGCAGGGTTGAGTCCTGTGATCTTTCCCATAATTCGAGGGACAAGGAAACCGTCTTGAATGGCTTGGACAACGATGAATACAATAAGAGCACCTGCCAGAATTACCCAGAAGTTTTCACCGGTATCAGCAGCCTTAAGGATGGCAAGTACGATGGTGGGCAGGAAGCCGATGATTTGTAGGTAGGGTACCATGTTGAGTGCTCCGATAAATAGCCCTAGAGCAATGGCCATCGGGAAATCAATGATCAGGAATCCAATGCTGAACAAAATCCCTACACAAAAAGCAACAAAGGCTTGCCCACGGAAATAACGGTTCATGCCATCCTGAATATCATTCACCAGATTGGAAGCGAAAGTACGGTATTTACCTGGAAGCAAGTGTAGCCAGCCTTCGGCTATAGACTCATAGTCGAGCAGAATAAAAACTACATATAATAGAATAATGAAAGAAGCAAAGACACTAAACAGGATATTGATGGATTCCGCGACAAGGGCCCAGAGTTTAGGGACCGTTTCTTTAATGGTATTCATTATATTCTCTTCACTCAGGATACGGTTGAGTGCCTGAAGGTCAATGTGCTTGTGGATAAACTCCGAAAGAGTAGGAGGGACAGTGCCGGAACTGTAGGCACCATTGGTCAGATAGGTTACCAGTAGATCGTTCATGCGTCCCATTTCGGCAAGCATGGGAGGCACCAGCAGATAGAAAAGGGAAATACCCACTATGGTAATACTGAACAACGCGCAGAAAATAGAAATGATTCTACTTTTGAAACGTAATTTGTACTGGAAGAATTTGACGAGTGGGTAAATCATATAAGCGATGAGCCATGCTACGAAAAAAGGTAGCAATACACCGCTGAGCCTTTTAAAAAGTATGAGTAATCCCACAATGAGCGCACAGCAGATAGAACCGCGTATGAAACTATCAAATGTAATTTTTTTCCTTTCCATGATAACCTGATATTTGATGTGCGACCTCATCGGTATGACTTGGCTTTACTGCCGTGAGGTCCTTATGATTTTTCTCGATCTTCTTGTAAAGCGCGTTGGTAACATTCCCGACAGAGCGGCTCGTATTGGGCTGTTTCCCCCAGTAAAACTTGTTTGTCATTCTTTACGGTACGGTGTGAAAAAGAAGCCAACTGTCCGCATTTCACGCAGATGGCATGTACTTTCGAAACTTCGTCGGCAATAGCGCATAGAGCGGGCATCGGGCCAAAAGGAACTCCTTTGAAATCCATGTCCAATCCGGCTATAATGACACGCACTCCGTTATTGGCCAGTTGATTGCATACATCTATCAATCCACTGTCGAAGAACTGTGCCTCGTCGATGCCTACTACATCTATTTCGGATGTAAAGAGCAAAATGCTTGCAGAAGAGTCAATGGGTGTGGAGGAAATGGAATTACTGTCGTGTGAAACAACGTCGCCTTCCGAATAGCGGGTGTCAATGGCAGGAATATCTCTACACGTTGACGAGCGAACTTAGCCCGCTTCATGCGGCGAATCAACTCTTCCGTTTTTCCGGAAAACATAGAGCCGCAAATTACTTCGATTCTTCCTCTTCTTCTAGTCTCTTGTATATGATCTTCTGAAAATAATACCATGCTGATGTATGTTATAATTGCTTGCAAAAGTAATAGTTTTATTGGCTTCTCAGTGTTTTTTCATTATTTATTTCTACATTTGCCAAGTCATTCAAAGAGAAATTCAGATGTAGATATGCAAGCATTGCTGAACGACATAGAGCTGGATATTCAGGAGCTTAAGTACCTGATGGAAATCATTTCACGCGAACCGGATTCCGTTTTGCGCGGAGTGGCACGAAGAAATATTGTGCAAATGCGAGGACGACTGGATGCATTATTGGAGCTGTTGGATGCAAAGCCTGTGATAGCGGCCGACGCTTCTGAAAGTCCGGAGAACAGACCTGTAACGGAAACAATAGAGGTTGTGGAAATCCCGGCTTTAAAAGAAACTGTGGCTGACATTCCAGAAGAAAACGAAGAAGCCGCAGTAGCAGAAGACTCCCAGGAGGCAGTCGAGCCTGGGCCGTTGAGTTTGTCTGAAGCGGTTATCGAACAGGTACCTACTGTGGAACTTGATCCTGTGGCTGATGAAAAAGAAGAAGTATTCGAATCGGTATCGGTTCCACAATCAGAGGAACCGACTGTGAAAGTTGAGACTAGAGTGGCTTCTTCACCCATCTTGGCCGAACGTATCAAAACTGCAGGTGATTTGCGTCGTTCGATCAGCTTGAATGATTCGTTTCGCTTCTCCCGTGAATTGTTCGGAGGAAGTATGGAACAGATGAATAATGTGTTGCATCAGATTGGTGAAATGAGTTCATTGGATGCAGCTCTTGTTTTTCTGTCTTCAAAGATCAAGGTCGATGAAGAAAATGAAGCTATGAATGATTTTGTAGAGCTTCTCAGGAAACATTTTATATAATGAATATTTGAAGAGAGATATGGGAAAACTATATGTGGTACCGACACCGGTCGGAAATTTGGAGGATATGACATTCAGAGCTATTAAAGTTCTGAAGGAGGCCGACTTGATTCTGGCTGAAGATACCCGTACTTCCGGAATCTTGCTGAAACACTTTGAAATTAAAAATGTAATGCAATCCCACCATAAGTTTAATGAACATAAAACGGTGGAAAGTGTTGTTAATAGAATAAAGGCAGGCGAAACAATCGCTTTGATTTCGGATGCTGGAACGCCGGGAATCTCTGATCCGGGCTTTCTTGTGGTTCGTGAATGTGTACGTAACGGTATCGAGGTGCAATGTTTGCCGGGTGCTACAGCTTTTGTTCCGGCATTGGTTGCGTCGGGATTGCCAAACGAGAAATTTTGTTTCGAAGGCTTTTTGCCTCAGAAGAAGGGGCGCATGACAAAGTTAAAATCACTGGTAGATGAACACAGGACGATGGTATTTTATGAATCACCCCATCGTTTGTTGAAGACGTTGACACAGTTTGCCGAATATTTCGGGCCTGAGCGCCAAGTGTCTGTATCTCGTGAGATTTCAAAGATTCACGAAGAAACGGTTCGCGGCACTTTGAGTGAACTGATAGAACACTTTACCGCTACCGACCCTCGGGGCGAGATTGTGATTGTACTTGCAGGAATAGACGATTAATAATAACTTCATTTAAAAACGTAAAATGTAATCGTATGAAAAAGTTAGCAATTTTATTAGTATGCGCAGCTATGTTGGCTTCGTGTAACGGCCTGGGTGGTGGAAGTAAAGACCTGAAGGCAGAAAATGATTCTCTTTTGATGGAGTTGACCCAGAGGAACGCCGAATTGGATGAAATGATGGGTACTTTCAATGAGGTTCAGGAAGGATTCCGTAAAATAAATGCAGCTGAGAGTCGCGTAGATTTGACTCGTGGAACTATCTCTGAGAACTCTGCTACTGCAAAACAGCAAATAGCATCTGATATCGAATTCATCACAAAACAGATGGAAGAGAACAAGGCACAGATCGCTAAATTGCAGGCTATGTTGAAGAGTAGTAAGAATAATTCGGCACAGCTGAAGAAGGCTGTTGAGTCTTTGACTCAGGAATTGGTTGCCAAAACTCAACGTATTGAGGAACTTCAGGCTGAATTGGCTTCTAAGAATATCCGTATTCAGGAATTGGATGCCGCTGTAACCGGTCTGACTGCTGATAAAGAATCGTTGGCTGCCGAGAACGAAGCAAAAGCCAAGACCGTAGCTGAGCAGGATAAAGCAATTAATAGCGCATGGTTTGTGTTCGGTACCAAGTCGGAACTTAAGACTCAGAAGATTCTTGAAAAAGGAGATGTGCTGAAAAGTGCCGATTTTAACAAGGATTATTTTACTCAGATTGATATCCGTACTACTAAGGAGATTAAGTTATATTCAAAACGTGCTGAGTTACTCACCACTCATCCTGCCAAATCTTATGAACTGGTTAAAGATGATAAGGGCCAGTTGACTCTGAAGATCACAAACCCGAAAGAATTCTGGAGTGTATCTAAGTATTTGGTTATCCAAGTTAAGTAAATTGTATAAAATAATTATAGCTGATAAGGGCACGGATTGCACAGCAAGTAGTCCGTGCCTTCTTTTTGAACTGTACCCGATACTTTAATATGAAATATAAGAACCTGTTTTTTGATTTGGATGATACTCTTTGGGCCTTTTCTCAAAATGCGTATGATACGTTTGAGGAAGTTTATGACAAATATAGACTGGGACAGTATTTCGATTCGTTCTCTCATTTTTATTCTCTTTACCAAAGACGGAATACGGAGCTGTGGGTTGAGTACGGAAACGGACAGGTGACTAAAGAGGAACTGAACCGACAGCGTTTTTTATATCCTTTACAAGCTGTTGGTATAGATAATGAAATGCTTGCAAAACGTTATTCTGATGATTTTTTCTCGATCATTCCTACTAAAAGTCGGTTAATGCCGTATGCAGAAGAGGTACTTTCGTATTTGGCACCCAAATATAATCTATATATTCTTTCAAATGGCTTTAGAGAGTTGCAATCCCGCAAGATGCGTTCGTCAGGTATCGATACCTATTTTAATAAAATAATTCTTTCGGAGGATCTGGGGGTGATGAAGCCTTGGCCGGAAATATTTTATTTTGCTTTGTCGGCTACACAGTCCGAACTGCGTGAATCGCTAATGATAGGTGATAGTTGGGAAGCGGATATTACAGGTGCCAATGGCATAGGGATGCATCAGGCTTATTATAATGTGTCTGGGCGTGCCGATTTTCCGTTCCGTCCTACTTATTTAGTGACTGATTTGAAAGAGTTGATGGAACTATTGTAACATTTATAGATATATTGTATTTTTGCGTTCAATATAGAACGCATAAAAATACAACTATGGACACTCTCTTACCTTTCGCTTTACTCTGTTTTACCTCTTTCTTTACGTTGACTAACCCCTTGGGAACAATGCCTGTCTTTTTAACCATGACCCATGGTATGACTGATAAGGAGCGACAAGCTGTTGTTCGCCGTGCTACTTTCGTTTCGTTTATCACTTTAATGGTATTTGTTTTTGCCGGACAATTCCTTTTTAAGTTCTTTGGTATTTCTACCAATGGATTCCGTATTGCAGGTGGGGTTATCATTTTTAAGATTGGTTTTGATATGTTGCAGGCCCGGTATACTCCAATGAAATTGAAAGACGAAGAGATTAAAACTTATGCGGATGATATTTCGATTACTCCACTTGCCATACCGATGCTTTGTGGTCCGGGCGCAATAGCAAATGCTATCGTGCTAATGGAAGATGCCCATACGATTGAGATGAAGGGAACGCTAATTGGCATTATTGCTTTGATTTATTTTATTACTTTTCTGATATTGCGCGCTTCTACCCGATTGGTCAAAGTGTTGGGCGAAACGGGAAACAATGTGATGATGCGTTTGATGGGGCTTATCCTGATGGTGATTGCAGTCGAGTGTTTTGTTAGTGGATTACACCCGATATTGGTAGGTATCTTGAAAGAAGGGCTGCTTTAAATAAAGAATTGGATATTATTTAAGGAATAAAATGCCCGGATTACATAGTGCAATCCGGGCATTCTTTTCGATTGGGTCAATACTTTAGAAAGTATTCTTTTAATTAGCGGCTACCACCGGCCCACCAAACTGGATCGGTATATACATACTGACCGTTTCCGAAGGCGGCTTCTACGTTCGGGTTTGCACTTACGTCATCTGCTCCATAAGGTGCGCGAAGCGGGAATTTATAGGGATTGTCTAGTTTGATGTACTCTTCACCCATTGCTTTCAAACGACGTACATCGTTGTAACATTCTGTTGTTTCGCCGAAAGCTCCAAGGAATGCAATATATTTCTGTACCATTACCTCTTTTACCGGATTGGCATCGAACAATGGTTTTACATTGTTTGTGAAATACTCTTCTGCTTCAGTAGCTGTAATCGCTTTAGTAGTTTCTTTAACACCTCCGTAAATTTCTACTGTGGGGGCGCTGAATGCAGCTGAAACTCCTGTCTCGGCATTTGCAATAGCTGCTACTACAGCATCTTTTAAAGCTTCGGCTGCCTCGTCTTTTCTATTTAACCGAGCTAATGCTTCAGCTTTCAGGAAGAGTAACTCATGATAGCTCATAAGTAAGGTCGGACATGTCTGTGAATATACGAATATAGGAGTGTTATATGTATACTTAACAGGCTCTGCTGTACCATTGTCAGCCATTAAGAATCTAGGGTCGTCAGCACCTGTTACTTGGACAGATACGGCTTTATCTTCTTCAGTTGTCATACCCTGACCAATACAGAAGATGCGGCGTAGTCTCGGGTCGTTACGTTCAATCAACTTATCTGCGAAACTTTTGCTGGCTGCTAATCCGTCACGACTCCATTGGAAGTCAAATAGGGGGTTGATGTTTGTTGCATCATAGATAGCAAATGCGGCCTGCTCCTCAATAGATGTATATGATTTGTCCACATACTCTAATATCTTCTGTAAATCGGCTTCTTTTGAAGAAGAACGAGCTAGTAGGTGCATTGTATAGCGAGCTTTCAATCCATAGGCAAGTTTTAACCAAGCTTCGCCTTTACCCCCATATATAAAATCATAGTCTCTTATCTTGTCACTTTTATCACCTTTAGGTAGATCGGTTATTGCAGCATCCAGATATTCCATAATATCAGTATAAATTGCTTCCTGTTTGTCTAATTCCGGAGTCAGAAACTGAGGTTGTCCGTTTGCTAATTCGGGAAGGGCAGCCTGGCTGAAAGGAGTGTCACCGAATGAGTCTGCGATCAGTCCGGCATTAATTGCTGCCAATACTTCACCGATACCTTTTGTCGTATAATTGCCCGTAACTTCATTAGAACTGATATTAATAGCGATACGTGCATTCTTCAATGTAGAGTATAAATTGCCCCATACATTGTTAAAAGTAGAGGATGCCGAGGGCTCTCCGTTACGTTTCTCCGCATTTGCCAATTGGTTATCCACTCCAACCATATGTTCTACATAAGTAGAATAATATGTATTAAAGTCACCTCCGATGTTGCTAAATGCGGTTGCTGTGATTACATCCGCCAAAATGAATTTGGCAGGAACACTGGTTGTATGGTCTTTGTCTTTATTGATGTTGTCCATTGTGTCTTCCGAGCAGGAAGCAAATGCAACGGAAATCAATGCCACAGACAAGATACCTTTTGATAAATTAAATATTGATTTCATTTTTGTCCTTTTTAGAATTTAACTGTAATACCAAAACCATAGCTTGATGTTCCCGGAAGAGAGAAACGCTCAAAGGCACCGGCCATGTTGTTGTTTCCCTGTGATGATTCGGGGTCAATACCATTATCCATTTCTGACCAAAGCAACAGGTTACGTGCAAAGACATTCACTGTAACTCCTAAATAAGATTTATTCAGTACCGGATAGCTGAGGGCGATTTCACGTAGTTTCAGGAATGAAGAACCATATACTCCGGCCTCAGAGATTGTACTCAGTCTGTCGAAATAGTTATAAGCATTTTCACCGCTGATTTTAATATCGTTGGGTGCATAAGAACCGTCGGCTAATTGTTTAACGGCTGGTTTCTCAAAGTAGAAGTGATCTGCTTTACGATAGTCTGCTGATTTCTGAGTAACACCGTAATAATCGAGTGTTGAAACGGATCCGGCATACATGCATCCACCTTGTTTCCAATCGAGTACGGCCGAAAGACGGAATTTGTAGAATTCAAATGTTGTATTGAAGCCCATTCTGAAGTCCGGAGATACATTTCCTAATACTCTGTTTTCACCTAATGTCGGCATACCGTTTTCATCTACGACAATCTGGCCTTCCTCGTTTCTTTGATAGCTTGTACCATAGATAACCGGGAATTTGTCTCCTGCGCTCAAACGTACCTGCGGATCAACAAAACCTCCTAACATGATGCTTGATACACCGGGCGCCAGTTTATCAACGTAGTTATCGATTTTTGAGAAGTTAAATGCAAAATCCCAGTTGAAGTTCTTTGTCTGAATTGGATTCACACTCAAAGTGATTTCGTGTGAATTGGTATGTACGGAACCACCATTGGTGATCAATTCGCTATATCCGGTAGAAGTAGCCAAGGGTACTTCGAAAATCTGATCTTTCACATTCTGGCGAGAATAGGTGTAATTCAGTGAGATCAAACCATTCCAGAAGCTGAAGTCTGCACCGATTTCGTATGATTTGGTGTTTTGGGGTTTCAGATTCGGATCATAAATCTTGTAGTATGGGATATATGAGCTGATTGATCCGATAGGATATTGTATAGGAGTACCTGATGAGAATCCGCCGCCGTAAACCGGTGTTCTATAGTAAGAAGGATAATAGGTACCTGCCTGACCTACTTCTGCATAAGAAGCACGGATTTTACCATAAGTCAAAACATCGTTTTTCAATGCTTCCAGTTCGGTAAAAATGAAACCGAGTGAAACTGAAGGATAAGTGAATGAACGGTTGTTGCGTGGCATAGACGAAACAATATCATTGCGGACAGTTGCATTCAAATACAACATGTTACGGTATGCTAATGAAATGTTACCGAAATTACCAACGGTACGCTCGCGATGATAGGTTCCTGTAGACGAATAGATTGATGCGTTAGCTATATGGTTCCATCCCGGGAAATTGAAGTTACTTCCGAGATTGTATTTGTATTTTGAAGAATTATCGACTAATTCATTACCATATAACACGTTTAAATCAAGTTCCGGAGTGATTTTCCAGTCATAAGTAACAGTTAACAATGAATTTATTTCATTGTTTGTAACGCTTTGCTCTTCAATGCTACCTGTTCCGTTGGAGTGTCCATATCCCCATGTGTCGGTATAGTTAGTGGTATAAGCATCGGTACCTAACTGGTATTTTACATCCAGTTTATGATCCTCGGTACCGAAATCGGTAGAATACTTAGCGAATGCATTTCCAAAGAAACGTTGGGTACGTTCTTTAAAAGAGTTGTTTTCAACTGCCCAATAAGCACCGTCGAAACCGGTTGTAGAGCGATACGTGTTCTGAGTATAAGGGTCACCTTCAGCGTGTGATGGGATACCGCCTAAATCGTAGCTTGACGGTGCACCGTATACCGTTGCCATGATACCGTTGTTGGCGCCGGTCTGTTTCTTGATTTTAGAGTAAACGAAGTTTCCGTTGAAACCAGTTGACCAATTCTTGCTCAGCTGAGCTTGTGCAGTCAGTTTTGCATTATAACGATCCATACCGGTTGAAGGTACAATACCGTTTGCTGTAGTGCTGCCTAATGACAAAGAATAACTTCCTTTATCAAGGCTTTGTGCTACGTTTGCACTGCTGTTCCAGGTAACACCTGTATTGAAGAAATCTTTAGCATTGTCGTATGCACGGGGAGTAGCCCATGGGTCCAGTCCTGCCTTGGCACGTTGGTCTACATAATATTGTCCCTGATGCTTTCCGAATTTCTGAGTGTAACTGTTGTCTGTGTTACCACCATATTTAGGGTCATTGGCAAGTTCTGAAATCAGAGGTCCCCATGAACGAGAGTCAGACGGGCTAAAAGCACCGTTGAATCCTTGTGCGAATTCTTTTTGGAAATCGGGCATGGTAGAGACCTTATCGAATGAAAGACCTGTATTGATTGTAACTTCCGGTTTACCTTTACGTGCGCCTTTACCGCTCTTGGTGGTGATTACTACCACACCGTTTGATGCACGCATACCATACAGAGCAGAAGCAGCCTGGCCTTTCAGGATGTTGATGCTCTCAATGTCATTCGGGTCGATATCTACCGCACGGTTCGCATAGTCGGAGCCTGTAACAGAGTTGAAAGTGTCCAAGTCAGTAGATGATGAGATAGGCATACCATCTACTACGTACAATGGAGTATTATCTCCTGTAAATGAACGTGAACCGCGAATAGTCATTTTAGAAGAAGCACCCGGCATACCTGATGACGGAGATATTTCCACTCCTGAAACCTTACCTTGCAAAGCGCTGGAAAGGTTGCTGCTTGAAGCCTGAGTCAGCTTATCTCCTTTAACATCCTGCACAGCATATCCTAACGCTTTTTTCTCTTTTGAGATACCCATTGCTGTTACTACAACTTCGTCAAGTGCCTTAGCATCAGTCTTTAATATCACTTTGATTACCGGTGCAATTGCTACCTCAGCAGTCTGCATTCCGATGTACGAAATCTGCAAAGTCTTTGCA
>OCQB01002315.1_pt1 | contig 12977 bp, 7 predicted proteins | sample 1538631 | NCBI WGS metagenome assembly OCQB01 (sample SAMN04571713, study PRJEB22368) | human gut metagenome | biome: human gut; material: stool | host: Homo sapiens | place: Luxembourg | collected 2012-10-19
TCAGGTAGTTGCCCTCGACCTCGACGAACAGGCGGTTGTTGATCAGGCTCTTCGAAAGGCCGAAGTCCACTTCGTCGCTGGTCAGTTCCGACTTGGGACGGTAGCGGATGACGATGTTGTAGTCGTCATTCGAGAGTAGGTTGCTCACCATGTTCGACACGAATTCCAGACCCGTGGCGGCCGAGACCGAGGTGCCGATGTTCGACGACGACGAACTGTTCTCGCCCATGAAGCTGTTGAACAGCAACAGGTAGGCGAACTGCGTATCGACCGTCTCGGGCGTGGTGAGGGCATTGGCGATCACGGTCTGCGTCTCGGGGTCGGTGCCGGGGACATGCACGTCGAAGGTGACGGCCGGGTTGGAAAGCCGCTCGCCGAGGTGGATGACGCACTCCACGGGCACCGAACGGTCAGCCGCGAGGTTGTCGGACGTACCCTGCAACAGGGGCTGCAACGACGCCTTGAGCTTGTAGATGGCGTTGATGTTGAGCATGGCATCCATCGGCGAGCCCGTCCACTGGATTGTGGAGCCATCCTCGATGACGAACTTCTTGTTGATGATGTTCTGCAGCGAGAAGAGGAAGCTCCCCTCGGTGATGGTATAGTCGCCGTACATCTCGAAGACGTTGGAACGGGGGTTGATCTGCAGGTTGAGCGTACCGTCGCCGCGCGCCCGGAGCGTGTTGCCCGAGACGGTGAGTTCGACCTCGACGCCCGGCCGCACGTTCAGTGCCAGCGAGATATCCATCCGGCTGCCGGCATCGGACTTCTGCTGCCGCTTGCGTTCGAACATCATCTTCTTGCGGGCGAGGTTGTCGACCGTATCGACCCTGGCCGGTTCCCTGAAGGTCACGAAGTCGGCGCTCGATATATTGGACTTGCTGGACAACGGCATGAAGAACGACGAACGGTCGTCGGTCGTGGCGGCGATATCCATCTTCACGAGCCCCTTGTCGCCCGAAATGCGGGCGGAGCCCGTGGCGTAGACCTTGCCGTAGAAAGAGTCGTTGTCCTGCGGGGTGGTGTTGAGCACCATCATCTGCCGGGGTGCGACGCGTACGTCGTAGGCGATGTTCGAGAGGTGTTGCAGGCTCAGGTCGATGTCGAAGCGCCCCTCGTTGCCCTCGGGATCGAATATCGGGACGTTCGAAGCCCGGAAGCGGTTGCCCTTGACGCTCAGCACCGCCCGGGGCATGGTGTAGGGCACCTGTGTGAAATCGACGCGCGTCGACAGCCCCGTGACGCGGATTTCGCCCGTGAGGTCGGCCTCGCGGCGCTGCCCCTGGAGCACCAGGTCGGCGGAGGCGTGCCCCCGGGTATCGGAAATGACGCCCGTGAGGATCGGGTCGAGCAGCCCCATGTCGAGGCTGTCGACATCCAGACGGGCATAGTAGCGCACCTGCGACGGAGCGTAGAAGCCCCGCACCAGCGTATCGCGCTTATGGCGGTCGGTGACGGTAACGCCCGCACGGTTGCGCAGGAAATCCCAGCGCGAGGTGAGGCGCAGCGGCGGTGCGGGTATGTCGTTGACCTGAAGGCTGTCGAGCAGGATGTCGGCCGTGATCTCGCCCGCATGGAGCGCTGATTTCATCGTCGCGGAACCGTTGGTGCGCCCCTCGAAGACGTAGCCCATGCGTTCGATGACCTGCGTGAAGGGCGCGAGGTCGAAATTGCGCAGGCGCAGCGTCACCGAATCCTCGCGGCTGCGCGAAGCGATACCGTCCAGCAGAAGTTCCTGCTCGCGGTTCATCACGAAGAACTTGTCGATCACGACCTGCGCCGTGTCAAGCTGTATCTTGTGGGCGAAAATCTGCCAGGTCTTCGAGCCGCGGGTGATGTGCGACGGCAGGATGCGCAGGTCGACGACGCGGCCGTTGGGCCCGTGCTCGTCGACGACGTCGGCCCGGACGCCCACCAGTCCGGATACCTTGCGCAGCGTATCGTTGAAGCCTGCCGAGAGCTGCACGCGCCCCTGCTTGGCGCCGCCCGTGAGCGAAAGCCCCGGCAGGTGGAGCATACCCGCATAGAGGTCTTCGGCCGAAGCGTAGACCGTGAGCGAGTCGCCCCGGTTCGAAGCGTTGACGTTGAGCCGCGTGGCCAGCATACGCTTGCGTTCGATATATTCCGAAGTCGCCTTGAGCGAAAGCTGGTCGCTCGCGGGGTTGAAAAGCAGTTGCAGCGACGAGCCGTCGGCCACCTGCAGGCCGGGCGAGATGGCGTCGGCGATCGGGTCGATATGGCGGACGTCGACCGAGAGGAGCGAAAAGTCGTTGGCCACGGCCATCCCCGATGCGCGGGGCCCCGACTCCTCGTCGCCGTGCCGCAACAGGGGGAGGTATTTCCAGGCACTGGCACGCAGGTAACGGAAGACCTCGCGGTAGCTGGTCTTGCTGCGGAACGTGGCGTCGGCAAAATCCGAGCGCAGTTCGACCAACTTGCTCCGGGCCGAGTTCTCGCCCGTGACGGTCATGCTCTTCGACGTGAGCTGCTTGTCGTTATAGCGGTAGAGGACGTCGGTGACCTGGATGCGGCCGTTCAGGTCATCGAGCGAGCGGCCGCCGGCCTTGGCGACGATATGCGCCGAAAGTTCCGAGACCGAGTCGCGGCGGTTGACATGCAGCCGGGCCAGGTCGGCACGGCGCAGATCCATCGTAAAGTCGTAACGGGGCACCGAGTCGTTGAAGTCGACCATGCCGAGGAAATCGAAATCGAGGTTGGGGTCGCGGGCCGTGATACGGCCGTCGAACTCGCGGTTGCGAAGCCGCCCGTCGAGGCGCAGCGAATCGTAGACATAGCCGTTGAAGCCCAGCTGCGTGACATTGCCCACTACATTGGCGTCGGTGACCCCCCGCCCGACGACGCCGTCGACGAAAGCCGTGAGCGTGGCGTTGCCCAGCAGGTCGCGGCGGCCGAGTAGTTCGCCCAGCCTGAGGTTGCGCGCGGCCACATCGCCCCTGACGCTGCTGCGCCCGCCGCGCAAGGGGCTCATCTGCAGGTTACAGTCAATGCCGCCCACGTCGGTCTTGGCACCCACCCGCATGTCGAACGACGAGAGCAGCCCGCGGAAACGGGCGTTGACGTCGATGTCGCCCGAATTCCCGAGGATCGCGACCAGCTTGTCGGAAAGCGCACGGCCGCCGATGCCCGCAGCCAGGGCGTCGATGGATTCGGCCGTGGAGGTCAGGCGCGGAATCGTCAGGTCGAAATGCGTCGTGCGGATGTCGGGCAGCCCCCTGACCGCGGCATCGGCCGTGAACCACGTCCCCTGGCCCACCTGTAGGCTCCTGACCTTGCCCGTGAAGTCGGAGACGACGCCCGCGACATCGATGTCGATATTGCTGAAAACGGTATGCCACCCGCGGAGCCGCGGGGCGAAATAGGCGATGTCGTCCGTGGAGACGGTGCTATTGCGCAGCTTGCCGTCGATGCGCACCTCGCCCAGGAAATCCTTGTAGCCGGCCCACGAATCGCCGACGAGCGAAATGTAGGGGATGTCGACGTTCGAACGGGGCGTGACGACGGAGGTATCCTCGAAGCCCAGCGCACCGTTGGTCAGGTAGAAACGCCCCGAGAAATGGTCGAGCACGAAGCCGCTGCGCTCGCGGGCCGACATGGCCTCGATGGTGGTGTAGATCGACTGCCCGTCGATGGTGAAGTCGCCGACACGCGCCGAGATGCCGTAGAGGTGCATGTGGCTGAAGTCGATGCCGAATTCGGGGTCGCGCCGCGTGAGCCGCTCCAGGCAGAGATCCATGCCTTCGATGGAAGCCTTGCGCAGCGACAGGCGGAAATTGCCCTTCCGGGGCTTGTCGGGGTCGCTGATGCGGTTGACGATCTGCTTGATGTTCATCTCCCCCTCGGGGGTCTCGCGCAGGTAGAGCTTCGCCCCGCTGATCTCGCCGCGGCTGAACACCACCCCGCCGCCGAAAATGCCCAGCCCCGTGATGTAGGCGTCGAGGCTGCCGACGTAGAGCAGCGTGTCGCGCTGGTAATCCTCGACGTAGAAACCCTTGACCTTGACCTTGCTGAAAAGCCCGATGTCCACGCGGTCGATGCTCACGGTGGTTTCGAGCTTCCTGGATACCATGCGCACGGCTTTCTGTACCACGTAGTTCTGCACGGCGGGAATATCGAGCAGCAACGAAAGCACCATGGGCAGAATTATCAGCAACAAAACCGCTACCGAGAACACCTTTCCCAATATTTTTATACCTTTGCGCATTGATAGGTCGTTATAACCTGCAAATTTAACTAAAATAGTTAAAAAAAACGAAAAACCGGATGGATATTACAATTCTCGGCATCGAATCCTCGTGCGACGATACGTCGGCTGCCGTGATCCGCAACAACCTGCTGCTGTCGAACGTGATCGCCTCCCAGGCCGTGCACATTAAATACGGCGGCGTGATCCCCGAACTGGCTTCGCGGGCGCACCAGCAGAACATCATACCGGTGGTCGACACGGCACTCCGAGAGGCCGGGCTCACCGTCGGGGAGATCGATGCCATCGCCTTCACGCGCGGCCCCGGGCTGCTGGGTTCGCTGCTCGTCGGGGTATCGTTCGCCAAGGGGCTCTCGGTGGCGCACGACATCCCGATGGTCGAGGTCAACCACCTGCAGGGGCATATCCTCTCGCACTTCATCGACCTGCCCGACCGCGAACTGCCCCATCCCGGCTTCCCGTTCCTCTGCCTGCTGGTCAGCGGCGGGCATACGCAGATCGTACGCGTGGATTCGCCGCTCGATATGGAGATCATCGGCACGACGATCGACGACGCCGCAGGCGAAGCGTTCGACAAATGCGCCAAAGTCATGGGCCTGCCCTACCCCGGCGGCCCGGTGATCGACCGCCTGGCAAAGGAGGGCAACCCCAAGGCGTTCCGCCTGGCACACCCCCATGTCGACGGCTACGACTATTCGTTCTCGGGGCTCAAGACCTCGTTCCTCTATATGCTGCGCGACGCCGTGGCCGGCGACCCCGATTTCATCGAGCGCAACAAGGCCGACCTCTGCGCGTCGCTCCAGAGCACGATCGTGGAGATCCTGCTCGACAAACTGGTACGGGCGTCGAAGGACACGGGCATCCGCGACATCGCCATCGCCGGGGGCGTATCGGCCAACTCGGGACTGCGCAACGGCATCGTCGAGCAGGGCCTCAAGCGCGGCTGGCGCACGTTCCTGCCGGAATTCAAGTTCACGACCGACAACGCCGCGATGATCGCCATGGCAGGCTACTACCACTACCAGCACGGCGACTTCTCGTCGCTCGACGTGTCGCCCGTGGCACGGCTCGAAGAGCTGTAATGCGGCCGGGAAGATGAAACGGCTCGCGGCATTCGTGCTGCTCCTGGCGGGGATCGGCAGTGCATACGCCGGCGACGGCGATGCGGAGCGGCTTCGCGCATGGCGCGCCGGGGAAAAGGTCTCGGAAGAAGCGGTGGCGGAATACGGCATCGACCGCTGTTTCGCCAGTTCGGAGATCGGCGACGCACTCTTCGCGCGCATGTACGGCAAATCCTACAAGCCGGACTGCACCGTCCCCCGCTCGGAGCTCCGCTACCTGCGGGTGCTGCACCGCAACCTCGCAGGCGAAACCCTGCTGGGCGAACTGGTCTGCAACGAGGCCATAAGCGGCGACCTGCTGGAAATCTTCCGGATGCTCTACGACGCGGCCTACCCCATCGAACGCATGGTGCTGATCGACGAATACGACGCACAGGACGGCCCTTCGATGCGGGCCAACAACTCTTCGGCATTCAACTTCCGGTTCATCGCGGGAACCGGAGTGCTCTCCAACCACAGCCGGGGCATGGCCGTCGACATCAACCCGCTCTACAACCCTTATGTCAAAACGAACGGCGGCCGCACGGTCGTCGCCCCCGCGGAAGCTGCCCCATATGCCGAACGGAAGCGGGATTTCCCCTACAAGATCGCCGAGGACGACCCCTGCTGCCGGGAGTTCCTGCGCCACGGGTTCACCTGGGGCGGCCACTGGAAAAGCCTGAAGGACTACCAGCATTTCGAGAAAAAGCAATAGCCGCCCGGAAGCCTCAGCACTGCGCAGGGAGGCCGCCCGCGGTTATTTCGGGAGGGCAACGATCGATTCGGGAGCGCTCCCGGGTATTCCGGGACAGCATCCGGCCAGTTCGGGACAACACAAAGGCTCCCGACCTCGAAAGGTCGGGAGCCTTTTTTCCTCCGGGCATCCCCGGATTTTCCGGAGACCGGATTATTTTACGCCGAAGAGTTTTCCCTTCAGCGAAAAATTGTCGTACTCGGCTTTGAGCGAAGCCATCAGATCGCGCACCGACTGGATCTTTTCGGCCCGCCATGCGTTGGCGCCGCAGAAGGCATAGCCGTTCTGCAATTTTCCCTTGAAGGCGTTGTAGAGCGCCAGCATGATGCAGTAAGGGCTGTGCGTCACGTCGCACGTCTTGATGCAGTCGAACGGGCAGTTCTTGGGGCGTTTCAACCCCTCCTTCACCCGGTCGAGGAACGAGCTGTGGATGGCCCGCCCCGGCATGCCCACGGGGCTCTTGATGATCTCGATATCCTGCTGCGTGGCGTCGAGGTAGCTCTGCTTGAAGGCCGGGTCGGCATCGCACTCGTCGGTCGTGACGAAGCGGGTGCCCATCTGCACGCCCTCGGCGCCCAGCGACATGATGCGGTAGATATCCTCGCCGGTGTAGATACCGCCGCCGGCGATGACGGGGATATGGCAGCCGTGCTCGGCCTCGAACGCATGTACTTCGGCGACGATTTCGGGAACGATGCTCTCGAGCGCATAATGCTCGTCGACAAGCTGCTCCTCCTTATAGCCGAGATGGCCGCCCGCCTTGGGGCCTTCGACCACGATGGCGTCGGGAATGTACTTATATTCTGCAAACCATTTCTGGCACAGCAGTTTCGCGGCGCGCGCCGACGATACGATGGGTGCCAGTTTGGTTTTGGCTCCTTCGGTAAGGAACGACGGCAGGTTGAGCGGCAGCCCGGCGCCTGAGAAGATGATGTCCGCCTTCTCGGCGATGGCGGTTCTGACCATGTCGGCGAAATTGGACATGGCGACCATGACGTTCACGCCGACGATGCCTTTCGTGGCCTCGCGGGCCTTTTTCAGTTCCTGTTTCAGCCCCCAGATCGAGGCCGTACGGTAATCTTTCGAATAGTCTTTGTAAATCACTCCCAGGCCGGCCGACGAAATGACGCCGATGCCGCCCTGGTCGGCAACGGCCGAAGCCAGCCCTGCGAGCGATATGCCTACGCCCATACCGCCCTGCACGATGGGGACGGGAGCGAGCAAATTTCCAATTTTCAATGCTTTCATTTTGTTGTGGATTAGTGCAAACCTAATTAACCGCACCAAAGGTACGAAAAACAAAACGGAACACACCATATCCCATACGAATTAATTGTTAATTCTCTGCCGGGCGGCGCCGGAACCGTCGGGAAGGCACGGGCGGAGGATGCAGCGCCCCGTCATGCCGCCGGGGAGCGGGAATTACAGGAACCGGACACCTCTCACCCGGGCGCGGTTGCGGCCGGGGGCTTCGCGCTCGACGATACCGGTCACCACGTCGGCGGCATCGTGCCAGCGATTGGCGCGGAACCGGCGGCGATAGGTCGTCAGGTGGGCGTATAGCTCCGGCCAGCGCAGGTTCCAGCCCCGGGGAAAGCGCACGAGGTGCAGCGCCGTGGCCGAATTGGAGAGGATACGCGCCTCCTTGTTGGCGCCCTGGTGGAACCATTCGATGCGCACGGAGGGTGCCAAAGCCTGCACCGAGCGTGCAAAACCACGGCCGCCGTTATTGCTTTCGATGGCCGCCTGCCGCGTATCGGAGCGCAGGAGCATCCCGGCCACGAGCGGTTCGGTGACCTCCATCGGTTCACGCGAATAGACGGCATCGGTGATGTAGACCACCCCGTCGGCATCGACCGCATACGAGAGCGAGCAGAGGTAGTCGTCGCCCGTATCGGCCGTATCGGTATAGTTGGCGCGGCGGACAATCTCGTGCGGCAGCTGGTCGTACTCGGCGAAGTTCAGCCCGTAGAGCAAACCCTCGCGGGACGAGGGATGCCCCTGGTACATACTTTCGAATTGCAGCGGGTCGAGCCGCCGTTTGGCTTCGAGCAACGCACGCCCCTGCTGCCCTTCCCACAACGCCTCGCCAGGGACACGGGGGTCGACCTCGGTAGGCGACGAGGTTTTCAGCGCCTCGAAATTCAGATGCAGCCACGTGTCGGGGGACAGCCCGTCGAGCTGCGCCCAGCGGGTGAACTCGACGACGGGTTCACGCGCGGCGAGCGTGCCGATAAGGTCTTCTTCGTGCCAGCGTGTGAAGACGATCAGTTCGCGCGAGGCGTTGTGCATGCGCGTCCGCACGACCGAGGTATACCACTCCCAGCAATTGGCGCGGACGATGGGCGAATTGGCTTCGAGGGCATCCTTGTAGAGGTCGTCGAGGATGAAGCAGTCGACGCGGTTACCCGTGAGCGAGCCTTCGCGCCCGACGGAGAGCAGTCCGCCGCGGCGGCCGATGACCTCCACTTCGTCGACCGTACGGATATAACCGGGCGGTTTCGCACCCTGTTTGATGGTCGTGGCGGGAAAAAGCGCGGCATATTCGCGCGATTCGACGATGCGCTGCACGCGGCGGTTGAATTTCGAAGCCAGCGCCCCGGAATAGGAGGCGATCGCAACGCGCAGGTCGGGATCAAGCCCCAGCACGTAGGCCGGAAGCAGTGTCGTCGCGCCGACGCTCTTGCCGTGCTGGGGAGGCATGGTGACGATCAGACGCCGGATGCGCCCGGCCGCAAAAGCCTCCAGCACACGGTAATACGCCCGGTGGAAGGGTTGCAGCTCGAGGAAGGGATAGACCGCCAGCGCGAATGCGCCGAACGAAGGGGGCACACCCGCGACGGAGGGAAGAGCCCCGGACGGCCCGGCTCCATCCGTGCAGACCGCCCCGTACCCGGACACGGCGGGCCGGCCGGCAATGGCACCTTGGGCGGGGGAAACAGGCCGGACGGACACAGCTGGAAGGCCGGGTGTGACGGGCTGACCGGAGGCGACGGAAATATCGCCGGGAACGGACTGATCGCAGGGAACCGATTGGGCGCAGGGAACGGAAGATCCCGAGGGATCGGGCTGACCGGAGAGTACAGACTGGACGCAGGAAAGGGGCTGGCCGGGCGCGGCGCGAAGGCCGGGGAAATCGGGATCGAGGATGGCGGCAGGTACGAAAACCTCTGCGGAAGGAATTTCCGCAGAGGCCGGGTCGGTTTTAACAGACATTGGTTTGATTTTTGAACCCTATGCGCGGCGCCGCGGCGGGAGGTTCGGAAGAAAATGCCGTTCCGGCGGCTGCGCCGGGCCCGGAGGGATGGCCGGAACGGATGAGGCGGATTACACGCAGCGCTTCAGCTCGGAGAAGTCGAAGTCGTTGAGCACTTCGCCCCCGGCTTGCGTGGTGTGGAATTCCCACCAGACGGGCACGAGATCCGTAACGGGGTGCTGCCCCCCTTCGGGCAGCGAAAGGCGGCCGCGGTAGACGATGACCGACGCCGTGAGGCGGCAGTCCGTATCGCCGAAGCGGAACGCGAGCGAACCCGAAAAATAGTTCCCGCCGTCGATGGCGTCCGACAACCGTGCCGCCGCCTCATGGTAAAGTTCAGGTGAAACCGAATACATAATTGATAATTAGCAAGATTTTTGCAAATAAATTTGCAGACAGAAATAAATTGTTTAACTTTGCAGGACAAAGATAAGTTCAAATATTGAATTTCCAAATAAAATATTCAATTTTTTAATATAAAATTTTCCGATCAAAAGCTATGAACGAACGGGTAAAACTGATACGGAAACAGTTGGGGATGACGCAAGAACAACTGGCACAGCGGCTTGGCATCGGCAAGGCGGCGCTCTCGATGATCGAGACCGGCAAGGCGGGGCTCTCGGCACGCAACCGGAACATCCTGGTTCAGGAATTGAACGTAAATCCCGAATGGCTCGAAAGCGGCAAGGGCAACATGTTCAACGCCGAACCCGACCTGACAGCTTACATGCACCGCACGGACAATTCGCTGCCGTTGCAGAGCGTGCCCCTCTACTCGATCGAGGGCACGGCGGGACTGGTACCGCTGTTCGCCGACCAGGCGCAGGCCAAACCCGTGAATTTCATCCACATTCCCAACCTGCCCAAATGCGACGGCGCCATATATATCGTAGGGGATTCGATGTACCCGCTACTCAAAAGCGGCGACATCGTACTCTACAAACAGCTGGGCGACATCAACGATATCTTCTGGGGCGACATGTATCTGCTGTCGATCGACATCGACGGCGAGGAGTACGTGACGGTGAAATACATTCAGAAATCCGACCGCGAGGGGTATGTGAAACTCGTGAGCCAGAACCCGCACCACGCAGACAAGGACGTGGCGATCAACCGCATAAGGGCAATCGCGCTGGTCAAGGCCAGCATCAGGATGAACTCGATCCGGTAGCGGCCCGGACAGGGCGCCCGTATGCCCGTATCTCCCGGGAAACGATCCCGGCGGCAGCGCCCCGATGTCCGCCGCAAACCCGCTGCCGGACATTGTACTGCAAAAACGGCACAGCTGAAGCGGGAAGGGCGGAACCCGCAGCCGGGAACCTGCCGCGAAAGAAGATGAACCGGCACCCTGATTCCGAAAAAATTTCCTATCTTTCGGAAAATAAAACCGCCTGACATGGAACTATCCGATAAAAAATTCGCGGTGCTGATCGACGCCGACAACATCTCGCACCGGAAAATCAAGGACATACTCGACGAAATCGCCAACTACGGCACGCCGACGATCAAGCGTATCTACGGCGATTTCACCGACCCGAAGTTCGCGGCATGGAAAAGCGTGCTGCTCGAGAATTCGATCACCCCGATCCAGCAATACGCCTACACGACAGGCAAGAACGCGACGGATTCGGCGCTGATAATCGACGCGATGGACATCCTGCACAAAGAGTCGGTCAACGGATTCTGCATCGTGTCGAGCGACAGCGACTACACCCGCCTGGCGAGCCGCATCCGCGAATCGGGACGGGAAGTACTCGGTTTCGGGGAGAAGAAGACCCCCAAGCCGTTCATCAAATCGTGCGACAAATTCATCTATGTCGAGATACTCGGGCAGCCCGCACCCGCCCCGGCTCCGGTATCGGCACCGGCACAAACAGCGGCAGCTGTGCCAGCAGCCAAAGCTGCGACGCCGAAAAAAACCGCGAAAAAACATCAGGGGCGCAATGCACCCGAAACAGACATGCCGGAGGCAGCCCCCGCAGAACCCGCCGCTGCGGAGAAAAAGGTAGCCCCGGCTCCGGATACGGCACAGCCCCAGCCGATCATCCGTCCGATCGACGACGATTTCAAGACACTGCTCGCAAACACGATCGAAGACGCCGCCGACGACAGCGGCTGGGCCTTCCTCGGCATCGTGGGCGGGGTGCTCACCAAGAAGATGCCGGACTTCGACCCCCGCAATTACGGGTACAAGAAACTGTCGCTGCTGGTAAAATCCCTTTCGAAAATAGTCGAAATCGAAGAGCGCCCGTCGGAAAATAAGGAGCTGAAACTCGTTTACGTCCGAAACCGTATCCGGTAGACGTCCAAGCCTGCCCGCCCCGGCAACCGAACCACGCAGGGATCACGGGCGCCCATGCAAAATACGCCGGACAGGCACCCCCGCAAGATTTTCCGGGCCACTATCCCTGCAGGATTTCCCGGCCGGATACGGCATAACAAACAGGTTACGGCAACGAGGCCGCTGCAACGCAATCTTGCAGCGGCCTTTCGCATAGCCCCCAATCCGGGTTGTGCGCCCGGCACAGGAGCTGCACGGGAACAGCGCAGGAGCAGCCGAAACAGCAGAAAGAACAACGGAAGAAACAGCGGAGGAAGCAACGGCAGAGAGAACGTCAGGAGGCGAATAACCTCGAAAAACCCGGAGCGGCACTTACAATCCGGAAGCAGCATTCGCAAAATTTTTTAATAACGCCACTACTGTCAAATCGCAATTAAAATTACAAAATCCGGTAACGATCAAGCAGCGAAACAAGCCTCTGAATGCGCAATTATCAGCAATGCGGAGGCACAAAGAGAAAAAACCGCCGGATTAGAGCCGCAAAAAAGTCATCCGCCGTGAACAATCTGACAATAAATTTATATATTTGTGATATTGTTTTCAAAACCCTACTAATCCGAAACAAGACATGGACAAAACCAATGTACGGGAGTTGCAGGATGTCGTGATCCGCTTTTCAGGCGACTCGGGCGACGGCATGCAGCTTACGGGCACGCTTTTCTCAGACACCTCGGCACTGCTCGGGAACGGGATCTCGACCTTCCCCGACTACCCTGCCGAAATCCGCGCGCCACAGGGTACCGTGGCGGGCGTATCTGGATTCCAGGTTCACTTCGGCAGCCACCGGGAGCTCAACCCCGGCGACTACTGCGACGTGCTGGTGGCGATGAACCCCGCAGCGCTCAAGGCCAACCGCAAATGGCTCAAACCGGGTGCGACGGTCATCATCGACGGCGATTCGATCACCGAAGACCACCTCAAAAAGGCGTGCTTCGCCACGCTCGACCCCATCGCCGAGCTGAAACTCGACGAGTACAACGTAGTAATCCCCGGCATCACCACGATGACGCGCGACGCGCTCCGGGAGACCGGCCTCGACAACAAGAGCGTGACCAAGTGCAAAAACATGTTCGCACTGGGTATCTGCTTCTACCTGTTCGACCGGCCGGAGGCTTACGCATTCAAATACATCGAAACCAAATTCGCAAAGAAGAACCCCGCCATAGCCGAAGCCAACAAGCTGGCCATCCAGGCGGGATACAACTACGCAGCCAATACGCACCAGTTCGCAAACACCTATACCGTAGCGCCCGCACCGCTCGAAAAGGGCACCTACCGCTCGATCAACGGCAACGTCGCCACGG
>OCQB01002318.1_pt1 | contig 12962 bp, 10 predicted proteins | sample 1538631 | NCBI WGS metagenome assembly OCQB01 (sample SAMN04571713, study PRJEB22368) | human gut metagenome | biome: human gut; material: stool | host: Homo sapiens | place: Luxembourg | collected 2012-10-19
ACAGGAACTTGAGAGAATCTCAGGACTGACCTCCGAACAGGCAAAGGATTATCTTTTAAAATCTGTTGAAGATGAAGTGAAAATTGATACTGCAAAACTTTACAAAGAACTGGAAAGCAAAGCAAAAGAAGATGCTGCAAAGAAAGCAAAAGAATATGTGGTAACAGCCATTCAGAAATGTGCGGTTGACCATGTGGCAGAATCTACCATCTCCGTTGTACAGCTTCCAAGCGATGAGATGAAAGGAAGAATCATCGGTCGTGAAGGAAGAAATATCCGTACACTGGAAACACTGACCGGTGTAGATCTAATCATTGACGATACACCGGAGGCCGTTGTTTTATCAGGATTTGATCCAATCCGCCGTGAAGTGGCAAGAATTGCTCTTGAAAAACTGATTGTGGATGGTCGTATTCATCCGGCTCGTATTGAAGAAATGGTGGAGAAAGCACAGAAAGAAGTAGAAACCATGATTCGGGAAGAGGGGGAGAACGCTGCTCTGGAAGTAGGTGTTCACGGTATCCATCCGGAACTGATTCGTCTTCTTGGACGTATGAAATTCCGTTCCAGTTATGGACAGAACGCATTAAAGCATTCCATCGAAGTTGCACAGCTGTCAGGCCTTCTGGCGGCAGAAGTCGGTACGGACATCCGTCTGGCAAAACGTGCCGGCTTATTACATGATATAGGAAAATCCATCGATCATGAAGTGGAAGGATCCCATATTCAGATCGGTGTTGACTTATGTAGAAAGTATAAAGAATCCCCAATTGTCATCAATGCAGTAGAAGCTCACCACGGTGATGTAGAGCCGGAATCATTGATTGCCGGAATTGTACAGGCTGCAGATGCAATCTCAGCTGCCCGCCCGGGTGCGAGAAGAGAGACATTGGAAACATATACCAACAGATTGAAACAGTTAGAAGATATTACAAACTCCTTCAAGGGAGTAGACAAATCCTATGCGATTCAGGCAGGCCGCGAGGTTCGAATTATGGTATTGCCAGATCATGTCAACGATTCTGACATGGTATTGCTGGCAAGAGATATTTCCAAGCAGATTGAAGCTGAACTGGAATATCCTGGACAGATCAAAGTCAGTGTAATCCGTGAAAGTCGTGTTGTAGATTACGCAAAATAATTTTTGTGGCATCCGGCCGACGAGAAAAGTCAACAACACCCCGGTGTAAAACGAAAGTTTTAGACCGGGGATTTTTTAGTACGGGCAACAAATCTCTGGTACAGTTATTTGAAGACAATGTACCAGGTGAGAAACGGAACAATAATTACCCGATGAGGAATAAAAAATGAAGAAAACGATAGTGCGGGAGTATCAGCTCCCATCATCCTGTATCAAAGGAAAACAGGAACTAACGATTGCTTTTCTGACGGACCTTCATGATCAGGTTACGGGTGAGGATGGGGAGAGGATTTTTCATCTTCTCAAGGAACAGGAGCCGGATCTGGTGTTGGTTGGTGGTGATGTGATAGTGGGTAAAAAAGGATGTGACACGTCGAAAGCGTTTGCATTTCTGAAAAGGTTGTCTGATAATTATCCGGTATTTTATGCCAGTGGGAATCATGAACAACGTATTTCAGAACATCCGGAGATTTACGGGGAGATCGGGAAAAACTATGAGACAGCGTTGAAAGAGCTGTCGCTGATACGGTTGCGTAATCAAAAAGTACAGCTGAAAAAAAAGGGAATACCGATCACTGTCTATGGCCTTGAACCGGAGGAGCAGTTTTATGATAAGGGATTTCGAAAGGATGGTATGGTAAAAGAGCTGAAGAAGCACTTTGGAACTCCGGATACGGATCGGCTGACGATTCTTCTGGCACATAATCCACGCTATAAAAAAGAGTATCTTTCCTGGGGAGCATCGCTGACGTTTTCCGGGCATTATCACGGAGGAGTTATGATGCTTGGGAAAAAGCGGGGAGCAATCGCACCTGATTTTCGGATCTTTCCGGGTGAATGCGGAGGGATGCATCAGAAAAACGGATGTGCAGTTATTGTCAGTGCAGGTCTGGGAGAACATACGATCCCGGTAAGAATCCATAACCCCAGAGAACTGACTATCGTTCGAATCTCTGCTTTACAAAATGAGAAAATGCCTGTAAAATAAAAATTCAGGTATAGAGTGAGAAGAAAAAAGAGGAAGAAACATGGGAATACCGGTAAAACTGGAAGCATTTGAGGGTCCATTGGATCTGCTTTTGCATCTCATCGAAAAGAATAAGATCGATATATATGATATCCCGATCGTGGAGATCACAGAACAGTATATGGAATATATCCGGCAGATGCAGGAAGAAAACCTGAATATCATGAGTGAGTTTATGGTCATGGCAGCAACTCTTCTGGATATCAAGTGTAAAATGCTTCTTCCCAAAGAAGTAACTGAAGAAGGAGAAGAAAAGGATCCCCGTGAAGAACTGGTGCAGCAGCTGCTGGAATATAAGATGTTTAAATACATGTCCTATGAGTTAAGAGATCGTATGGCAGATGCTTCCCGCTGTGTATATCGGGCGGAGAGTATGCCAAAAGAAGTACTGGATTATCAGCCACCGGTGGATATCCGGGAACTGATCGGAGATCTGACACTGGCCAAGCTTCAGAATATCTTCAATTCTATCATTAAACGTCAGGAAAACAAGGTAGATCCGATTCGAAGCAAATTTGGCAAGATTGAGAAAGAAGAAGTCAGTCTGGAAGACAAAATGAGTGATCTGGAATTATATGCCGGAACACATCATTATTTTTCTTTCCGCGGGCTTCTGGAACGACAGTCCGGTAAGATCCAGGTGATCGTTACTTTTCTTGCTATCCTGGAATTGATGAAAACCGGCGTGATTACCATAGAGCAGGAACATTTATTTGATGATATTCAGATTACATCTTTAATATACGAGGAGCAGCAGGCAGATGGAGAAACTGGAAGCAGCGATTGAGGCGATTTTATTTTCCGCAGGAGATTCGGTGGAAACCGGAAGAATCGCGAAAGCAATCGGACAGGATAAAACTACAACGGAAAAAATTATCCGGAATATGATGCTGAAATATAATGCCAGAGATCGTGGAATCAAGATCCTGGAGTTGGATGGAGCATTTCAGCTGTGTACCAAACAGGAGTATTATGAATATCTGGTGGAGATTGCATTGCAGCCAAAGAAAGCAGTACTGACGGATGTAATGCTGGAGACACTTTCAATTATCGCATATAAACAACCGGTAACGAAACAGGAAATTGAAAAAATCCGTGGTGTAAAATGTGACCATGCGATCAATAAGCTGGTGGAATATAATCTGGTTCAGGAACTTGGACGACTGGATGCCCCGGGACGTCCTATTCTTTTTGGGACAACGGAAGAATTTTTGAGGAATTTTGGAGTACAGTCGACAGAGGATCTGCCAACGATCAGTCCGGTGAAAATGGAAGATTTTAAGGCAGAGGCGGAAGAAGAGATTCAGCTGCAGCTAGATCTGTAACAAAGAGAAAAACCGGTTCTAAAAGAAAGAAAAATGCATATAGTATCTTTGGAAAACTGTGATAAAAAACGGGAGGATACTATATGGGAAAAATAAAGCTGGGATTGTTGCTGCTGCTTATGACACTGGTGGGAACACCGATGACAGGATATGGCATGCAGCTGAGTGAATCAGAACTTTATGCGCGTTCGGCATGTCTGATGGATGCAGACTCCGGGCGTGTTTTGTATTCTAAAAACAGTGAACAGAAACTTCCGATGGCAAGTACTACAAAGATTATGACCTGTATTCTTGCACTGGAAGACGGACGGATGGATGATCTGGTTACAGTATCTGCCTACGCAGCGAGTCAGCCGAAAGTACATATGGGTGCAAAAACAGGAGAACAGTTTTACTTGCAGGATCTTTTGTATGCGCTGATGCTGAATTCAGATAATGATGCTGCTGTAATGATTGCAGAGCAAGTGGGTGGATCAGTAGAAGGATTTGCAGAAAAAATGAATCTGAAAGCAAGAGAACTCGGCTGCGATGATACATATTTTATTACACCGAACGGTCTGGATGCCGAGAATAAAAATGGGATCCACAGTACAACGGCAAAAGATCTGGCAAGAATTCTTCGATACTGCATCATGGAGTCTCCGAAAAAAGCGGAATTTCTTGCAATTACGCAGATGCCTGCCTATACATTCTGGAATTATAGTAAGACGCAGATTTATCAATGCACCAATCATAATGCGTTTCTTGGAATGATGGATGGAGCATTGACGGGAAAAACCGGATTTACAGGAAATGCAGGATATTGTTATGTGGGTGCTTTACAATGGGAGGGAAAAACTCTGATTGTATCGCTGCTTGCATGCGGATGGCCGAATAACCGTGGATATAAGTGGGAAGATACCAGAAAACTCATGATATATGGGCTGACCAATTATGAATATCGGGATGTGTTTGAACAGAAAGATCTTGGTCGGATCGCAGTGCTGAATGGCCGGCAACAGGGGACGACCATCGATGAAGTGGCAACGACCAGTCTGGAATACGGATCCGATGTAGAACAGATGCATCTGTCTTTGCTGTTACGGAAAGATGAACAGATCACAGTTCACTATCAATTGCCGCCGCAGCTGGAAGCTCCGGTCCGAAAGGGACAACAGATTGGAGTGGCACAGTATTTTCTTGGCAAGGAGCTGCTGCAGGAATATCCGATATATGCAGGTGAACAGGTGGATGTGAGAGATTATTACTGGTGTCTGGAACAGATAGGGGCAGCTTACTGTGCCTGACAGGAAGGAAAAAATATGAGAAAAATAATGGAAGAACTGGAAGACTGTCCGGTGATTGCGGCAGTAAAAGACGAGAAAGGACTGAAAGAGTGCCTGAATATGGATGTAGGTATGGTATTTGTTCTATATGGAACGGTATGTACGATCGGTGAGATCGTAAAAAGGATCAAAGATCAGGGAAAAATCGCTGTGGTACATATTGATCTGATTCAGGGATTAAGCGGAAAAGATGCAGCAGTGGAATTTTTGAAGACATATACCCGTGCCGATGGTATCATTACCACGAAACCAGCTCTTATAAAGTGTGCAAAAGAACTGGGGATGTTCACTGTGCTTCGTTTTTTTGTAATTGATTCCATGGCATATGATAATATTCAGAAACAGACAGCAGGGTATCGTCCGGATGTGATCGAGATTCTTCCTGGGCTGATGCCGCGAGTAATCGAAAAAATAAAAAAGAGTGTAAGATGTCAGGTAATCGCTGGTGGACTCATCAGCGAAAAAGAAGATATTGTGGCTGCACTGAAGGCCGGTGCCGTAGCAATTTCCACCACAGACAAAAATGTATGGAAAATGTAAGAAGATAGACAGTTTTTGCCTGTTGTGTTTTCGGAAAGTTCGTTATATAATTTTCCATACGAGAGAATGCTGTAAGAAGAGAAAACAGCAACACAGATTATGGAGGAAACAGTATGTTTTGCAAATATTGTGGAAACCGTCTGGAGGACGGGGATCGTTTCTGTGGGGCATGTGGACATCCGGTAGAAGAGAAACCGATGCAGGAGACTGCAAATGAGGATTCTTATAAAAAACAGGAAGAGAAAGTGCCCCGCATCAAAAAGAAAAAGCCGGAACCTGAATATGATAATCGTATGACAGCAGGAATGGGATATGGTTACCAGATGGAGCAACATCAGGAAGACGATGATGATGAGGATGAGGAAGAGTGGGAAAGAGAAGAAAAAAAAGAGAAGATCACTTTTGCTATTCTTGGAATTATTATCGTTGTTCTGGTGGTAGCTATCGTATTTGGTGTTGTAAAGCTGGTAGGTGCAGGAAGCGGAGATACGAAAAAAGTGCCGCAGCTGAATGAACAGATGAAAGAAGATATGCAGAAGATTCAGGACAGAGATGAAAAAGATACAGAAGAGAGTGAGGATGCGTCAGTTGCGGATGAAACAGTGAAAGAACCGGAGACGGTAACCCCCGAAGTGACAGCCACACCGGAGCCAACCCAGGAAACATCACCGGCGCAGGAAGCAGAAACGACTGCAGCACCGACACAGCAGGTCACGCCGGAACCGACTCAGGAAGCTGCGGTTCAGGAACAGCATAAGGAAGCGGAAGTCAATGATGCAGAAACTGCAAGTGATACCGGAAACAGCGATTACGTGATACCGGACAGCAGTACCCGTTATCTTACCAACACAGATCTGACCGGTCTTTCCGAATGGCAGATGCGTATCGCAAGAAACGAGATTTATGCCCGTCACGGAAGAATTTTCAAGTCGGATGATCTGGCAGATTATTTTGCATCCAAAAGTTGGTATACGCCAAGTGTATCAGCAGATCAGTTTGATAATTCATATCTGAATGCAATTGAAATTGAAAATCTGAAACTGATCACAGCTTATGAGAAAGCACATAATCTGAATCAGTAACAGAAATAAAAACAGGAAACTCCTGAAACAGAAACACACGGTGTGTGGTCATCTGTTTCAGGAGTTTCCTGTTTTTATTGTCAGAAAAAATATAAAAAAACTATAAAAACTCTTGCATCCTGCAAAATAAGTGATATTATTAGTTGGTCGACGAAATATTAGCTGACTAACTAATAAGAAAGGAAGAAATCGAATGAGTGAAAAAGAACATTCCGTAGATTTTCTGATGATAAAATTGCTCCATGTGTATGCGACAAAGATATTTCATCAGCTTTCACATGTGAATCTGCACCCGGGGCAGATGCCGATGCTGGATATTCTTTATCGGCAGGAGGGACTCAGCCAGAGAGAAATCTGCAGCCGTCTGTGTATCAAACCGTCTACGGTGACGGTGTCCCTGCAGCGAATGGAAAAAGCAGCTCTGATTTACCGGGTGGCTGATGCGAAGGATAAGCGGATCCAGAGAATCTACCTGACGGATTCCGGAAAAGAAATTCACCGGGAAGTGGAAAAGATCCGAAAAGAAGTGGGTAGTGTGATGCTTCAGGGAATGACTCCGGAAGAGGTAGATCATCTGAAAAAACAGATCCTTCAGATGCAGGAGAATATGGAAAAAATGCCGGGAAGTACTGAGATTAAGGATTACCTGTAACTGTGAATATAGCGAACAGTTACGGATATTTTAAAGAAGGAGAAGAATAGGTATGTTACGAATGTTTAGGGAACTGAAAGGTTCTTATCGTTATATCGTACTGATTTTTGCACTGCTGTTCGGACAGGCATTCTGTGATCTGGCGTTGCCATCGTACACTTCGGATATTATTAATGTGGGTGTACAGCAGGGTGGTATTCCGGACAGTGTGCCGGATCAGATCCGGGAAAGCTCCATGGATCAGCTGTTTTTATTCATGGACAGTGATCAGCAGCAAGAAGTCAAAGAATATTATACGTTAAAAGATGGGGTATATACCCATAAAAAACTGAAAGAAGAAGAAAGAGATTCTCTGAATACTATATTCGGAAAGTCGATGCTGGCAGTAAGCAGTCTGCAGCAGCCAGATACACAGAATGCTCTGGCAGAGAAGATGCAGCTTCCGAACGGTGCGGATGTGCCGGAGACAATCGCACAGCTTCCGGATGAGGCGAGAAGGCAGATAATGGAACAAATGACAGAAAAACTGGATGGTATGCCGGAATCTATCGTAACCCAGGGAGCCATCCGGTATCTGAAAAATGAGTATCAGGAAATGGGCGAAGATCTTGACAAGATTCAGATGCAGTATGTGCTGTGGTCCGGAATTAAGATGTTGCTTCTGGCAGCACTGATCATGATCGCTTCTGTCTGTGTAACGTTCTTTTCCAGCAGGATCGCGGCGAAACTTGGTCATGATCTGAGAAATAAGGTGTATAGAAAGGTATTATCTTTTTCAAGTCAGGAGATGAATAACTTTTCCACTGCATCTTTGATCACCAGAAGTACAAATGATATCCAGCAGGTACAGATGGTATATACCATGTTGTTCCGTATCGTTTTATATGCGCCGATCCTTGGTATTGGCGGTGTTCTGAAAGTGTTGCACACAGATGCATCAATGACATGGATCCTGGGCATCGCAGTAGCAGCAATCCTGATTCTGGTAGCAGTCCTCTTCGGAGTTGCTATGCCGAAGTTTAAAAAGCTGCAGGATCTGATCGACCGTCTGAACCTGGTCAGCCGTGAGATCCTGACCGGTATCCCGGTGATCCGTGCGTTCAGCCGGGAAAAACATGAAGAAGAACGGTTCGAAGAAGCAAATCAGAGACTGACGAAGACCAACCTGTTTGTCAATCGTACGATGACTTTTATGATGCCGCTGATGATGCTGATCATGAACGGGATCAGTGTACTGATTATTTATACCGGTGCACACAGGATCGATGCCGGTAATATGCAGGTGGGTGATATGATGGCATTTATCCAGTATGCGATGCAGATTATCATGTCGTTCTTGATGATCACGATGATGTCTATTATGCTGCCCCGTGCAGGTGTGGCTGCCAATCGTATCCTGGAAGTCCTGGATACACCACTTTCTATTGAAGATCCTAAAAACTGTGTAAAACCGGAAGAAAAGGAGAAAGGAACGGTAGTCTTCGACCATGTAAGTTTTGCTTATCCGGGAGCGGAGGAAGAAGTGTTGTCTGATATTACCTTTGAAGCAAGGAAAGGAGAAACCGTTGCCTTTATCGGAAGTACCGGAAGTGGTAAAAGTACTCTGGTGAATCTGATTCCGCGTTTCTTTGATGTGACCAAAGGAAGTGTCCGGGTGGACGGCGTGGATATCCGGCAGATGAAACTGGGAGATCTGCGGGAACGGATCGGTTACGTACCGCAAAAAGGTGTGCTGTTTTCCGGCACCATCGATTCTAATCTTCGTTATGGAAGAGAGAATGCGACCAGAGAAGAACTGGAGAAGGCAGCAGCCATTGCTCAGGCAACAGAGTTTATCGAGCAGAAAGAAGAAGGTATGGAAAGCCCGATTGCACAGGGAGGAAGCAATGTGTCCGGTGGTCAGAAACAGAGGCTGTCGATTGCAAGAGCCATTGCAAAACAGCCGGAAATCTATATTTTTGATGACAGTTTTTCTGCGTTGGACTTTAAGACAGATGCGGCACTTCGAAAAGCATTAAAAGAAGAAACCGAAGAAGCCACAACCCTGATCGTTGCACAGCGTATCAGCACGATTCTTCATGCTGACCGGATTCTGGTACTGGATGAGGGTAAAGTTGTCGGTATGGGAACACATAAAGAACTTCTGCAGTCCTGCGAGGTATATCAGCAGATTGCACGTTCACAGCTGTCACAGGAGGAACTGGATTATGAGTGAAAATAGCAGACGTCCCTCCCGGGGACCTATGGGACGGGGAAGAATGAACGGAGAAAAGGCAAAGGATTTCTCCGGAGCAGTAAAAAAATTGCTGCGTTATATGAGTAAGTATAAGATTCGTCTGATTGGCATGATGATTTTCGCCATTGTCGGTACGGTATTTAATATTGTGGGACCAAAGATTCTTGGTAAAGCGACCACGGAACTGTTTAACGGTCTGGTGGCAAAGGTCAACGGAACCGGAGGGATTGATTTTGATAAAATCGGAAAGATTCTGTTGTGGACACTGGGACTGTATCTGTGCAGTGCAGCCTTTTCCTTTGTGCAGGGATTTATCATGACGGGAATCTCCAATGATGTCAGTTATTCTCTGCGGAAAGATATTTCCGGAAAAATGAACAGACTGCCGATGAAATATTATGAAAGCCGGACATACGGAGAGGTGCTCTCCAGAATTACCAACGATGTGGATACCCTGCAGCAGGGGTTGAATCAGAGTATTACACAGCTGATTACTTCCGTTACAACGTTGATTGGCGTATTTATCATGATGCTTAGCATTAATGTATGGATGACTTTATGTGCACTGCTGATTCTGCCGTGCTCGATGTTTATTATCAGCAAGGTGATGAAACGGTCACAAAAATACTTCCGGCAGCAACAGAAATATCTGGGTGATGTGAATGGGCAGGTGGAAGAAGTCTATGCCGGACAAAATATTGTAAAAGCGTTTAATAAGGAAGATGCTGTGATGGCCACTTTCGAGGAGACGAATAAAAAGTTATATGAATCCGGCTGGAAATCACAGTTTTTCTCCGGCATGATGATGCCGATCATGCAGTTTGTAGGTAATATCGGATACGTAATGGTAGCTCTTCTCGGTGGCTTTATGACTATCAAAGGAGTTATTGAAGTCGGTGATATTCAGTCTTTCTTCCAGTACATCCGAAACTTTACCCAGCCGGTACAGCAGATCGCACAGGTTACCAACATGATGCAGTCCGCAGCCGCAGCTTCCGAGCGTGTCTTTGAATTCCTGGAAGAAGAGGAAGAAGAACAGACGGTGGAACATCCGGTGACACTGGAAAATGGTGTGGAAGGACAAGTAACCTTTGAACATGTAAGCTTTGGCTACCGGCCTGATCAGATCATTATCAAAGATTTTTCTGAACAGGTACAGCCGGGACAGAAAATCGCCATCGTTGGACCGACCGGTGCCGGAAAAACCACGCTGGTGAAACTGCTGATGCGTTTCTATGATGTCAACAGTGGAAGGATACTGATCGACGGACACGATATCAGGGAATTTGACCGGAGAAATCTGAGAGAGTGTTTCGGTATGGTGCTGCAGGACACCTGGCTGTTTAACGGTACGATCATGGAAAACATTCGTTACGGAAGACTGGATGCCACCGATGAAGAAGTGATCGCAGCGGCGAAAGCAGCACACGCACACCGGTTTATCCAGACACTGCCGGAAGGATACAACACCGTGTTAAATGAAGAAGCCAGCAATGTATCACAGGGACAAAAGCAGCTTCTGACGATCGCGAGAGCGATTCTTGCAGATAACCGGCTGCTGATCCTTGATGAAGCAACTTCTTCGGTAGACACCAGAACCGAAGAGAGGATTCAGAAAGCAATGGATAACCTGATGAAAGGACGAACCAGTTTTGTAATCGCTCACCGGTTATCGACAATTAAAGATGCAGATGTGATCCTTGTGATGAAAGACGGAGATATAATAGAACAGGGAAATCATGAAGAACTCTTGGCAATGAACGGATTTTATGCTAATCTATATAATAGTCAGTTTGAGAAGGTAGGATAAAATCTATGAGTACAGGCTGACCATGAGGTTTTCAGCAGAAAATCACAGGTAAGAAAAAAAGGGGATGTTGCGATGACACAAAGAACATCCCTTTCTTTATGCATTCTTAAGGAGGAAATCAATGAGAAATCTTTTAGTAGCACAGTCCGGAGGACCCACATCAGCAATCAATGCGACGATCGCAGGAGTGATCATGGAAGCGCATGCATCCGATCAGGTTGATACGATCTACGGTGCGGTAAACGGCATCAAAGGTGTTCTGGAAGAACGGTTTGTTAATCTGAGCGAGAAAGTACCCGGTGAGGATGAACTGGAGATTCTTTGTCAGACACCGGCAGCAGCACTGGGTTCCTGCAGGGTAAAACTGAAAAATCCGGCAGAAGACGACAGCCAGTTTCAGGAAGTCATCCGGATTTTCCGCAAACATGAAATTATGTATTTTATTTATGCAGGTGGAAATGATTCCATGGATACAGTAGATAAACTGGCGGCATACTGTAAAGAACACAAAATTGAAGATATTCATGTTATGGGAGCACCGAAAACCATCGATAACGATCTGGTGGGAACGGATCACTGTCCGGGATTTGGTTCCGCAGCAAAATATATAGCAACTACATTTTCAGAACTTGAAAGAGACTGTCATGTATACGATACCAAGGCTGTTACCATCGTGGAAGTAATGGGAAGAAATGCAGGATGGCTGACAGCAGCATCTGCACTGGCAAGAAATAACGGTGCAGCGGGTCCGAGCCTGATTTATCTTTGTGAGCCGGCTTTTTCAGTGGAAAGTTTTCTTGACGATGTGAAGAAAAAACTGGAACAGCAGGACAGCGTACTGGTAGCGATCAGTGAAGGAATCAAGGATAAAAATGGTGTTTATATCTCCGAGCAGGTACAAAGCGGGGCCGTGGATAATTTTGGACACAGTTATATCGCAGGAAGTGCCCGGGTATTGGAAGACATTGTGAGAAGAGAGATTGGCTGCAAAGTAAGATCCATCGAACTGAATCTGATGCAGCGATGCGCCTCCCATATTGCGAGTAAAACAGATATCCAGGAGTCGAAGATGCTAGGTATGACAGCCTGCCGCTGTGCGTTGCAGGGAAAAAGCGGACTGATGGCTTCTGTGGAGAGACTCGGCAGTCATCCATATCAGGTACGCTATACTGCAGTTCCTGTCTGTGAAGTGTCTAACCAGGAGAAAAAAGTCCCGGACGATTATATTAATGAGGCAGGAAATGATGTGACAGAAAAGATGATGGAATATTTAAAACCGTTGATCCATGGTGAGACAGAAATAATCTACGAAAACGGAATTCCGAAACATTTGTACCTTTATTAAGTTTTTCTGAAGGCTTTTGTCAAAAAGTTATTGAAAAAAAAAACAAAAAATAGTAGAATTATAATCGGCTGAAATTTTGTTTTCACTTAAATTTTTTATAAAAATGGAGGGCTGAAGTATGAGCAATACAGCACAAAGCGCAGCAAGCACAAGGATAGCCTCTTTGCTTGATGCAAACAGTTTTGTTGAAATCGGTGGACAGATTACTGCAAGAAGTACAGATTTCAACTTATCCCCGTCAGATGGTGTCATCACCGGATATGGTGTGATCGACGGCAGTCTGGTGTATGTATACAGCCAGGATGCTACCGTACTGAACGGAACTGTTGGTGAGATGCATGCAAAGAAAATTGCAAGACTGTATGATTTCGCAATGAAGACAGGTGCACCTGTAATCGGTCTGATCGATTGCGCAGGTATGCGTCTGCAGGAAGCAACCGATGCACTGAACGGTTTCGGTGAGATCTACATGCAGCAGA
>OCQB01002323.1_pt1 | contig 12920 bp, 15 predicted proteins | sample 1538631 | NCBI WGS metagenome assembly OCQB01 (sample SAMN04571713, study PRJEB22368) | human gut metagenome | biome: human gut; material: stool | host: Homo sapiens | place: Luxembourg | collected 2012-10-19
TTCAGGTCGTTTAAATCGCCGTAAATCAGAAAGTCGAGAAACCGCTGTACATGCCAGTTGGTGGCATGGGTATACTCTATTGCCTCGTATTTATGCAGGAAGTTGAAAAAGACGGATAGTTTTACTGCACTGTTTCGGCCGCTGCCCAGTTTATTAACGCTTTTCATTTCAATAAACCGGTTGGGCGTCAGCATGGGAAGTAGATTGTCGGTCAGCATAAACCGGAGGACAGGTGCTCCATCCTTTGTTTCCAGCAAAAAGCGCTTAACTTGAAAACGCCGTTCACTTTTGTTTATCATGCTGATCATCTCCTTGCGCATTTTGCATACTTCTATTATATCTTGTTTCCTTATTTGATGCAATATCGTATAAATTTATATCATATATAATTTATTAAGAAAACACGGTTACTTTGATGAAACACCGTTGCCTGAGCCTTATTATAACTGGAACTCTTGGGCTGATCCTTTAGCTTCCAAAATTGTGTTTGCGTCTAATGTCGCTGTGCATAGGGCAATCCCGCTGGAAGTAACGGATACACTTACGATTGAAGCGAAGCAGGCGGAAGTCCTGTTAAGTTCAGACAGCGATTTGATGAAAGCGATTTTTTCTTTCGGCAATGCGTGGCTGGAAAGCTCCAAAAAGCTGACTTTACACGACCCATTGGCGGCTGTTTGCGTTTTTCACCCGGATATTTGCCGCTTTGAAAGAGGCAATGTGCAAGTAGAAACGGAACTGGAAAACAATATGGGCGGTACATCTTTTATCCCCTCGCCACAAGGTAATGTCGAGATTGCAAGAGTGGTTGACAGGGAAAAATTTTATCGCATTTTGAGTTCCGCCCTGTGCAATAAACATTTGAAAGATACACAGCGAATTGTACCACCGCTTGTTGTCAGCCGTGCCAAATCTGCCGGATCTGTGGGAGAAGCGTGGCTTGCTAACCTTGACAATATTGTTTCGGAACTGGAGAAAATATGGCATATTTCCGTTGGGGAAACTCTGTACGGCGGTACACACGCTTTTGTTGCCAGCGCAGACGGAGAGAATGACGAGAAGTATGTACTGAAAATAGATATGCCGGAAAATCTCGGCGGTGAATTTTCGAATAGCATAGATACACTGAAAATCGCAGACGGAAACGGATGTGCAAAGTTGTATGCGTATGACCTTGAAAGAAAAGCCTGTCTGTTAGAGCGCTTGGGAAAGCCGATCAATCAACTGAAGTATTCTGTTTATGAACAGCTTCAAATTATTTGCTCAACCTTACAAAAAGTATGGGAAACCCCGTTTGTGAATGACAGACTGCCCAGTGGCAAAGACAGTGTTGTATGGTTCAGGCAGTTCATAGGAGAAACTTGGGAAAAGTTAAATTACCCTTGCTCTCATAAAGTGATAAAGCAGGCATTTTCCTATTTGCAGACAAGAGAACAGGCATTAAATCCTGATGAATTTGTCCTGCTTCACGGCGATGCTCACGGTGGAAATACGCTCAAAGAATTGTCGGGAAATGGCTTCAAGCTGATTGACCCGGATGGTATCTTTTATGAAAAAGCCTATGATTTAGGCGTTCTTATGCGGGAATGGGTTGATGAATACGAGCAAGACCCGATGAAAGCAGGAAAAGAACGATGTGCCTATCTTCATCACTTGACAAGCGTTTGCGAACAGGCAATTTGGGAATGGGGGTATTTGCAGACCGTTTCCACTGCATTTGTATTACTCCAAATCGGGCAGGAGAAAACAGGGCGACAAATGCTTCGTGTTGCGGAATGTTGGAGCGAAGAAACAACAGACATTATGTGTTAATTTTGCAAATAGAAAGGAAGGGGCGACAGCAAAGAGTACTGCCGCCCCTTCGTCAATTCCCGATTATTGCTAAGACTTTGTCCTTGAACTATTTTATAATAAATGCTATTGAAGAATGAGTCGGAAATATTAGAAAAACCGGCTCAAGTACATTTTGCTTTTCTAAGCAAAATCGTTTATAATAACCTTGTTGTTATGGCAACGATTTGGCAAAAAAAATCGGATAGCGTATGCTTTATCGATAATACAAATAATGTAGATACTCCTTACTAAATCTCATAAACAAACTTGTTTAGAATTGATTTATCAGGAGCGAGTGGAAATAGTAGGATGTAGATTATAATATTTTCAGTGACAGGTAGCCTTTAAGATTGCCTGCCATATTTATTTTATTCATATTACTTTATTTAAAAAGTTTTTGGTTCCAATGCGTGAATCGTTTCTCTATCATTTCTAATTCTTTCATGAGCATATTGCTGACTACCTATGACAGAACTTTCACCCAATGCTGATAAGTGTCAATCTCTGGGTATTGATCATGCCGTTTGTTATATTTTGCTTGATTTTAACAAAAGTTCTTCAAATATATTTAATTCAGTAAATATAAAAATTAATGATAAACATTAAAAATATATTGACAAACATAAATAAAAGCGATATACTTTCATTATCAAAGAAAACTTGGAGGTAAAGGCAATGAAAGGTATTGTTAAAGTTGCGAAAATAGTCACTAAAATTGCGGAAGTATTTCATTGGGTGGGCGTTGTCTTAATGTTAGCGGCAACTGTATGTTCACTTGCAGCACCAGCGTGGGTAAAATATTTTGTGGGAATTGACGCCAAAGAATGCTGTGGTGCTGAACTGAATGTCTATGGATTTGAGATAATCGCTTCTGTGAAAGATGGCACTGTTAATATGAAAACACTGTTCCTATTCGGTATTGGATCTGCTATTATTCTCTCGCTTATGGCGATGGTTTTTAGAAACCTTAATTTGATTATCAAAAAATCTGAAGAAAATACACCTTTTCAAGCAGATAATATTCGTATGTTAAAAGAAATCGGTATTTTTTCCATTTCCATTCCTATTGTCGGCTTAATTATGAGTATAGTGTGCCGCCTCATACTCGGCGTTGATGCGGTAGAAACAAGTGTAAATCTTTATGGGTTTTCTATGGGAATTATTGTGCTTTGTTTGACACAATTTTTCATTCATGGTGCTGAACTTGAAAAAGATGTTGATGGACTTTTGTAAGGCGGCGGACTGATGGGAAAAATAATTTTGAGATTAGACCGTATGATGGTCGAACGAAAAATGTCATTAAATGAACTTGCCGTTCGCGTTGGTATTTCAAATGTTAATCTATCTAAAATTAAGAATAACAAAGTAACAGCAATCCGTTTTACAACTCTTGCAGCGATATGCGAAGCACTCGATTGCGAAGCCGGGGATATACTTGAATTTCAAAAAGAGGATTAGGAGTCCTGATATCCCAAGAAAAATTGCTTAGTGCCCATTGGACGGTCAAGAAGCAAATCGAATTTGAGGTGGCAACCATGAACAAAAAACTTACTTTTAGATATGCAGAGCGGAAAGACATCTCTTTGATTCTGCAGTTCATCCGGGATCTTGCTGATTACGAAAAGATGTTGGATGAAGTTGTAGCCGATGAAAAAACACTGGAAGAATGGATATTCAACAAACAAAAAGCAGAAGTTATTTTTGCTGTCTTAGATGAAGAAGAAATCGGTTTTGCGCTTTTCTTTTATAACTTTTCAACTTTTCTCGGACGAGCGGGGCTTTACCTTGAAGACTTGTTTGTAAAACCAGAATACCGGGGGAAAGGATACGGCAAAGCAATCCTAAAAAAACTGGCGTCCATTGCTGTAGAGCGTGGTTGCGGCCGCTTGGAATGGTGGTGCCTTGATTGGAATAAGTCAAGCATCGATTTTTATCTGTCTCTTGGAGCAGAACCTATGTCTGACTGGACAGTGTATCGAATTGCAGGAAATACGCTTACCGATCTTGCGGAATAATACCAATCAGAGCTAGTCAAAAATAGATATAATATGAATAGATACCGAAAAGCAGGACCATAAAACCTATTTATTAGTGAGATAACAAACCCATAGAATACGGATAATGCGTATCAAGAAAAGTCAAGGGTTACAGGCCCCTGTGCTGCTATTCTCGATGTAATAGAATAGCAGCAAAATTTGAATTCCTGTCCAAAAAAAAGAGCTAACTGACTTTCATGAAAGTCAGTTAGCTCTTTTTTTTGCGTTCTATCAGAACTCAGTCTATGTGCAGATGTGAAATGCCGAAAGACGATATGCATTCTGTTTCATTTGCTCTGCCAATAATTGAGCTTTGGCAACTGTGCTTCAAAATAGGCTCGCGCCTGCTCCGGAGGCCAGTTTTCATTTGACATATGCCCAACAAGAAAGTCCGTTAATTCCTCAAGGCTTGTGTAAACAAATTTTCCATCCGTATAGCACCATTTACAGTATTCCTCGTTGAATGTACCATCCGTCTCTTTACTGACAGAAGAATCATCGAGCGGCATACCACAACACTGGCAAATCAATTTGCGAGGAGAGCCTAAAAGCGTGTTGATAGAAACATCAAACAGCTTTGACAGCAATTTTAATGTTTCCGTATTTGGCACGGTTTCACCCGTTTCCCAACGAGATACCGCTTGCCGGGTAACATAGATTTTTTCAGCAAGCTCATCTTGAGATAAGCTATTTTTTGTTCGAAGTTCAAAGATAATATCCTTTGTTTCCATTTCAATCACCACCTAAGGATATTATACCATCGCAGCTGCGTGAAAACAAGCAACCCGCTGTTGCTACTTTTGTCATTTCATCGCTCACAATACATTATTTCAGATATATTCCCGCATTTATTTTAAAAAAATCAAAAGCAAGCTATAGACATTAGACAATAGCTTTCTATTATTATAAGCAGGAGATGTGATTATGCTAAATGAACGAAATTGCGGCGACCTGTTAAAGCAGATTCATGATGAAATGGAAAAGCAAGCAAACAAAATGCTGCGCTCTCAGGATTTGATGATGGCTCAAGTCTGTGCGCTGCTGGCATTAAATCAAATAAATGAAAAACAAATGCCTTTGAAGGATTTAGAGCGATGGCTTCATGTCGCCCAGTCAACCGCCGCAGGAATTGCAAGCGGGATGGAGACGCTCAAATGCTAAAAACCATGCAACATATCAGCAAGAAACAATGGTTCTATATAGGAATTTACCTGTTATTTGTCGTTGGACAGGTGTGGTTCGACTTAAAACTGCCGGATTATATGTCTGCCATTACTACCTTGATACAAACAGATCATGGCTTTGATGTCCCCGACGATGACGCTGCTTAGTTCCGGACTGACGTTGGCCGTTTACTGGATTGGAACCTACCTGATTGACGCTGTGTCACAAGGTGAAAAGCTTGGCATCTTTTCCGACAAGGTGGTATTCTTCAACTATGCGATACAGGTTATTATGGCGTTTATGCTTCTAAACATGATTTTTATCCTTCTGCCGCGCGCACAAGTATCTGCAAAACGTTTGGTGATGAGAGACGGCGATATTGTGGAAAGCGACAATCATGAAACACTGCTTGCCAAAGGCGATTTCTACACAAATTTGTATAATAGTCAATTTGAACAAATTTCATAAACTGAATTTAAAATCAAAGATTATATCGAGCATCCGAAGCCGAACGATTGCAGAAGCCTACATTGGATCCTGCATGCTTCGATTCAGATGTATCATGAAATTCAAATGCATCCTGTAAAATTCAGATACGCATAACAACCATGGATTTGTGGGCTTCTTTAGGACACAATCAACGGTATAAAAAAGGGCTCTCCGAATGAGAGCGAGACAAAAAGCTTTTTCTTTAAGGAAGAAATCACACGACGTATATTGATTCTACAAACAAAATCACGTATAATAATTGTGTTGCTCGCGGCAACGCTATGGCAAAAAAATTGAACAGGATATGCTTGACCTATTCTATAAATAATGCGGATATTCTCCGCTAAACATCATAAACAAGCTTGTTTAGAATCAACGGGAATCATCTTTATTGATTGACTCGTCTACTAAAATTTAATATTGTCAGGAGATGTTTTTTTTGAATTCGTGTTTTGAAAAACTGAATGCATTAAGGAGCCAAAAAGAGGCAGGCTTGCAATTCAATTTTCAAGGGGCGATTTATACCGTGATCCCTAAAAACGGTGAAACTCCAAAATATATACAGCCACTGAAAAGCAAGACTGCATCGAACGATTTGATCAACGCATTGACAGAGGCAAAAGAGAATGGAAGTATTGTAATTGCCGCCTGGGTTGGACGTTATAAAACGGATATGTTTTTAATTGATGACATTGACCTAGTTATCCAGCAATTATCAGACTATTCATCATAATCATATAATTGCGGATAATACATATTTATATTTAAGAGCGCAGTATGAAATCGAACTACAAAAAAACAATGTACGCCTGCTATATCGGCTATATCGTACAGGCGATTGTAAATAATTTTGTTCCGCTACTGTTTGTAACCTTCCAAAACAGCTATCAAATTCCGCTGTCAAAGATCACGGCGCTGGTCACGGTTAATTTTATCATTCAATTGCTGATCGATATGCTCTCGGCAAAGTTCATTGATAAGATTGGATACCGGGCGTCCGTTATTATCGCACATATCGTTTCGGCCGCAGGGCTGATTTTGCTGACGATTCTGCCGGAACTTTTTTCGGATGCGTACACGGGCATTATGGCTTCCGTCGCTGTTTATGCAGTCGGAGGCGGGCTTATAGAAGTGCTGATCAGTCCGATCATGGAAGCGTGTCCCACGAAAAACAAAGAAAAAACAATGAGCCTGCTTCACTCTTTTTATTGCTGGGGACATATGGGCGTCGTATTGTTATCCACGGTATTTTTTTCGGTTGCAGGCATTCACAACTGGAAAATTCTCACTTGGATTTGGGCGATTATTCCCCTTTTCAATATCGTTCTTTTTATGAAAGCGCCCATTTATTCTTTACATGCTGCGGGCGAACGCGGTTTGACAGTCAAAGACCTGTTTTCAAAAAAAGTTTTCTGGATTTTAATGCTTATGATGGCGTGCGCAGGCGCGTCTGAACAGGCAGTTAGCCAATGGGCATCCGCCTTTGCCGAGCAGGGCCTCGGCGTAAGCAAAACCGCCGGCGATCTTGCAGGGCCGATGGCGTTCGCCATGCTTATGGGAATATCCAGACTGATTTACGGCAAATACGGAGACAAGCTTAATTTGAACCGCTGTATGAAAACCAGCTGCGTTTTGTGCGTTGCTTCCTATTTGTGCATGGCGCTTGTTCCCATACCGATCATCGGTTTGTTCGGTTGTGCTGTGTGCGGATTTTCGGTAGGCATCCTTTGGCCGGGAACCTTCAGCAAAGCAGCCGCGTCGATAAAGGGCGGCGGAACCGTTTTATTTGCGATGCTTGCATTAGCAGGCGATTTGGGGTGTTCCGGCGGTCCAACTCTGGCCGGCGCTGTGTCCAGCGGTTTGAACAACAACCTGAGGATGGGCATACTCGCGGCGGTCATATTTCCAATTCTGCTATTGATCGGCGCCATGATTTTCGATAAAAAGGAAGCACACACGGATACGGCCGGTTATAATTCCTAATCCATATCCATGCCATCTACGTATCATTTTATATACGATGAATGAGGGTGCAAGCGCCTTGCAAGGCGCTTGCACCCTCATTGATTACTGCAATGAAGCCTTATATCCCTCTCCCCAATTCCACATAGAATCCAAGATCGGTTTCAGACTTTGTCCTAAATCCGTCAATGAATATTCCACCCTCGGCGGAACTTCCGCATATACCTTGCGGCTAATCAGTCCGTTTTCCTCCATATCGCGAAGCTGTGCGGTCAATACCTTTTGCGATACGCTTCCTATGGATTTTTTTAATTCCCCGAAACGTTTTGTGCCGGAAAGCAAATCTCTCAGGATCAAAACTTTCCATTTATCGCCGATCAGCATTAACGTTGTTTCTACAGGACAGGCCGGCAGTTCCCTGACCGAGTTTTGTTCTTTCATCACCGCATCTCCCAATCGTTCCTATACGATCCTTTCGCTCATATTATACCATACGAAACTGTTTAGTCAAGGTTTCCGCCGGGAAAGGCGGCGAAAAAATTTTTAAAAAATTTTTTCAAAGGCAAAAAGCCTGAAAACCTCCGTCGCTGCACAATCGTTTCCGCGCGGTAACTATTCAATAGTTTCTTTTTGGTAACTACAGCACAATAAAGTGCTTACTTTACAAACGAAACTCGCTTGCGTATAATTGAACCAGACGCTGCGAAGACGGCCGCTTCGAGGCTCAAAATCCAAAACAAAAATCGAAATTTTATAAAATTTAGGAGGAATTCATTATGAACAAGAATACCTATAAAACAGTCAAGCTCACAAAGGGCGAAATGCATGTTTACGATTTTGGCAGCATTCAGCTGCACGCTTACAAGACAAATGATTTTCTTAGCGATGAGGTGTTCATCGTTGAGAAAGACAGCAAAGCGGTGGTAATTGAATCCCCTTGCTTCTTTGACAACAACAAAGAACTTGCAGCGTATTTAAGCGATATGAAAGTCGAGGGAATGCTGATCGCTTACCACGGAGCCGGTGCATCTTTTCTGCCGGATGTTCCAAAATACGCGACACAGAACGCGCTTGAATTTTCCCAAACCGGCGGAGGCAAAGCGCTGATCGATAACTTTACCGGCGCATTTGGTGATCTCTTTGATCATTCCGTTCACAAGATCACCCACATAATTGAAGCGGGCAAGATAACGATCGGCGGAATTGATTTTGTCATCCAACAGACCACGAACGCCTTCGATGTGGAAATCCCCGAAATCAATGCGATTTACACTCATATGCTCGGACACGACTGCCATTCCATCGTTGCGGGAGCCAGCCATGCCGACACCATGATCGCGGAGCTTAACAGCTACATTGACAAGGGATACGATTTGATTCTGACCTCCCACTACACCCCTGAAGATTTAAAAGATGCCGAAACAAAGATTTCTTATCTTAAAAATCTGAAAAAAATTGCGGCAGACTGCAAGGACGCGGACAGCTTCAAGGCTGAAGCCAGCAGGCAGTATCCGCAGTACAGCGGTCAAAATTACCTCGACATGACGGCAGGCTTCTTTTTCGCTTAACCTCTGCATATCCACGAATACACCGGGGCTGTCGCGATAGCCTCGGTTTCATCTTGGCATACAAAGAGCGCCGCCAATCATGAACGAACGCCGGGTATTTCAGATATATCCCGTAAAAACAGCAGAAAGGAGAGGATACCATGACCCAGCAGGAAAGACGCATTTTTTTAATCAAAGAATTGCTTTCGGAACAACCACGATATTCTGCAATGGAAATCCCAAAAAGCGAACGGGAACAGACCGTGCTGCTCCGTTCGCTTTTGAATCTCCGCATGCCGAAACCGGTAAGCCATGCATTTTTAAACGTGCAGGACGCCTATCTGCAAGAAGCGATCAAGCAAAAAGGCATTACCCGCCTTACGGATCTGCAGCCGGTGCAGCCAGACCTCTATCTCTGGCAGGGCGATATTACCACCCTTTGCTGCGACGCCATTGTCAACGCCGCCAACAGCGGAATGTTGGGCTGCTTCTGCCCCAATCATGGCTGTATTGACAATGCCATTCACACTTTTGCAGGCGTTCAGCTGCGTTTGGCCTGCGCAGATCTGATGAACAAACAAGGACACGCAGAAGAAACAGGCAAAGCAAAAATCACGCCGGCCTTTAATTTGCCCTGCAAATATATCCTGCATACGGTCGGGCCGATTGTAAAAGGACGGCTCACAAAAAAAGAGCAGGAAGCGTTGGCTTCCTGTTACCGTTCCTGCTTGGAACTGGCGGAGAAAAATGGTGTAAAAAGTATTGCGCTTTGCTGTATTTCTACGGGAGAATATCGCTTTCCCCAGGCACAGGCGGCCAAAATCGCCGTGCAGACCGTGATCGAATACAAAAAGCAGGCGCAGAGTGAAATGGAGGTGATCTTTAATGTGTATAAAGAAACCGATTACAGCATCTACCGAGCACTGCTGCGAACAAATTGAAAAACTCAAAAGCGCGATCAAAACCGCCGATGCGATCTTGATCGGCGCGGGCGCGGGCATGTCTTCATCCGCGGGTTTTGCCTACGACGGCGAGCGCTTTGAAAAAAATTTTTCGGATTTTCGAAAAAAATACGGTTTCACGGACATGTACACCGGCGGTTTTTATCCGTACAATTCCCTTGAGGAATATTGGGCATGGTGGTCAAGGCATATTCTGCTGAACCGGTACGATGTACCCGCAGGCAAACCGTACACAGCACTACTGCGGCTCGTAAAGAACAAAGACTATTTTGTGCTGACTACCAATGTCGATCATCAATTCCAGCTTGCGGGCTTTGATAAAGCGACTGTTTTACACGCAGGGAGATTACGGCTTGTGGCAATGCTCCAAAGCCTGTCACGATCAAACCTACGACAACGAGAGTATTGTGCGAAAAATGGCAGCGGCGCAAACAAATTTGAAAATTCCAACCGATCTGATTCCCAAATGTCCTGTCTGCGGCGCACCTATGACCATGAATCTGCGATGCGATACTTCCTTTGTGCAGGATAACGGATGGACTGCCGCTGCAAACAGATATGAGGAGTTCATTCGCCATCACAGCCATCTGCGCATACTGTTTTTAGAGCTTGGCGTCGGTGAAAACACGCCGGCTATCATCAAATATCCTTTTTGGCAGATGACGGCGAAGAACAAACAAGCGATTTACGCCTGCGTGAATTTTGGAAAGGTAATTTGTCCTTGGGAGATTGCCGGTCAATCAATCTGCATCCAGGAGGATATCGGAAAAGTTATCGCTTCGCTGCTGCTTTAAGGAACTGTGCGGTACAAAATTACACGAAAGCAATACCGGCATTCTTGAAAAAGCGAAAATCTGACCGTCCGATAGGCAACCAAACGAAGTACGGCGGATTATAAACGAACTTTCTGTTTCAGAACAAAGCGGATTCTATTGTATTCCTTTTTTTGGTATTTCTTGCGTTTCCTTCTTGCAAATGCCGTCGTTTTATACTACAATAGAGACAATAATGATTTATCGGAGGTGCCGACATGGTTTCTTTAGGCAACAGTTGGGATGCGCTTCTCGCGGACGAATTTGCTAAGGAATACTACCTGAGAATCCGCGCCTTTTTAAAATCGGAGTATCAAAATCCGAATTATCCCGTATATCCGGATATGCATGATATTTTCAATGCGCTGAAAATCACCGATTACAACGCGGTCAAAGCGGTTATTTTGGGCCAAGATCCCTATCATGGACCGGGACAGGCGCACGGTCTTTCTTTTTCCGTACGCAAGGGGACACCGCCGCCGCCGTCCTTGGTGAATATCTTTAAGGAGTACAGCGACGACTTAGGATATCCGACGCCGCAAAGCGGCGACTTAACGCCATGGGCGAAAAACGGCGTCCTGCTGCTGAATGCCGTTTTAACCGTACGGGGCGGCATTGCAGCCAGTCATCGAGGCATCGGCTGGGAAAAATTCACCGACCGCATTATCGAGCTTTTGAATCAGCGCGATACGCCGGTTGTCTTTCTTCTTTGGGGACGGTTTGCCAAAGACAAAGCCGCGCTGATTACCAATCCGCGGCATCATATTCTGACCGCAGCGCATCCGAGCCCGCTTTCAGCCTCCAATGGCTTTTTCGGCTGCCGGCATTTTTCAAAAACCAATGCGCTTCTCGAAGAGCCGGTGGATTGGAGGCTGGATTGAATAGCCCGCCGCCAAAAAAATACGGCAAGCGGCAAAAAATGGCTGTACGGCAAAACAAAAGTTTTGCCGTACAGCCATTTTTGATTGAAAATCACAAAGGCGCGCGCATACGCTGCCGCACGGTCATTTTACCTGAATGATGTGATGATTGACCCGCATAGCGTCAATGATTGCATCTACAGACTTTTCACACTGTACATCCGAAGCGGCCTCTGCCATAACCCGAAGAACCGGTTCCGTGCCGCTCTTGCGCAAAAGCACGCGGCCGGTACCGCTTAAAATGTTCTCCTGTTCCGCAACGGCCGCCAACACCGCTGGATCCGATAACGTCGCGTCTTTGTCATCCACCACTACGTTTTTCAAAGCCTGCGGATAAAACTGAACCGGAGCGGTCAGCGCAGACAGAGACAGCTTTCTGTCCAGCATCACCTGCATCACCTTGATCGCCGTAATCATACCGTCACCGGTGACGGCATATTTGCGGAAAATGATATGGCCAGACTGTTCGCCGCCAAATAAATATCCGTTCCGGCGCATATTCTCCCAGACGAATTTGTCTCCCACATCGGTTTTTTCATACTGGATGCCGGCTTGATCCAGCGCCTTATACAATCCGTAATTGGACATAACCGTCGTCACGACCGTGTTATTATCCAGCCGGTCATGATCCTTCATATGCTTAGCGCACATATATAAAATATGATCGCCCGTGACCAAACTGCCCTTTTCGTCCACAGCAAGGCACCGGTCCGCGTCGCCGTCAAAAGCGAATCCCACGTCCAGTTGATTATCCAAAACAAATTTTTGCAGGTTCTCGGGATGCGTGGAGCCGTACCCCATATTTATATTCAAACCATCCGGCGTATTGCCGATGACATAAGTATCCGCGCCAAGCGCGTCAAATACACTTTTCGCAATCTGCCAAGCGGAACCGTTGGCGCAATCCAATCCGACTTTCACGCCCTTATACGAGTGTGTCGAGAGGCTGATCAAATACCCAATATACCGATTGCGTCCCGCGGCATAATCAATAACGCGGCCGATGCTGCTGCCCGAAGCAAACGGCGGATCCTCGGTTTTTCCGTCCAGGTATTTCTCAATTTCCTGTAAAAAATCCTCGTCCATTTTTTCGCCATGGCAGTTGATAATCTTAATCCCATTGTCGTCAAAGGGATTGTGGCTTGCAGAAATCATAATGCCGCAGTCAAAATCGTCTACTCTGGCGATATAGCTGACG
>OCQB01002324.1_pt1 | contig 12918 bp, 11 predicted proteins | sample 1538631 | NCBI WGS metagenome assembly OCQB01 (sample SAMN04571713, study PRJEB22368) | human gut metagenome | biome: human gut; material: stool | host: Homo sapiens | place: Luxembourg | collected 2012-10-19
TTGCAGCCGCAGGATGAAAGTATCATAGTGGGTTATTACACTTCCGCAGAAGTGCATCCCCAAAAAACTACCCGCATCTCAACCGCCCTCGTGGGGCGAGAAAGGAGTTCTATGGCAAGAGGCGACGGTATTCATCGTACCAGCGCAAGGAATATGAGACTTACCACACCCAAATTGAAAAACGCACAGCAACACAACGAGCGTGAAAAAGAATCGTATGTCAACCAGGATATCGTCCCGGAACGCTCCCATCTAAATGTTCACTTTAAGAAACCGAATGGCGGCTATCTGGAACAGTTTGAACAGATGGAGGCCAACGGAATCATCTCCACACGAGGTATCAAAGAGGACGCTTTCCGCTATGGCGAGCTGATCTTCGATGTGAACTCCGCCTACTTTTTCAACCACGGCGGATATGACTTCGCAAAACAATTTTACCACGATGCCTACCAAGCCGCAATCAAAATTGTGGGCGGCGAACAGTACATTCTATCGGCGGTCATGCACGCCGACGAGCGCAACCGGGCCATGTCCGAGGCGCTGGGGCAGGATGTGTACCACTACCACCTCCATGTGGTCTATGTACCGGTGGTGGAGAAGCAAATCCGCTGGTCCAAACGCTGCAAGGACAAGTCATTGGTTGGCAAGGTAAAAGAAACGGTCATGCAGGTCAGCATGAGCAAGAAGTGGGCGTCCAAGCCTGTTCTGGATGAGGCCACCGGCGAACCGCTGAAAACGGCGAAGGGCAAGCCAGTCCTTAAAAAATCGTACAGCGTGTTGCAGGACGATTTCTTCCAGTATATGCGTGAGGCCGGGTACGTGGATGTGGAGCGCGGTGAGCGCGGCAGCTCCGAGGAACATCTGACGGTGACGCAGTTTAAGGTGGAAAGAGAACAGGCGCGGCTGGCGGAGCTGCAAACAGAAAAATCGGAGGTCCAGGCGGAGATCGGCCAGCTTCGGACAGATAAGGCCGAAGCCGAGAAGGCGGCCAAAGAAGCGCAGACGGAACTCCGCCTATTAGCGCCTAAACTAAAACACATGGAGAAATTGGCGGCCGAGTATTCCTCCGACCCGGAGGACCTGCTACCGCTCCCCGATCGAATGGAGTCCGCCAAATCCTACCGGGAGAAAAAGTCCAAGCCGCTGTTGGAGAAGATCGTCAAGATAGTACGCTCCGTTTACCGGGCTTACTTGGATGTTTGCCAGAAATTTGAGCTGTTGCAACGCAAATATGATACGGAGGTTCCGTATCTGAAAAAGCAGTTGGCCGAGGTCAAGGGCGAAAATGAAGAATTGCAGGAGACCGCCAGAGATTATGACCGGCTGTGCCGGGCCTATGGGCCGGAGCGCGTAGCCGAAACGGTGGCGGCTGTCAAGCAGCAGGAACAGGCGGAAAAAGAGCAGAAGCGCAGTCAAAAGCGGCGGCATGACCGGGATGAGCGGTAATCCCGTGTAGAGCTGAGAAAATAGGATTTTTGCGGATAGAGGCATCTGAACTGAATCATGTATTGTTTGGATGCTTTCTATCTGAAAATCCGCTTACTTTTGCCGGTGTAGAGCCGGAGAATATTTATGAAAATACGGAGGTTATATGAGAACAGGTCTTTCCAAGAAGCAAAAGACAACCAGCGTCTTTTTTGACGAGGCAAGCCCCATCATTGAGGTGTGTACCTACAACACTTCCCTCAAAAAGAGGTTAAGTGAGTATTCGGGAAAATACCCAGCCGAGTGCCGGTTGGTGGATGACGATGAAAATGGATGCCTTACATTTGAGATCAGAAAGGGGCGGTTCAGTTTCAAGCTGAACGCCCCATATAGCGCAGAGCGCCGAAAGGCGGCCAGTGAATTAGCGAAAAAGAATATCCAGAACTTGCAGCAAGGCAAGAAGTAATGGTACGCCGCCCGTGGGGAGAATTGTTTCCTGCGGGCAGCGTTTTGCTTGAAATGCAGAAAATGTCTTCACTCTGCTTGCGATTATCTTTGAAATATGCTATACTGGATTCAAATTCAGCGAACGCTGATTTTAATTCTTTGTTTTGCGATATAATCCATTGTGGAGTGAACTGTATGGCCGTAAGTTATAAAAAGCTATGGAAGATATTGATTGATCGAGATATGAAGAAAAAAGACCTTTGTGCAGCAGCAGGTATCAGTCATGCTTCAATGGCAAAACTCGGAAAAAACGAGAATGTGACAACAGATGTCCTTGTAAAGATATGTACCGCTTTGCAGTGTGATATAGGCGATATTATGGAACTTGTTCCAGATACTAAGGAATGAAAGGAGGCGGCGACTATGCAAAGCAGCACAGCAAAAGAACTTTCCACTGTTGTTGCAAAACCGATTTTGAAATGGGCCGGTGGGAAGACGCAGATGCTAAGTGAATTGCTGCCCAAGGTTCCGCCTTCCTATGGGCGATATATTGAGCCGTTTTTTGGTGGAGGTGCGCTCTTTTTTGCGCTGCAACCGGAAAAAGCTATTGTTGCGGATAGTAATCCGGAACTCATCAATATGTATCGGCAGGTGGCTGAACATGTTGACGATGTGATTTCTTATCTTAAAAATTACGAAAACACAAGCGAGATCTTTTATTCTGTACGCAGTTTGGATTGGGAAACGCTTCCCAAGGCCGAAGCTGCTGCCAGAACAATTTATCTGAATAAAACCTGCTACAACGGCCTTTATCGCGTTAATAAGAAGGGGCAGTTTAATGTTCCTTATGGGAAGTACAAAAATCCCAAAATCTGTGATGTTGAAGCGCTTTATGCCGCATCACAAGCCTTAAAAAGAGCTGACATCATCTGTGGTGACTATCTTCTGGTGTTAGAACACTACGCACAGCCGGGCGACTTTGTGTTTTTGGACCCTCCATATCTCCCCATATCTGAGTATTCAGATTTTAAGAGGTATACAAAAGAACAATTTTATGAAGAAGATCATATTGAACTGGCAAAGGTGGTGACGAGTCTGCATGAGAAAGGATGCTATGTCTTGTTGACCAATTCAAATCATCCTCTTGTGCATGAATTGTATGCGCCATTCAAGATTGATGTTATCCAGACGAAGAGGCATATTTCTTGTAATGGGAGCACGCGTAAAGGGGAAGATGTTATTGTCACTATCCCTCCCAAACAGCATACGCTAATCAAACTCGCTCCAAAGCCTTTGCCTAAGCAGGTATCAGCATATCCCCCCACCAGATTTATGGGTTCAAAGAGCAAATTGCTTTCTGAAATTTGGTCGGTGGCATCTCAATTTCAGGCTGAAACCATTGTTGATCTGTTTTCTGGCTCTGGCATTGTCGGATATATGTTTAAGGCACAGGGGAAAACCGTAATCAGCAACGACTATATGGCGATGTCTGCGACTTTTACCAAGGCAATGGTAGAGAACAACACTGTAACATTACCGATAGAAGAGGCAAAACAGTTACTGAAAGAAAACAAGGAATCAGACCATTTCGTGGCAAATACTTTCAAAGATTTGTACTATACCGACGAAGAGAACGACCTGATTGATACCTTACGCACAAATATAGCTGACATCCGCGACCCATACAAACATGCAATTGCTATGACGGCACTGATTCGGGCTTGTATAAAAAAACGCCCACGCGGCATTTTTACCTATACCGGGCAGCGCTACAATGATGGACGAAAAGACTTGCAAAAAAGTCTTGAACAGCAGTTCCTGGAAGCGGTTGACGCGGTAAACAATGCTGTGTTTGATAACGGAAGGCCCAATAAATCCAGAAATGGGGATGCAATGGATTTGCGTGTCGAGCAGGCTGATTTGGTGTATATCGATCCGCCATACTACTCTCCGCTGTCTGACAATGAGTATGTTCGCAGATACCACTTTGTAGAGGGACTTGCTCGTGATTGGCAAGGCGTAGAGATTCAGCAGCACACGCAAACGAAAAAGTTCAAATCTTATCCGACTCCTTTTTCTACAAGAAAAGGTGCGGCAGATGCGTTTGATCGACTATTCAAAAAATTTGCAAACAGTGTGCTGATTGTTTCGTATTCCTCCAATAGTTTGCCTACACAAGATGAAATGGTGGCGCTGATGGCAAAGTATAAGGAACATGTGGAAGTGATACCGGTAGATTATAGATATTCCTTCGGCAACCAAGGCGACGCAAAAACGCATAGGAATTCCGTACAAGAATACTTGTTTGTCGGTTTCTAAGATGGAGGTGGCCTCGTGAGCGAACATATTGATATTTGGCTGGTTGGCAACACCGGCCTGCGCAATCCAAACCGCATACAAGAAGGCTTTTCTGTATTTGCGAGTTCCTCCTTCGTGGGCAAACTTCACGGTAGAGAAAACGAGCTTGGCTTTATGCGTCTTTTAGACGAAAAAGGGATTATCCAAAACGAAGATGGCAAGGATGTATCAGGGAGCCATGCTCGTAAATGGCGTCTGATGTTCGCTAAAAACGGATTTATTTACCCGCAAGTTAAAAAGAAAGACGGGCAGCAAGAAGATCTCGGAAAGCTGGACGATATTACTCCCTTCGGGAGAGCCTTTCTAAATGCTGACACTTATGCCGCAGTTCAAGAGTGCTTTCTTCGTGCTATGAGCGTGGAACAGTTTCCTATGCCGGATGGCGAACACTACTTTTCTCCGTTAAGATGGCTTTTGGCAATCATGCTGGAGCTTGAAAAGCGCACAGGTTCCTCTGAATTGAACAGAATTGAGTTTGCCTTGTGGGGTCATACCACCAACCCGAGTTATGATCTGGAAAGCGTTGTTGACAACATCCTTGATTTGCGGCAGCGGAGAGCAGCCGCCCCGGCGAAGCGTGCGTTCGATAAAAAAGAAATCGCCAAACGAGGCGAAAACTATGACAAAAAATCCGACAATTTTTTGGATTATAGTGATATGAATATGAGATACCTCCGTATCTCTGGTGTGTTGCAGCGCAAGGGCAGGGGGCTTATAATTGTTCCAACAAAGCACATTCTGGCCGAAAAGCTTGCAAAGGTAACAGCAAGCAAAGGGCCGATTATAGAGCAATATAGATTGCTTTGCAGTGGAGCTCCACTGCCTACCGACAATGTCGATGTGGCGAAAGCATTGCTGGATGATCTGATGAAGCAGATGAAAGATCGTCATATTCTGTTTGACATAACCGATCTTCCGCTGGACACAGCAGCAGAAATCAATATTGCAAGACGGAGACTCGAAAATACTCTTGCACAGACTGATGAAATCCAATATGCCAAAGATCAGTGCAACCAATGGCAAGAAATCCGAGATTATATGTCGCTTATCATAAAAGGCGGCGGTAAGCTTGTCTATGATGAGGACAATGCGATCGAAGTGCCCAAAGATGAAATGCCTGCCTATTTGGAGTGGATTCTTTGGCGCGCTGCATTAGCAATTGATCACATGGTCAACGAGCCGTATGAAGTTCGCGGATTCAAATTGGATTCTGACTTTTTGCCTGTTTCGGCTGCTGGCGGCGGCAAGGGTGATCTATATTGTGAATTTGAAGACTTTACCATTTTGACTGAAGTCACAATGTCTACATCTTCTCGGCAGGAAGCAATGGAAGGCGAGCCGGTAAGGCGTCATGTTTCCGATGCCGTTTTGAAGTATGATAAGCCTGTGTATGGTATGTTTATTGCTGTCCGCATCGACACGAATACAGCAGAAACTTTTAGGCACGGTATTTGGTACACAAAGGATGACAAAAAGCAGCGGCTTGATATTGTTCCTCTGACCCTGGCACAGTTCCAGAAATACTTCGTTGCAATGTTTGAGGCCAACAAGGCGGCTCCTGAAAAGCTCAGAGATTTGATCGTTAAGTGCGAATCTCGCAGAGATATTCTGGAAGCTCCTGCTTGGAAGCAGTATATTGACTCCACTGTTGCAGAAAAATCGTTTGAAATCATCAATGGAGTTATTGCTCACAATGACATGAAAATGCCCATTGTTCCAGCAGGGGCTATTGTACGGCATGTGGCTTTTGGGGAAGGACAAGTTGTCGCGCTTGAAGCGAATTTCCCTGAGTGTCCCGCAAAAACGGTTGAATTGCCATATCTGCACTCTTTACCTGATGAGGTGAGCTTTTGCTCGGATGGTAAAACACTATTGCATGATCGCTTTGGGGAAGGAACGGTATTTGCATATGTTGTGGTATTTAAGAATTATATGGTGCCGCTTTCTTATCCAGCTGCATTCAAAGACGAATGTTTTATAATTGAATGAGAGAAACGATCTCTGTTTGTACCATACAAGAAAACATATCTTGATATGTTTATTGAGGTGGTGATTGAATGAACTATATTAAATCTCTACATATTGAGGGCTTTAAGAAATTTCAAACTTTAGATGTGCAATTTAATGAACATATGAACATTCTTGTTGGTGAAAATGAGGCTGGGAAAAGCACAATTTTGGATGCGCTCAGGACTGTTATGAATCAGCAATACCGAAACGCCGACAAATCTGTATTGAAAGACTTGTTTAATACGGAGATGGTTGATGCATTCAAAGCTGCCCCGAGTGTCAAAACCTTGCCCAGAATTTATATTGAGGTTGAGTTGGTACTAGACCCCATTCAGAGAAACGCTACATATTTCTATGGCGAAGTGTATGGGGAGCGAAAACAGCAGGATCTGAAATTCGGTATTCGCTTTGAGTGCAAGTACGATGAAGAACTTGGAACCGGTATGGAACAGTCCATTTTAGATGGAAAAATCCCTTATGAATACTATGCGCTGAATTGGGCAACCTTCGCTAATCGTCCATACCAAATGATTAAACGGCCATTGAACTTTTTGTCCATTGATACAACCAATAGTGCAGCTGCTCTTTCGTTCAATTACTATAACCGTGCTCTGTTTACAAGTAGATATGATGAAGCAACTAGAGCAAGGGCGAAAAATGAGTTTCGTTCTAAGCTGGAGGATGCACTTGAAGCAGCTGAATTACCACCTATCAGTGACGGCAGAAAATTTGGCGTTGATAGCAAGAAGGTCGTTCTGGAAACTATTCTTTCCGTATATGAGAACTCTGTTGCGCTTGAAAATCGTGGCAGCGGCATGGAAAGTCTGATTAAAACGCAGATTGCGTTGGATAGAGTAAATGGATTGGATGTTATCTTGATGGAAGAGCCAGAGAATCATCTTAGCTTTTCGACACTAAACAAAATGCTCTATGAAATTTCCAGCCAGCAAGAAAACTCTCAAATTATTGTGGCCACTCACAGTAATATGATTGCCAGCCGCTTGAATCTAAAGAATGTTTTGTGGATTACAGAGGATGGTATTATGAGTCTATCAAATGTGAAATCAGATGTTGCAGAGTTTTTTGTTCGAGCTGATGACAACGCCTTTTTACAGTTACTTCTTTCTAAGAAGGTGTTCCTGGTTGAAGGTGCAACAGAATTCCTACTATTACCTATGTTCTACAAGCAGATTGCTGGACGCACAATCGAAGAAGATGGAGTTTCTGTAATTTCGTGCAATGGCATTTCTTATAAGCGATATCTTGAAATAGCGGAAGCTACCGGCAAGAAGATTGCTGTCGTCACAGATAATGATGAGAAAGTAGATCGAATTGCAGAGGCATCAGATTTTAACAATACCCATAATATGCAACACATCTTCATGGGTGCAACAGTAGATGAATGGACATGGGAGGCTTGCGTTTACAAAGATAATCAGGATATTCTCGATAGGATGATTACTGTTCAGGCAGGAGCAGAATATAAATTCCATGGCAGGGATTATGGCGCCGTTTTAGGTAAAATGTTAAATAATAAGGTGGATGTTGCCTATCAGATGCTGATGTCAGGAACCACCTTTGCGGTACCGCAATACATAAAGGATGCGATAGCATGGCTAAGAGAGTAATCTTGGCGGTAGCGGGTGCTGGGAAGACCTATCATATCTGCCATACGATAGACCCGAACAAACGAAACTTAATATTAGCCTTTACGCATGAGAATATCTACAACATTCAGAAGGAACTATGCGATGCGCATGGTCATATACCGGAGCAAACAACAGTATCAACTTTTGACTCATTTGTGTATCATCAGATGGTATTGCCATATGAACCTAGCATAGCAGAACATTTTGATCGTCCTGAATTTGTTAGTCGTGGAATCTGCACGATAGATCCTCCGCCTAAAACAATCAGAAATTCCGAAGGAAGGACCTTCTCTAATCCCAAATATAAGACGAAAGATAATCTTGCGCACTATGTCACAATGAACGGGCAATACTACTGTGCAACTATTTCTGAGTTGGTATTGCAGGTGAGAAAAAATCGTGAAAGCCTTGTAAAAAGGGTAGCCGAACGATTGAATTTGTTTTATGACTGTGTGCTAATTGATGAATTCCAAGATTTTCGAGAATATGATTATGAATTAATTATGGCTCTTTCGAAACATCTCAATGATGTTGTTCTTGTTGGTGACTATTATCAGCATTCTGTTTCAGCAACAAACAACTCAGGAAAACCTTTTAAGAATAGGTCCAACGATGTGAGTTATGATTCATTTGTTGCTGAATTAGAAAATGCAGGTTTTGAAGTGGATTTGACTGCCTTGGATAAATCTAGGCGTTGCTCCGCAGAGATATGTCAATATGTAAGTGAAAAACTCGGCATTAACATTTCTTCTCATGGAAACAACATAGGGTCTGTTATCTGGGTAGACGAAAATGCTACAGCAATTCTTGAAGATCAACAAATTATAAAATTGCTCTATAAAGATGCTGCAAGATATTCATTTCATGCAATAAACTGGTCATATTCTAAAGGAGATACCATGGATGCAGCTTGTGTAATTTTGACGGATAACTTTGAAAAACTCGCTGATGACAAGTTTTCCACAAGAGGAATTTCCCAAACTACCATAAACAAGTTGTATGTAGCCATGACACGAAGCAGTGGGAACTTATATTTAATGCGGTCTTCAACATTCAAAGAGATACGAAATTCATATATTAAGAAATAGGCACTTATGATATAGTAAATATTACCCTTGCATTTTTCGTGGCAACACCATGGCAACAAAAAATCAGATAGCCTAAACTATCTGGATAATGAAAACAATATAGATACTCTGAGCTAAATCCCATAAGCAAATCCGTTTAGAATATAGCTGACGGGAGCGAGTGGGAATAGCGGTAACTGGCTTCTGAACTCGCGTTTTGGTGCTGCCGAGTACCGCCTGGTACTGTTTCGGCATCGCCGCAGGACAAAGCCACCAGCGAAATAGCGGGAATAACGGCCTCCGAACCCTCTGGTTCGGAGGCTTTCTTTTTGCATTCCTACCTGGGAAAACAGCTCAATTATTCTCGTATGCCCCTACTGGGCGGTACGGCGGAGCACTCGACGGTACGGGAATAATGGAACAGCCCCCGGAAAACCGGAGGCTGTTCGCAAGGAAACGTCAATTTACCTAGGAAGATATCAGAAAGATGCCTTCCAGTCGGCGTAAGCGGCCTCGTCGACTTCTCCGCGCTCAAGCTCAGCGCGCTTTTCCGCCCAGGTCTTGATCGACTGCGCAAGCTTTGGGGCATGCGGCGCCTTGGAGTCGACCGCCAGGCCCATGCCGTCCTCGCTGGGGACGAGGCCGTAACCCTCCTCCAGCTGTAGCAGCAGGGCCATGAGATCTTGCGCCGTCTCGACGCCGTAGTCCTTGAGCGCGCCCTCGGAGACCTCGAGCGCCTTCGCAATTTTATCCAGCAATTCGGGCTTCACCGCGCGGATGCCGCTCTCCTTCGTCATCGCGCGCTACTTCGTCTACGCGTTCGCGGCGCTCGCCGTGGCGTGGGCGGCAACGGGACGCGCCCTGCGACCGGTGGCGGAGGCCGAGGCGCGGGAGCGCGCGTTCGTTTGCACCGCCTCGCACGACCTCGTCACCCCGCTCATGGCGGTGACCGCGAACTGCGACGTGCTTGAAGCGGAGGCATCCGATCAAGCCGGCCTTGCGTCCTAGGTCGCCAACATCCGTGCAGCGGCGGACGAGATGGCGACTCGCATCGCTGACATGCTCATGCACATGGGCGGCGACTAGACAGGGCGATCCCTGCAACGGGCATTATTATCCGGGAAGCGTTTGATTGCGAGGCACGCCAGTGTGAGGGCCTGAGTCATTAGGCCCTCACAGGGGGACCGCGATGGTAGCCACCGCGCCGCCCGAGGGGCTGTTGGCGAGCGAGACGGAGCCCCCGTGGGCGCTCGCGGCCTCGGAGGCGGCGTGGAGGCCGAGCCCGTAGTGGCGGCCTCCGTCGCGCGAGGAGCGGGAGGAGTCGTCTGTGAAGAGGCGCTCACAGCCGCGTTCGAGGGCGGCGGGAGAGAAGCCCGGTCCGTCGTCGGCCACCTCGATGACGAGGCGGCCGCCCTCGACGTCGCAGGAGACCGCCACGCGCGAGCGCGCGTGCTCGGCGGCGTTGGCCACGAGGTTCGCGGCGGCTCGCGCCAGGGCGGTTCGGTCGAGCGGGGCCTCGGGCGCGCCCGCGACAGCGGGGCCCGTGGCCGCGTCGAGCGTCACGCCTCGAGCCCGGGCGATCTGGGCGGCCTCGGCGAGGACCTGCTCGCAGAGCTCGGCCGGCCGCATGGGGGCCCTCTCCGCCCCGCCGGACCCGCGCGAGGCCTCGATGAGCAGGCGCACGTAGCCGTCGAGCCTTTCGACACTGCCGGCTATGTCGCGCGCGGCGGCCGCGAGGTCGGCGTCTTTCTCGTCTTCCAGCTCCTCCGCCACGAAGTCGGCGTTGGCGCGCAGCACGGTGAGCGGCGTCTTGAGGTCGTGGGCGAGCGACGCCATCTGCTCGCGCTGCCCCCGCTCCGCGGCCCAGCGGGCCTCGAGCGACTCGGCGAGGGAGGCCCGCATGGCGTCCATCGCGGCGAGGACGTCGTTCACCTCGCGCACGTTGGTGCTGCCGACCGCGAAGTCGAGCTCCCCCGCGCCGACGCGCCCCGCCGCCTCCGCGAGCGGCGCCATCTTGCGCGAGATTACGCGGCTCGCACGGCGCGCCACGAGCGCGAGCGCGAGCGCGCTTCCCGCAGCGGCGCCGACGAGCATGAAGTTCTGCGGGTTGGGAAGCAGGCCGGCGAGGTCGCGCGAGACCCACTGCGGCAGGTACTCGCTGACGAGTGCGCAGGCCCCGCCGCCCTTGAGCGGGAACGCGGCGTAGGTGAGGCCCGAGCCCCCGCCCTCGATCTCCACTGTGCCCGGATCCGCGGCGAGTGCCGCACGGGTCATTTCCGTCGCGTCCTCGAGCCGTGTGCCCTCGAGGTCTGTCATCAGCACGTATCCGTCCTCGTTCAGAATGAGGTAGCGGTACGCCGTCGGCACGTCCTGCTGCCCGCAGACGCCGTCGCGTGCCAGGCCCTCCGCGACCTCGCGCGCATTGGCCGGCCCCCAGCTTGCCTCGTAGACGAAACCCGCGTTGATCGCCGCGGAGAGCGCCATGAACGAGGCGAGCCACGCCGTAGCGACCGCCGCGAACGCGTAGGCGAAGTAGCGCGCGATGACGAAGGAGAGAGGCATGCCCCCACGACCTCGCGCCCCGGTCCTCAAAGCTGCCACTTGTACCCCATCCCCCAGACGGTCGCGATCGGATCGGCGCCGGCCTCGGAGAGTTTCCTCCGGGCGCGGCTGACCTGCATGGATATGGCCGCGTCGTCGGCGTCGCTCTCCCAGCCGAGCACCGCCTCGCGGATCTGCGCGCGGCTCATGACCTGCCCGGGGTGGCGGGCGAGGTACTCGCAGATGGCGTACTCGGTGGGCGTGAGCGGCACGGCCTCGCCGCCCACGGCGAGGCCGCGCGCCCCGAGGTCGATCCGCACCTCCCCGAAGGAGAGGGCGTGCGAGCGCGGCCGGCGCTCACGGCGTAGATGGGCCGCGACCTTGGCGCGCAGCTCCGCGGCCCCGAAGGGCTTGCGGACGTAGTCGTCGGCGCCCAGGCCGTAGCCGGCCACGGCGTCCTCCTCGGCCACGCGCGCGGTCAGGAAGACGATGGGCCCGTCGAAGTCTGGGCGGATCTGCCGCACGAGCTCGAAGCCGTCGAGCCCCGGCATCATGACGTCGCAGAGCACGAGGTCGAAGCGCGAGAGGTCCATCCCCGGGACCGCCGTCGGGTCCGCTGCCCTGACGACCTCATGGCCGTCGCGGCCGAGGACGCGCGCGAGCGCGTCGAGGATCGCCCGTTCATCATCCACTGCCAGTATCCTCGCCATGTTCGACCTCCTGAAACTCCCGTCGGCATTGTACTAGCGCCGCGCTCAGCGGTCCAGAGCCCCGCGCGCAGCCGCAGGCGCCTCGGCCGCATCGCACGCGCGGTAGCGCACGCCCGAGCCGCCGCGCGCCTCGATCTCGAGCCAGCCCTCGCCGTTTGACTCCCGTCCGAAGAAGATGAGCTGGAGCTCTCGGACATTGCCCCTGTCGTCCGCCGCGTCCACCAGGTAGACGTAGTTCGCCCCCGACCCGGTGGCGTCGGCGTAGGAGCTCGCGTGGCTGCCGGACTCGGGCGCGGGCGCCCACATGGTGATCTCAGGGTTGGGCAGCACGCGGTCGGCGATCGAGCGCAGCGCCGACCCCCAGCCGGCGTCGAGCAGAGCATTCCCGCCCAGGACGAGCGCTGCGGAGAGGAGGGCGAGCACGGCGGCGAGCGGCTTCCTACGCATCTGCACTCCCGTCCTCGAAGCGGCAGAACCAGGCCAGAAGGACGGCGGCGGCTGCCAGGGCGAGCACGAGGCCAGCGAGCGCAGTCGTGAGGAGAGGGCCCGCCGCGCGTGCGGCGTCGATGAAGGCCTCCACCCCGAGCGACCCTAGGCGCGCGGGCCAGGCGAGCGGCACCCAACTCAGGGGCGTCGCCAGGGCACCGGTGAGCTCGCCGGTCATGAGGCCGTGCGCAAGTCCGCCCACTGAGAAGAACGCGAGGAGCATCC
>OCQB01002327.1_pt1 | contig 12904 bp, 10 predicted proteins | sample 1538631 | NCBI WGS metagenome assembly OCQB01 (sample SAMN04571713, study PRJEB22368) | human gut metagenome | biome: human gut; material: stool | host: Homo sapiens | place: Luxembourg | collected 2012-10-19
AACGGGAAATGTTGTGATCCGTCCATTTGGTGGGCCACATGCAGAATCCGTCATGGTGCTTCGCTACAAAGATAACTCCCGTTACGCCGGCATCCTTAAACGTTTTTACCCAGGAACGGGCATCCAGCCGGGAAGGATTGAAAATTTCAGGTGCCTCCTTTCCGGTTCCCCATTCCACACCGGTAAACGTATTCATGCCGAAATGGATGAAGCCCAGCATTTCCCGCTGTTGGTAATCCAGTTGACGACTGGAAGGCCTTACCTTGACCGCCATATCCACCAGCTTTTCCCGCGAAGCCTGTTCCGGAACCATGACGGATATACCTTCCTTTCCCTTTCCACACGTAACAGCCGGATAACTCAGCAAACCACAGAGCAACAGGACGCGAAGCTGAATAAAGGCAGTCATCTTTTTTAAATCAATAAGTTTTCTTCTTTTATTTGTATATTAATAATAATCTGTTAGCAACAATATTCTTTCATTTCCTTCCAGGCCATCCCATCAGTTGGGCTGAAATGGCCGGGGCTGCTGGCTTCCGGACGGCAGCGGTTCCGCACGGGTTTGCCCTTCAAGAATCCCAGGGAACGTGCAGGCCTCCTTACGTCATTTAATGAATGCCGGATATCCTTCGGAACTGGAATCTCAAAGTGCCGTTCGAATGAAAATCTCCATGTTGAATGAAGTTGTGAAGCGGGGCGCCAGAAAAGGTTTGTCCGTGGAAGAAGGGATATTGAGCACGGCAAAGGAGAAATGGGAAAAGGGTTGCCAACAGAGATTCATTTGAAAAGATGATAGCGGCTCAAGCATGGAGGACCCGTTTTTCCAGATAAGCCTCAGAAAAATCGGAGGACCTCTAAAGAGGGGGCTCATTGAGGGAAGCGGACCGGGGAAAGGCGGCGGCAAATATCTTCTCTTCCTGTCCGTCAGTCACCGGCTTTCTCCGCTTTTGGGCAAAGATCAGATATTCCCAACCGGGGTAATGCCGGACCACCTGACGATGAAGAAAGAATGCTCCCGCAAATACCAGGACCGCCGCAATCACGGGAGAAGGAAGTACCTCTGGAAGGAGTCTTGAGAGGAGCGGCATCAAGTAGGGAAGGATCAGGCAATGGACGGCATAAATGAAGAAGAAGAGGGGAGCGCATGCCCGCGCCACGTTACGAAAGAACTTCTTTTCCGCCAGAAGAACGCACAGGGAGCCCATACCCAGAATCCCCGGAATCCAGCAAGGTATGGTGTGCAGAGTTTCCGTGGAAAGGACGCCGCAATGGTTCATCCACGCTATTGCCACCCACGCGGGGAGGGAAAGGCAACTTGTTTTTTTCAGGAACAGCTTAATTTCGCCCAGCGTCAGAGAGGAAAGGCAGAACCCCATCATAAAAAAGGCCAGAGAATCCGCCCAAGGAACCTGGGGAGGGTCGGAAAACAGCGCGTTGATCTCCGGAAACAACGTCACAGAGAAGAGAACGGCAACCGTTGCGGGAATCAGCAGCCTTCTTTTTCCGAGGACGAATAAAAACGAAGAGAGCATGCTCAGCGCCATCACGTATTTCAGGAACCACAGGGGGCCGTCGTAGGGAAAGGTAGTACCGACTCCCGTCAGCTTCCACGGCAGCATGCTCCAGTCCCATGTACTTGAATAACCCAGGTTCAAATAAATCAAATGCCTGAAGAACGCTTCCAGGCAAGCTGCGGCGTTCCACGCCAGATAAAAGAGAATATATCTGCACGGGGAATGCCGCCAGTCGAACGTTTTCCTGCGTCCCACAAAGTAGGCCGCCGCCATGAACAGAAAAGGCACTCTCTGGAAGAACAGCGGGAATTCCATGCCGTTTCCCGAAGCATGGAATAGAATGATGAAGAACAACCCCAGCACCCTGCCCAGGTCAAGCCAGCATTCCCGCGGGGTTCTTCCGGAAACCGGTTCAAGCACAGCGGCCACGGAAGAACCCGGTTCCTTTTCCGGTTCCCGCTCTGCCCCGCATTCGCTAATCATGCACCTTTTCATTCCGGAAAATAATCAGAACGGACTTTTACAAAACGGTTCCACGGCTCTCATGCCGCCATGGAGGCAAACCGCGGCATCCCTGTCCTCCCGGGAAGCGAACAGATACAGGGCATATCCGCCGAATCCGCCTCCCAGATATTTTTTGGCGAGCTCTTCTCCTACGACCGGGAGGGGAGCCATGCCTTCCTGGAGCTGCACGCTGTGGTACAGTGCCACGCCGGCAGCCAGTTCATGAATATTGCGCTCCATCACGCCGGCGCGGGCGATCAGGGAAGACTGGGCTATGCGGTCATAATTTCTGCAGCCGTCAGCCATTCCCGGCGTATCATGCGCATACCCGGTGTGAAAAATCGCCATCCTGCCTGCCAGAAAATCACCGGTACTCTTGATATCCAGCACGGGAGAGGCGCCGGACCTCCAGACGCACAAGCCCGTTTCCGCAATCACGGCGGGGTCCCTGCCCTGCAGCATGGCCCAGGCACCGCTGCCCCCCAGTCCGGCACGGAGTTCATAAGGCCAGTGATCCAGGGAAACAAACGGACTGATCGCACAGTTGACAATATACGCCCCGGGCCGCGCATAGCGGGGAACGTCCAGCCAGCCTCCTGCAAAATCCACGCGCAGCGGAACACTGGCCGGAGCCTTGATTCTGTTCACAAGCTGGGTGGTGGAAATTGGTTCCGGGCAGGGAGGCGTTTTGGGAAGCACCACATACCGAGCTCCGGTCCGTGCACATAATTCCTTTTTAAGATCGCCGTAACAGTCATCTTCCGTAACGGCCAAAATATCGGGCCGCTCTTTGAGAAAAACGTGTTCAAAGTCCATTCCCGGTGTCAGGCTTTCTCCGCATACCACCTTGTCCACCATGCACAGGCTTTCCAGAATCACTTTTTTATGGTCATCGGGAATGGACGGTTTTCTGCGCCTGCTTTCCCAGAGTACCTGTTCCGATGCAAAGGAAACGATGAGGTAATCCCCCAATGACCGGGCTTCACGGAAAAACTGAATATGCCCTGCATGGATGATATCGTAAAAGCCGGAAACAAAAATTTTAGTAATCATGGTTTAAATATATAAATGTAGCGGCGGAAGCCTGAAGAATCGGGAAATGTTAACGATGGAAGGACGAAACTGCTGGTTCAGAGGAGCCGGGTCCCGCTTCCAGAGCCATGGCCTCCAATTCCCGGTTTGCTCCCACATAGTCCTCAAAAAGAACCGGGTATTCCGGCAAAAGCGGCGGAAGATCCTCCGGAGCCTTCACGTTATGCCGCCTTCCCAGTTTTATCCTGACCAGGCGCTGGAGTTCGCAAAAAGCCATCGGAACAAGCCTGGCGTTGGGGGGCAGATTCCAGAATCCCGCATCGTCACTGATAATGATGAATTTCCGGTCCTTTTCCCTGCCCCATGATTCCAGCAGTTCTCCCATATGGCCGGGAACCTGCCCAAAACACGAAACCAGGGTGCAGGGCAAACGGGGAGTCTCTCCTCCCCATCCGGATGAGTCCCCCGGTCTGGCGGCTTTTTGCCGTTGTTTTTCCCGGATAAAAATCCAGGGCAATACGGAGATGATTTTCCAGCAGCGTTTCATTTGCTTTCGCGGTTCATTGAAAATGCGGTAGAGAAATTCGAGTTTGCAGGCCACCATCCAGTCCGGAGCCCTCCTGATGCGGCCGCCGGCGGCAAAGTGAAAAACGGCGCCCACGGCTACCATAATTCCCCGCTGAAGATGGGGGCACAGCCTGTTCATGAATACCTCCTGCTTGGGGGCGCCCAGTGAAATCCAGATAATGTCCGGCAGGTATTCATTGATCCGCGCCGCAATGGCGCCGTAATCAAACTCATCCGCAGCGCAGAAAGGCAATTCCTCAAAAGGCATGTATCCCACGCGGGGATCCTCCCGCACCAGGGTCCGGCGCAGGGCGTCCAGCGTGTCGCGAGTTCCCCCCAGAAACATCATTCTGTATTTTTTCATAGCGATGACATCGTGGAAAATCTGGGCGCCGCAATACTGGGGCCTGTCCGCATGCAGCAGCCATTTCAGATAAACGGGTACCCAGCCGCTGTCGCAAATGGTCAGTAGGGCTCCGCCCAGCACCTTCCGGTATTCCCGGTTGCGCTGCACCTCGGAAAGTACGTGGCCGTCCGCCACGCAGATGTATCCCTTCCCTCCGGAACGGAGCACCCCGTCCATGCGCTGGAAAACGCGTTCCCTGTCAAATTCGTATCTTATGCTGAAATAGGTCTCCATACGGTTTTCATTCATGGGCAATGCGGTGGCCTTCCAGAATTTCATGGTAAATTCCGGCCATTCTTTCCGCCTTGCGGTTCCAGTCCAGTTCCCTCTGCTTGGCGCGGAACGCTCCATCCATCTCCTGCAATATTTTCCTGTTGTGGAAAAAGAAACGGATGCGTTCCGGGACGGGTCAGGGGTATCTTGCATCCCACGGTTTCGTCAACAATGGTCCCCATGCCGCAGGTATCAAAACAGAGCACGGGCAGCCTGTTCATCAAGGCTTCTACAAGCACGGTGGAGGTAGCCTCCATGATACTCGGGAAAAAAAACAGATCGCTTCCGCGCATGAATCCCTGGACTTCCTCATTAGAGACCATTCCATGCCACACGCACTTCCCCTCCACTCCCAGCCGTTCCGCCAGATTCCGGCAGTCCCGCTCTTTCTCCCCTCCTCCGCAGACATGCAGCTTCAAATCCGGCAAGTCTCGGAGATAGCTGAGGGTTTTTAATGCCAGGGCCAGTTGTTTGGTTGGGATCATGCGTCCCGCCCACAACAACCTGAATTCCCTGCCGTTCTTTTCCGGACGGACGGCATCCGGCCGGGCAAAACAGCCGGTTTCACTCATTAAGAACACCTTCCTGCGGTGGCAACGTTCCATGATCTCCCTCACCCCCTGGACGGAAGCCAGGACGGCATCAGCCCTCTTCACAGCTTTCCGCACCCTGGGCTGGAATCTGGCCTGAGCGGCATTGATCACGTTTTTCAATGCCGCCTGTACCGCCCGCTTCCAGCCGCTTTCCCACAAATAGGCCACCGGAGCATTCTCCATGCCGCCCACCGGTCCCCATACATAGGGAACTCCCTTGATTTTCCACAACATTCCCGGCTCCCGAAAGCCGATCATGTTTAACTGGTGAATGAGATCGATACGGTTTTCCTCCATGATTTTCCGCGCCAGAACAAGCGCCCGTTCCTGCCACCGCCTGTAATGATGGTAAAAGCGCCAGTCCCCCTGGTTCCAGCACATCCGGCGCACCTTCTCCGGCACGGGAAGATAATGGAACACGATGTTGCCGGCCTGCGGCAGACGGACGAGTTCCCTTTCGATGTTCTCCTGCCATTCCCCCTCCGTAATGACGTGCACCCTGCAGTGCTGGGCCAGATGAATGACCCAGTTCCACCCCATGCCGGGTTCGCTGCCCCAGTCCGGGTTGACGGCGTAAGCGTTGATCAGGACTTGCATCATGATTTGTTCATTTCAGTGAATCAAGGTAGTTCCGGTGCCTTTCCTCCTCTGCGGAAGTGGCAAAGCGGCGGCGGATGACCCTGGCCGGATTGCCCCCTGCAATGGTCATGGGCGGCACGTCTCCGGTCACTACGGCCCCAGCCGCGACAATCGCTCCGTCCCCGACGGAAACACCCCCCAGAATAACAGCCCCATGACCTATCCATACATCATTGCCGATGACCGTCATTCCGTCTTCCCAATTCCGGGGAGAATCCCAGATGGTGCATCCAGGCAGGCTGAAGGAATGCTCCCTCCTTCCAATGAACGAGACGCGGGCCGCGCACAGGACGCTGTTCCCAAAACGTATATCGCATGAAACATGGCAATGCGGCCCCAATTGCACCCGGTTCCCGAAAATGATTTTCCTGTGCGGGGCATTGAGATGCACGTGCCTTCCGATCCTGGTCATTCCCCCCACGGTGATCCAGCGCTGAAAGACGCGGAACCGGATGAAACTGCGCACGCCGTTGGCCAGGGAACGCAGAAACAGGATCAGCCGGGACCGGCCCGGGGCGGTATTGGCACGAGTATTCATAAACCCATATGTTCCATGAGGTGGTTGACGTATTCCCGGAATCCGGCAGGCATCAGGCATTCCTTCAAGTGCGGAAAGGACGGCCTTACTCCCCGGTTCCGGCAGGCTTCCCGGAGAAGAGAGGCCAGCCGCTCTTCGTCTTCCGGATCAAACAATTCCCCGTTCCATCCCTGGCGGATCAGGCAGGAGGAACCGCAGCGCCCGGAAACCAGGCAAAAACAGCCGGCAGCCAGCGCATCATTGACAACCGCCCCAAACGGTTCTACCAGGCTGGGAAGAACAAAAATATCGGCCAGATTGTACCAGGCCGCCAGGCGTACACCTTCCAGCCAGCCGGGAAAAATGGCGCTGACCTGCATACGGCCGGCCAAATGCTGCAGCTCCTCTTTCAGACTGCCCGATCCCACAATCACAAGAACGGTATCCTCCGGCAGACTCGCGGCCGCTCTGACCAGGCATTCCAAATTCTTCTCCGGAGCCAGACGCCCCACATACAGGACCACCTTTTTGCCGCGCAGTGCGTATTCTTCCTGCAAGGAAAGGCTGACGGGAAGCGCCTCGCGGCACTGCATCCTGAAAGCCTGTTCATCCCTGACAATGGGGAAAAAAATGCCCTTTCCATAGTGTTCCCGGTACCAGCGGCATGCCTCCGAATCCGGTAAAATCACATCGTCGATCATCGGCATGGCCATCTTCCGCGCCAGGGCGTGGAGGCGGGATAGTTCGTTCCCCCGTATCATGTCCATGCTGTCATCGCAAATGCTGATGATTTGGAACTTCCAACGGAAAACCGCACGCAGCAGGCATACTTCCAGGGCCAGAATGGAAAATTCCGGAACAAGAACCAAATCCGGCCTCCCTTCCCTCAAAATGCACGCAAGTCCGGAGGGAATGCGCCGCCCGGCAACCGGAACATGGTTCAGGTACCGGGGCCGGAAAACGCACCGGGATTCCATTTCCCTTCTGTTGTAGTGGTGATCCGGGGAATCTTCATATTCAAAGAACGCTTCCATGTCGCCACGCCGGGCCAGCGCATTGAAAAAATCAATGCGGTAGGGCGCCAAATATTGATGAAAAACCATCAGTTTCCGTTTCATGCCATTCATGGTTCAGTGCCTTTTCCTGTAATGCTGCCACACCTGTCTGGAAAATCCGGCAGCCGTTTCCCAAACGCCCGCACAACGAAGGGAAAACCGCACGGGATGGTGCTCCGTGCCGCACAGCGCCAGCAATTTCTCATCGGAGTATTGGAAAATGCGGTTCAGACAGCATTTGAGGAAGGGAATTCCGTGGCGGGAGGAGCGGAAGGGAATGACGTGCACTCCCTGATGATTTCCCAGAAGCTCCCTCTGCCGCCGGTCAATGGGGGAAAACAGGGAATGAAAATAGTAAACGGGAGTCCGCTCACGCAGAAACGGCGCCAGCCTGTAGAAAGGAGCCCGCTGCACGTCATTCCTGTAGCGGACCAGCAGGGGATTGACCACGGCGGCATTCTCCATGTCCGTTTCCGGAGCAAGATCAAAATAGCCGTTGAAGGAAAAAACGCGCTCCGCATGCAGCAGGGAGCCGAAAAGAACCGCCGCGTATCCTCCCGCGGAACTGCCCATCATCGTAACGCGGCAGCCTCTTGTCTCCTCTTTCAGCCATTCCAGCACCTTCTCAGGGGAATTCAGACGGGCATTAATGCCGCCCAGGTACCACTGCTTGAAGACGTCGCGGATGAAAATGTGCCTGCCGCAGCCCGGAATCCTGGTTCCGAACCATTCAAACGTATTCCTCCGGGTCACCCGTTCATGAAACCGGGCGCGGTTATTGGGAAAATACAGATCATTGCTGCTGAAATAAACGGCGCACCGCGAGCCATCCCCCTCCGGAGAATGTTCAATGAGATAATTGTCACGGGTCCTGTACGTTTCCAGCACCTCTTCATCATCTATCTGGAAAATCCAGTCTATTTCGTTTTTGTCCATAAGGCGGGGAAAAAAACTCGTACATGCATGCACACCATGGCCCGGCACGCGGCCGGCAAGCCTTCGTGTTTCCGGACATAATGGAAGTAATACCTGGGCTGGGCATTGCCCAGCGGGGAATACAAATTGCGGAGCCTGCGGATCAGGGGAACCTCCCGGTCCGTCCAGGGAACGGCCTTGTCATGCCATGCACAGGTTCCGAGGAAAGATGGGGCAACCCGCAACGGTATTCCGCAGGAATGCGCCGTCCGGGAATAATCGTAATCCCCCAGGGCGTGCAGATAGAATCCGTCCAGAATGCCGATGCGGTCCACCACATGACGCGGCACCCACAGAATGTTCCCGTGGCATAAGGCGCACTCCTGCAAGGTTCCGTCCGGAATAACGGGCTTCCCTCCGGACATGCCGCCATAAGTCCATTCATCCGTACCTGGACCGCACGTGGAGCCGCAGATGACGGCCAGGTGCTCCATCTGCCGGGAAGCTTCCAGCAAATGGACAAGGGCCGACGGATACAGCACGGTATCGTCATTCAGCCAGAGGTAGAAATCCGCGTTCTTCTTCAGGGCGTCCTCCCACGCTTTCCGCATTCCCCGGTTCCAGAAGAGGGTACCGTCCCCCCTGATCACGGATACGGAGGGGTAGGCCTGCCGCACGGCGTCTCCGGTACCGTCGGAAGAACCGTCATCCACCAGATACACGGAAAGCTCCAGTCCGGCTTCCGGCCGGCAGGAAAACAGGGAGGTCAAACAGCGGAGCGTCTTTTCCCTGCGGTTGTGGCACGTCATCAGGACCGCGAGTTTTTTTCCGAATGTATCGTCGGTTTTCATGGAATATGTACGGAAGAAACACGGTTGGAGGAAGAACGGCGGAAGATGCTTCCCACCCATTCATGAAGTTCACGATCCGTCATGGCCCGGAAACGGCTGGAATAGCACATGGCGATCATCATCCACAGGGAGACGTTCATGATATCCAGATTGAAATTGGTATCCTCCAGCCATCCCCACAGCCACCGGAAAGCCACAAACACCCCCAGCAGCTTCATCCAGCGGTTGTTGGAACGGTAAATGGCCAGATAGGAGGCCTGCCAGTAAAATCCCGTGTAGAGAACCAGCCCCGCCACTCCCGTCCAGGCGAAAATGTTGAGCAGGACGGGCTCGCACCAGGCGCGGCGCTTCTGGTCCTGGTAGGACTGGCGCTCATCCTGGGACATCTGGAAATTCGTTTCATATCCCTGGGCCGGAGTGCGCCCCAGCAAAATGCAGCCGTCCTTCATGGAAGAAGTGGCTACCTCTTCAAAGACGATGCTCCGGGAATCCGCCAGCAGGTCGTCTTCCATGGAACTTCCCGGCACTCCGGTGTAGGAACCGACGTCCAGTACGTTGAAGACACCGCCCAGACCAAGGACGAGAAACAGGGTGGGAAGCAGGAACAGGACATGGCGCATCATCCTGTAAAAACAATCCTTGAGCAAAGTTCTGCCGCAATAGAAAGCCAGCAGGGACAAGGCTACCAGCGCCTTTAAAATCTGGCTCCTGGCCCCCATGCTGATGCATACCATCAGGCATGCCATGACCAGCACCACCAGCTTCCACCGCCGGGGCAGCAGGGGCAGCCACGGCACCAGCATCAGCAGGGGATTCAGCAGGGAAGCGTAAAAATCCGGATTAAGAGTTAGTATGAACAGGAAAAAAACGGGAATGAATATCCGGAACCAGACGGACAGCACCTGCCGCGTGACTTCCGGCAGGCTGAACACGTAAACCAGCACGGGAATGAAAAGCGTGGGGGCGTTCGTTGCAAGCGCCCTCGCGGACCAGTAGCCGTCCACGGCGAAAACGCCCCGCAGGCAGCAAATGAATACCCACAGGAAATAAATGGAAAAGAGAGGATAGGTGGGAGCCGCGTCCTGCCGGAAATATTTCCGCATGATCACAAAGGACACGGCCAGCAGGAGGGCGGAGGAAAGGGAAATGGCCTGTTCCGTACAGATCGGGTGAAGGATGGCCGCAGAGGAATACATGGACAGCATGATCATGGCCTTCACCATGACGGCAAAGGGGAGCACGACCCGCATGCTTGAAGGAAGCCGGGATTTTCCATCAAGAGACCATCCTCCGCCTGCCTGGTATGAAATGTCCATATTATGCATGAAGTCCCCTTTCCATAACCGGGGAAACTTCCTCCCCCCCCCGGATGCGGCGGGCCGGATTCCCCGCCCATATCTCACCGGCGGGGATGGAACGCGTCACCACGGAACAGGCGCCTATGATGGCATTGTCCCCGATGGCAACTCCTTTCAAAATAAAAGTCCCGGCCCCAATGAAAACGTTTTCTCCAATCCTGACCGGAGCGGACCGGCGCTGAAGCAAGTCATCCGGACCCCGTCTCGCTTCCGGGTCCAATGCATGAAAATCCGAGTCCATGATGTGGACGCCAAATCCGGCCTTGACATCGTTCCCGATAGTGACCGACTGCGTGCAGATAATCACGGCATTGCTGATGCCCACCCGGTCCCCGATACGCAGCACACCGTCCCGGTCCACGAAAATCAGGCAGCGCGGGGAAGAACGGGAAACGCCATAGGAACCGTTTCTCATGGTAAACTCCCTTCCTATGCGGCACCGCACGGAATGACTCCTCCCCCTGGATATCCTGACGTCCGGAATTCCGAACGAACAGAGTCCGGGACCGTGAACCGCGTTGCTGGAATACAGGAGCCACCGGGCATACATGTTGTGCAGGGGATGCACGCAAATGCCCCAGCAACGGAGCACGGCCTTTTTGGCAAGATAAATCAGCAACTGCATGGAGAGTCCTCCTTTCTTCCTCCTTCACGTCCATCCGTCCCGTTCGCGGTATCTCCGGCAATGTCCCTGTAAATGCGTCTCAATTGTTCCGCGTTCGCGGAACGGTCATGGCGCGCCAGGGCGGCCCGCCTGCCGCGGGATGAAACATGCCTGCACAAATCCATGTCCCCGAACAGCCGGCACACCTGCATGGCCAGCAATTCCGCATCTTCAAACCGGTACAGGAAACCCGTTTCCCCATGGGAGACGGAATCCATCATGCCTCCGGCATAGGCCGCAATGCAGGGTGTGCCCACCATCTGCGCCTCCCCCAGGGAATTGGACTCATTCTCAATCATGGAAGGACAAACAAAAATATGGGCCTTCCTGAACTGGCTGCACATTTGTTCCGCGCTCAAGCGTCCCAGCCAGCGGAAACGGTCCCGGACCCCCAGCCGCTCCATCAGTTTTCCCAGATAATGGGCGTACCCATTCCTGCGCCACGCGGGAACGGACAGGATGTCCGGCCCTGCCACATGCACCCTGGCATCCGGATAATGCCGCAAAACCAGGGGCAGCGCCTCCGCCACCATGTGCAGCCCTTTCAGGGGGTAATGGGACTGGCTGAGAAAAATCGTATGCTTTTCGCACGCTCCGGCATCCCATTCACTCCTGTAAAAAGGCTCCCTGAGCGTAGGATGAAGAAAATGGTACCGGGCCTCCGGATTCATGGCCCACGCGTGCGCCCGGTCCCAGGCGGTGCGTCCGATCACGTGGCCCACCTTGCTGAAAAGTTCCCGTTCGTACCTTCCGCGCGCCTTCATCCTCCGCTGCTGGGCAAAAAGGGTATCGCGGCGCATCAGGTCGCGCAGAGTGACAAATTTCACGAGTTCCCGGCGAGAAATGCCGCCCAGATAAAACCCGGCGCAGACGGAAGACAGCCCCTGGATGGAAACGGCGGTATTCCCCGCACCGCAGGCATTCACCCAGGCCAGGGAGTGCGGATATTCGGAACCGTGAATATGGACCACATCGGGACCGAATGCGTACCGGGCTTCTCGGAAGAAGGGCTCCAGCTCCTTTCTGTAGGCGTTCATGTCGGCAGGGGCGGGAATCAGATAGTAGGTCATGGACTCTCCGTCCAGACGCCTCAGCCCGTTCCCCGGATAAAACATGGCCGCGGCCAGCTTTAAATCCGGAACGGCCTTCATAAGTTCCTGCGCGCCCGCATACATCCAGCCTCCCAGAACCGGCTCCGGCAGTCCAAGCATCCGGCACGGCTCCGGAAACAGGATATTGGTCAGCCAGAGCACCTTCATCCCGTCTTTTCCGGCATTCATCTTCTTCACCAGTAGCACCCCCCTTCCACACGGCTGGCGTGGCTTACCGTCTCCGCCCTTTCCGGCCTCATCCAGGCGTCGTTGAAAAGCCGGAAATAATCGTATTTGGGAGCGCCGGGATCCGCTCCATAGGCCGGATCCTCCCAGCGCCTGCCCCGCAGGCCGAAAAGCAGTTGAAGCGCCCCTCCCAGATGCACGGCCTGCCCTCCCCTCCTCTTGACATGGGCAGCCAGATGAAAACCGTAAGCCCCGCATCCAATGAGGCAGACATCGTAAACCCGGCGGTCTATCTCATCCTTCATCCACGCAAGGGCTTCAAACCAGTCGGAAAAACGGTCCGTCCCCGTACCCATGCTCTGGACGGCGGCCAGCGTCTCCAGGGAAAAAGGAGGCAGAACCTCCGGATTTTCAAAAATCCTGGTCCTGTTCCTCTCATACTGCCGCATGATGCTTTCCGCAAAAGGATGGACCACCAGCACTTTTTTCCCTTCCAGGGCCCTGCTCCATGGACGCGAAGACCAGTAAGGCTCCAGATTCAGCAGGCGGACGCGCGGAACGCCGTGAATCATGGGCATCACTTCCCATTCGTACGGCAGCCAGCTTCCCAGGATGTCCAGTTCCTCCATGTCGCGGAGCATCAGCTCGCAGAAACGGGCCAGATACTCCGGCGCAGCGGGGAAAAAACCGGACCATTCCCTCATCTGCCTCATGATATTTTTATTCCACCACCATTGGT
>OCQB01002337.1_pt1 | contig 12877 bp, 8 predicted proteins | sample 1538631 | NCBI WGS metagenome assembly OCQB01 (sample SAMN04571713, study PRJEB22368) | human gut metagenome | biome: human gut; material: stool | host: Homo sapiens | place: Luxembourg | collected 2012-10-19
CCCTCAGCGATTACGCCTGCGACCCCATGGGCTGGCGGCGCAAGTGCCTTGTGAACATTGCCAAGGCGGGCATGTTCTCCTCTGACCGCACCATTGCCGAGTACGACCGCGATATCTGGCATCTGGGCAAATAATCGTTTTTGAGAACCTGCGTTTCTCCTTTATTTTCTCATAGGCTGCTGCACAAAGCTGTGCGGCAGCTTTTGTTTTGTGCGGCTCTATGCCATCTTCCTGCGAACGCAGTGAGCAGACGGATGAGGGGTAATTTCCCCGCAAACTGCTGCTTGTCTGCGCCCTCATCAGTCACCTACGGTGACAGCTTCCCCCGACCGGGGGAAGCCTTTTGAGGAGAATTGATTCCGTGCCAACAAGAAACGCCGCTGCACAGCCGTGCAGCGGCGTTTGATTCAGTTGATGAAAACCGGAACGGAAGCGGGATCAGTCCTCGCTCTCCTCTTCTTCCTCGTCCTCGTTGTCCGTATCATGCGGCTTATAGAAGATGCCGCTCAGGAAGATGCTGACAAAGTACAGCAGCACCATGGGGAAGGCCACCATGCACTGGGACACGATGTCCGGCGGGGTGACTACAGCAGCGATGAAGAAGATGACCACGATGGCTACGCCGCGCACCTGCTTGAGGATCTGCGGGTTGATGATGCCCATCTTGGAAAGGATGATGGTGATCAGCGGCATCTCGAACACACAGCCAAAGATGATGAACATGGTCAGGCAGAGGTTGACGTAGCTCTCGATACTGGTCGTGGTCTGGATGTACTCTGCACCTTCGATGCCGGTGCTGAGGAACCGCAGCATGAACGGCATCATGAGCTTATAGGCAAACAGCACGCCCACGCAGAACAGGATCAGACCCAGCAGCATGACCAGCTTGAAAAAGGTGCTCTCGCTCTTTTTCAGGCCCGGCTTTGCAAAGGCGTAGATGTTGTAAAAGGCCACAGGCACCGTTACCACCACACCGGCCAGAATGGATACCCGGAAATACTGCATCAGTTTTTCCTGCGGGGCAATGGACACGAACTGGTAATAGTCGCGGCCCATGGCGGTAAGCAGATCAATCAGACGGTCTGCATACGCCAGCGAGACCACCACGCCCACCACAAACACCACCGCGCAGATGATGAGCCGGTTCCGCAGTTCTTTCAGATGACCGGTCAGCGTCATGCTGCCGTCCTCTGCCATGACTTCGGCTTTCTTTTTGCGCTTTTTGTTTGTAGCCACAATTACTCCTCGTCTTCGTCCTTCTTATCAGCCTTCTTCACGGTCTCCTCGGACTGCTCGGCGTCCTCGTCCTCCATGCCCTTCTTGAAGCCATTGATGGTCTTACCGAACATCTTGCCCAGCTTCGGCAGGTTCTTGGGTCCGAAGATCAGCAGAACGACAACCAGAATGATCAGCAGCTCATTAGTACCAATACGCATAATAAATATCTCCTTTTTCTTGCCGCGCCGCGTGGCGGGCGTATTACAGAATGTATCTGGCAACCGCGGGCGCGGGTGCATCCATAAATAAGTAGGGGCGCTTACACCTTTGCTTCCTCAGCGGGTGCAGCTTCGTCAGCCTCTTCGGCTGCGGCAGGGGCTTCCTGCACAGGTTCGGCCACCGGCTCAGCGGCGGGCTGTGCGGCCTCGGCAGCGGCCTGCTCCGGCTTTTCGGCGGGAGCCTCCACAGCTTCAGCAGGGGCTTTGGCGGGCTGCTCGGGCAGTTCCTCCACAGTGTCCTCGGTCAGGTCGGTGACCTCCTCGGTCTCAGCCAGTTTCTTCGCGGCTTCCTCCTTGCTGGTCTTGCCAATGCCGGTAAAGCTCTTGGTCACGTCCCGCATGCTGCTGTCGATATCCTTTTTGATATCGGTCAGGGGGGCAACAGCCTCCTTCAGGGGAGCCTGAATTTCATTCAGCGGCTCCACCACGTTCTTTTGGATCTCCTCAGAAGCAGCGCCGGTGTATTTCTTCAGCTCGCGGAGCATCTTGCCGATCTTCTTTGCGTAGACAGGCAGCTGGTCCGGGCCGATGAACACAAACGCCACGATGACGATGACGATAAGTTCCCAAAAACCAATTTTCATAAGTAACGTTTCCTTTCCTGTACCAAGGGCATTTCTAAGACCGCCGCACACCATAGCGGTCTGCGCGTTTTTGCCCTTTTTGGCGGGGGTTCGGCGCACTGCGCGCCTTTGTTGCCCTATGTATACCGAAAAGTGGTGTACTGAATGTTAATATATTATTAATATTTTATGAACGAGTGCCCGTTCAGCCTGTTTTAATCAACAAAACGAATTTTCGCTGCTTGTTATTACAGGCTGGATAGGATACAACAGCACTCTCAGGTCTGCACGCCCTCGAACTGGCTGTTGTAGAGCTTGGCGTAGAAGCCGCCCTGTGCCAGCAGCTGGTCGTGGCTGCCCTGCTCCACGATGTGGCCGTCCTTCATGACAAGGATGACGTCTGCTTCCCGGATGGTGGAAAGGCGGTGCGCCACAATAAAGCTGGTGCGTCCCTGCATCATGCGGGCAAAAGCCTTCTGGATGCGTACCTCAGTGCGGGTATCGATAGAGGAGGTGGCCTCGTCCAGAATCAGCATGGGCGGCAGGCAGAGCATCACGCGGGCGATGCAGAGCAGCTGCTTTTGTCCCTGACTGATGTTGCCGCCGTCCTCTGCAATGACGGTATCGTAGCCCTTGGGCAGGCGGCGGATAAAGCTGTGGGCATGGGCGGCCTTGGCGGCGGCGATCACCTCGTCCATGGTGGCGTCCGGCTTGCCGTAGGCGATGTTCTCCCGCACCGTACCGGCACGCAGCCATGTGTCCTGCAGCACCATGCCGTAGCTGCCGCGCAGGGAAGCGCGGGTCACATCCCGGATATCGGTGCCGGAAACCTTGATGCTGCCGCTGTTTACATCATAGAACCGCATGAGCAGGTTGATGAGGGTGGTCTTGCCGCAGCCGGTGGGGCCGACGATGGCGATGCGCTGGCCGGGCTTGACGTCCAGGTTCAGGTCCTCGATGAGGGGGCGGTCCGGCAGGTAGCGGAAGGAGACATCCTTCAGCTCCACATGGCCATCCGGCTGCAGCACCTTGGCGTGTTCGGCTTCGGGCACCTGGTCGTCGGCGTCCAGCAGCTCGAAGACGCGGGCCGCGCAGGCCAGTGCGTTCTGCAGCTCGGTGACGACGCCGGAGATCTCGTTGAAGGGCTTGGTGTACTGGTTGGCGTAGTTGAGGAAGATGCTCAGCTGACCGATGGTGATGCCGCCCGCCACAGCATAGATCGCACCCACCAGACCAACGCCTGCATAGACGATGTTGTTGACGAAACGGGTGGCGGGGTTGGTCATGCTGGAGAAGAAGATGGCCTTCAGGCTGACATCCTGCAGCCGCGTGTTCACCTCGTCAAAGGCGGCAAGGCTCTCGGCCTCGTGGCCGAAGGCCTGCACGACCTTCTGGCCTTCGATCATCTCATTGACCAGAGCAGTCTGCTCACCGCGCACGGTGCTCTGCCCCTGAAAATACTTGTAGCTGCGCTTGGCCAGAAAGCTGGCCACCACCAGGCTCAGCGGGGTGATGCAGACGACCACCAGCGTGATGGGGACATTCTCCCACAGCATGAACAGCAGGGTGCCGAAGATGGTCAGCAGGCCGGAGAACAGCTGGGTGAAGCCCATCAGCAGGCCGTCGGCGAAGGTGTCCACATCGGCGATCATCCGGCTGACGATGTCGCCGGAGGGGTGGCTGTCGAGGTAGGAGAGGGGGAGGGTCTGGATCTTCCGCAGGGCGGCATTGCGCAGGTCGCGGCTGACGGAGAAGGTGATGCGGTTGTTGCAGACGCTCAGCAGCCACTGCGCAAAGGCTGCGAGGATGGCTACGGCCACGATCTGCATGATGATCTGCATCACACCGGCAAAGTCCACGCGGCCCTTGCCGAGCATCAAGTCGATGGCGCTGCCGCAGAGGATGGGGATATACAGCTGGGCGGCCACGCTCACGGCGGCCACGATGAGGCTGCACCCCACGAAAAAGCGATAGGGGCGGATCTTTTCCAGCACCCGGCGGAGCGTTGCCTTGCGCTGTTCCGGGGTCAGGCTGCTCTTTGCTTTTGCACTCATTTCTGCGCATCCCCTTTCTTGAACTGGCTGGCATAGATCTCCTCATAGACCGGGCAGGAGGCCAGCAGGTCGGCGTGTTTGCCGAGGCCGACGAGTTTGCCGTCGTCCAGAACGAGGATCTGGTCGGCGTGCTGCAGGCTGGCGGCGCGCTGGCTGACGATGAAGACGGTCAGGCTGCCGGGCAGAGCCGCCAGCGCCTTGCGCAGGGCGGCGTCGGTGGCGTAGTCCAAAGCGCTGGCGCTGTCATCCAGAATGAGGATGTCGGGCTTGCCCACCAGCGCGCGGGCAATGGTCAGGCGCTGCTTCTGGCCGCCGGAGAGGTTCCGGCCGCCCTGCTCCACCGGCTCGTCCAGCCCAAGGGGCTTCGTCTTGACGAATTCCGCAGCCTGCGCCGTTTCCAGTGCGGCCCACAGGTCGGCATCCGAGGCGTTGGCATCCGAGGCGTTCTTGTTGCCCCAGAGCAGGTTCGAGCGGATGGTGCCGCCGAAGAGCTGCGCTTTCTGCATGACGACGCTGACACTGCCGCGCAGAACGTCCCGCGGGTATGCCTGCGCCGGACGGCCCAGGATCTCAACCGAACCCTCGGTGGCATCGTAGAAGCGGGGGATGAGGTTGATGAGGCTGGATTTGCCGCTGCCCGTGCCGCCGATGACGCCGATGGTCTGGCCGCGTTTGGCCGTGAAGCTGATGTCCGACAGGCTGGGGGCACCGGCACCGGCGTAGGTCAGGCTGACATGGTCGAACCGGACGGCGTCGTCGGCCTTGCCTGCCTCAACGGCATCCGGAAGGGCAGCGGGGAACGCCATCCCCGGTTCCGTGTCCAGCACCGCCTGCACACGGCTGGCGCAGGCCAGCGCCTTGCTGATCTGCACGATGAGGTTGGCCAGCTTGACCAGCTCGACCAGAATCTGGTTCATGTAGTTGACCAGCGCGATGACATCACCGGCTGCCATGCCGCCGATGTTGATCTCGATGCTGCCCACATACAGCAGCGCCACGATGGCCAGGTTGATGATCACGTAGGTCAGCGGGCTCATCAGGGAGGAGAGATGGCCGACGTGGAGCTGTATTTTGGTCAACAGGTCGTTGGCAGACTCGAAGCGGTCGATCTCGCTCTTCTCCTTGTCAAAGGCGCGGACGACGCGAACGCCGGTCAGGTTCTCGCGGGTCAGGCCCAGCACCCGGTCCAGACGGGCCTGGGCGGTCTTATACAGCGGGTTGGTCAGGACCATGACGCCGAAGACCACGATGGACAGCAGCGGGATGGCCACCACGAAGATCCATGCGGCCCGCGCATTGACCGTGAAGGCCATGACCATGGCACCGACCACCACGAACGGGCTGCGCAGGAACAGGCGGAGGAAGAGGTTCAGGCCGCTCTGCACCTGATTGATGTCGCTGGTCATGCGGGTGATGAGGGTGCTGGTGCCCAGCGTATCCATCTCGGTGAAGCCGAGCTTCTGAATGTGCTCGAACAGCGCATGGCGCAGCGAGGTGGAGTAGCCCACAGCGGCCTTGGCGGAGAAATACTGGGCCGTCAGGCTGCAGGTCAGGCCGATGACAGCGAGCAGCAGCAGGATGCCGCACCGCACAAGGATATAATGCAGGTCGTGCGCCGCAATGCCGACGTTGACGATGTCTGCCATGACCAGAGGGACAAACAGGTCGAACGTGGCTTCCAGCATCTTGAACAGCGGCGCGAGGACGGCCTCGCGCTTGTAGCCGTTCAGGTGGGTAAGCATTTTGTTCAAGGCGAAAGACTCCTTTTCTGAAATGTAAATCGGGGGAAACTTTCCCATCGCATATTATAATACAACCGGGGTCGGAATGCTATTGTTTTGCGGAAAAATGCGGTGCGTCTTCCCCATTGTGAAACTTGGAAAATCCTGCTATAATAAATTATTATGACGGATGGAAAAAGAAGGGTGATGCAAATGGCATACGAGAAAAGCGCACGGCGGTTCCGCCCGGTGGGAAGCCGGAAGAAAAAGGCCGCCCCCCAATACAGCCCGGCGGGCACGGGCTGCCCGGTGGTGGAGCAGGCCGTGGAGCGGCTCTACCGGGAGCAGAACGAGACGCATTTCTGGAACCTGATGAACGCCCTGAACTATGCACTGGAGCTGAAAACGCGGGTGCTGGTGCCGCTGGATGCCGCAGCCGACCCGCAGAGCGGCCCGGCCCCGTGGGCTTCCATGCCCATCCCGGCGGAAAAGGCAGAAGGGCTGGACCCCTGGCTGCTCCACACCCGGAAGGAGCGCAGCTACCTGCCCCTGTTCACGTCGGTGAAGACGGCGGAAGCCGAGCGCGCCACGGCCACCCGGCCCATGGCCGAGCGCGGGATGCGGGAGGCCATGGAATATGCCCTGAACACCGACGGCATCGACGGTGTGGTCATCGACCCGTGGACCAATTCCGCTACGCTGGATGGCTCCATCCTGAACGGGCTGCTCAAGTCGGAGCGGGGCAGCGAAGGCCCCGGTCTGGAAGAACTGGATGCGGGCTACGATGCCGCGCGGCAGGGCAGCTGGGCCGAGGCGGTGCAGCACTATGAAAAAGCCGTCGAGGCGGGCAGCGCCGAAGCGCTGGCGCTGTTGGGCGACTGCCTGTATCAGGGCCGGGGTGCCCGGCGCAGCAAGGTACAGGCCCGGCGGATGTGGAAAAAAGCCGCCAAGGCCGGGGAAGTGCAGGCCATGATCGCCCTTGGCGATGACGCAGCGGCCTCCGGGCAGGAAGCCGCCGCCGCGCTGCAATACTACCGCCGCGCCCAGAGTGCCGCCCGCGGGATGCCGGATGTCTCCTATACGCCGCAGATCCGGCTCCGCATCGCCCAGTGCGAAACGCGGTATGTCTCCCGCAAAAAGGCGCTGCTGGAGCTGGCGGAGGCCGAGCAGGGCTTCTGCATCCAGCTGGAAGAGGGGGCACCGGACGCGGAGATCTGGCTGGACGAGACCCGGAAGACCGTGGCGGAGCTGATGAACGAAGGGCCGGAAAACCGATGAAATCGGCAGGAACACAAATTCTTTACATTTGTTCTATGAAATCGTCATAGGAAATCGGTAAGATGATCCTGGAAAAAAATCTGTGCTGCAAGAAAAGAGGACAAGCACTATGAGCAACGTGATCGGAATCGACCTTGGAACGACCAACTCCTGTGTGGCAGTGGTCGAGGGCGGCAAGCCCGTGGTCATCGCCAATGCCGAGGGCGAACGCACCACCCCCAGCGTGGTCGCCTTTACCAAAGACGGTGAGCGTCTGGTGGGCGGTGCGGCCAAGCGCCAGATCGCGACCAACTCCGGCCGCACCATCTCCAGCATCAAGCGCTACATGGGTTCCGACCACCGGGTCCACATCGACGGCAAAGACCTGACCCCGCAGGAGATCAGCGCCATGATCCTGACGAAGATCCGCCGCGACGCCGAGAGCTACCTCGGCGAGCCGGTGACCGAGGCCGTCATCACAGTGCCCGCCTATTTTGACGACAGCCAGCGCAAGGCCACGCAGGATGCAGGCCGTATCGCGGGGCTGAACGTTCTGCGCATTATCAACGAGCCTACGGCCGCAGCGGTGGCCTACGGCCTGGACAACGAAGCACCGCAGAAGATTTTGGTCTATGACCTGGGCGGCGGCACTTTCGATGTCTCCATCATCGAGATCGAGGACGGCACCTTCACGGTGCTGGCCACCGGCGGCGACACCCATCTGGGCGGCGATGATTTCGATGAGCGGATCGTGGAGTATGCGGTGGCAGAGTTCAAGAAATCCGACCGCATCGACCTGAGCCGCGACCCCGCCGCCATGGGCCGCCTGAAAGAGGAGGCCGAAAAGGCCAAAAAGGAGCTGTCCAGCGCGCTGAGCGCACAGCTGAACCTGCCCTTCATTGCGGTGGGCAAAGACGGCCCCCACCATCTGGACCTGACGCTCACCCGCCCGCAGTTCGAGATGATGACCGGCGACCTGCTGGCCCGCACCGTGCAGCCGGTGCAGAATGCCCTGCGGGATGCGGGCATTGCCGCCAGCCAGCTGGGCAAGGTGCTTCTGGTGGGCGGCAGCACCCGGATGCCGGCCGTAGAACGTCAGGTCAAAGAGCTGCTGGGCTGCGAGCCCAGCCACAGCCTGAACCCGGACGAATGTGTCGCCATGGGCGCAGCGGTCCAGGGCGCTCTGCTGCAGGGCGGCGGCAAGCTGGCCGGTGCTTCCGGTGCCGCTGCGCAGGGGCTGGTGCTGATGGACGTCACCCCGCTGACCTTGTCCATTGAGACGCTGGGCGGCGTGGCGACCCCGCTCATCACCCGCAACAGCATGATCCCCACCCGGAAGAGCCAGATCTTCACGACGGCGCGCCCGATGCAGACCAGCGTGGAGATCAACGTCCTGCAGGGAGAGCGCCACTTTGCGCGGGACAACAAGAGCCTGGGCAAGTTCAAGCTGAACGGCATCCGTGCCAGCTTCTCGTCCAAGCCGCAGATCGAAGTGACCTTTGATATCGATGTCAATGGCGTTGTGAAGGTCTCCGCCAAAGACCTCGGCACCGGGCGGGAGCAGAACATCACCATCACCGGCAGCACGAACCTGTCGGAACACGAGATCCAGCGCGCCATGGCGGATGCCGCCGCGTATGAGGCCGAGGATAGCCGCCGGAAAGAGCGGCTGGAGCTCCACAATCAGGCCGAAGTGCTGGCCTACAAGGTGGATGAGGCCCTGTCCAAGTGCAAAAAGGAGCTGGACAAGGACGAGAAGAACCGCATCAAGGCCGATGTGGCCAACCTCCGCCGCTGCCTGCGGAAGGACAAACCCGAAAAGATGAACGAGACCGAGGAAGCGAACCTCCGGCAGGCCAAAGAGCAGCTGGAAGCTTCGGCCAACCACCTGATGATGCTCTACACGAGCGAAGAACAGGAAGAACAATAAGAAGACGAAAAAATCTCCGCGCAGCTGCGCGGAGATTTTTTTGTCGGCAGGGCCGGAACAGAGGGGGGGAGAAACGGACATGTTTACACGATCAGCTCCACCGTGCTCCCCCCGCTGCGGGCCTTTTTGACAAGGACCTGATGGTCGATGCGGTCTTTGAGGGCGGCGACATGGGAGATGATGCCCACGAGCCGGTCGCCTTCGGTCAGGCCGGAGAGGACCCGGATGGCCTGTTCCAGACTTTCGTCGTCGAGGGAACCGAAGCCCTCGTCGAGGAAGAGGGTGTCCAGCCGGATGCCGCCGGCCGTGCTCTGGACTTCGTCCGAGAGGCCCAGCGCCAGCGCCAGCGAGGCCTTGAAGCTCTCGCCGCCGGAAAGGGTCTTCACGCTGCGGCGGGTGCCGTTGTAGTGGTCGATGACGCCGAGGTCCAAGCCGGACTGGCTGCGCTGGTTCTCGGCCCCGACCCGCTCCAGCTCGTACTGCCCGGCGGTCATCTGCATCAGGCGAGTGTTGGCGTGGACGAGGATGCGGTCGAGATAGTGCATCTGGATGTAGGCTTCCAGTTTGATCTTCTGCTTGCTGCTCAGGGTGCCGCCCGCTGTGGAGGCCAGCGCGTTGACCCACTGCCAGCGGGTCTCCAACACCTGCCGGGCCGCAGCCAGTCGGCGGTAGTCAGCGGCGGCGCGGCGGTTGGGCACGAGCTGGGCCGTCAGGGCCTTTTCCTGTTCGGCGGCCTGCTGGCGGGCCGTTTGCAGCGCAGTGAGCCGGGTGCGCAAAGCGTCGAGGTCTGCGGCCCCGGTCTCCGGGGCCTGTTGGTCTTGCAGGGCCTGCACGGCAGCTTCGGCGGCAGCGACGGCGTTTTCCGCTGTGCGGCGGGCGGCTTCGGCCTGCTCCATGCCGGTGCGCAGGGCAGTGCGCTGGGCCGTCAGGTCGGCGACCGTCTGCTGGGCCTCGGCGCGGCTGGCCGGTGCGCTCTGCCGGGCTTCGGTGATCTGCTGTTCCAGCGCCGCAGCCGTGGCTTCGCGGGCAGCGGCAGTCTGTTCGGCAGAGGCCGCTGCTGCTTCCAGCGCAGTGCGCTGGGCCGTTTTGGTCTTGCGGGCGGTATCCAGCCGGGTGCGGCGGACACAGTCGGCGGCGGCCTTTTGCCGGGCTGTGCGGTTCTCGGCCTGTGCGGTCTGGAGCGCGGCAGTCTCCTCGGCAAGAGCTGTTTTCAGCAGAGCCACGGTCAGAGCGACCGGCCCCTCTGGCGAGGTGAAGCGTTCGGGCAGAAGGCTTTCGGCGTCCCGGCGGAGGGTGGCTTTGCCCTCCCGCTGGGCGGCGAGGGCTTCGCGGGCGGCGGCCGCGCGGTCCTGCGCTTCGCGGTCTGCCGCTTCGGCCGCCTGCTTGGCGGCGGTCACCTGCGCCTGGGTGGGGGCGGTGTGAGGCAGCGCTGCTTTGGCTGGGTGGTGGACACTGCCGCAGACGGGGCAGGGGGTGCCTTCGGCAAGGCCCTGCGCCAGAAGTCCGGCCTGTGCGTCCAGAAACGCCCGCTCGCAGGCGTCCCGCTCCGCGTGGGCGGCTTCCTGCGCGGCGGCTGCGGTGCGGTAGGCGTCCTGTGCCTGTCTGGCTGCGTGGGTGCGGCGCTGGTCTTCGGTCAGGCTCTGGGCCAGCGCGGTGAGGGCGGTCTCCCGGCGGGTGAGCTGCTCGGCCTGAGCAGTCAGGGCCACATTCCGGGTCTCCGGGTCACCGAGGGCGGTCGCTTCGGCGTCCAGTGCGGCGAGTTCCGCATCCAGTGCGGTCAGCTGGGTCCGCGCCTTGCGGGCTTTGGCCTGTTCGAGGTCGGCCTCGCTGCGGGCGGCGGTCTGTGCGCGGCAGAGCTTGTCCAGCGCGTCGCAGGCGTCAAGGCCCGCTCTGGCCCGCTCCAGCTGGGCGGTCAGAGCGTCCAGTGCGGCGGCATCGCCTGCATGGCGGGCCGCATCGGCGCGGGCCGCGTCCCGGCGGGGGAGCAGGGCGGCAAGCTCGGCCTGCTTTTCGACCCGCTGGCGGCGGAGGGCTTCGGCCTGCTCGGCCCGGCCCAGCGTCTGCTGCAAAGCGTCCAGCTGCGTCTGCGCGGCGGTGTGGGCGGCGGCAGCAGCGGAGAGTTCCGCTTCCTGCCGGGTGAGGAGCCCGTCCAGCAGGGCGGTGACTTCCTCGGCGGGGCGCTGTGCCGAAAGCCCGCCCAGCGCTTCGGCGTCGGGGTCGGTCTCCGGATAGCGGATGCCGGAGAGCACCGCGTCCAGCTGGACGTTCTGGGCCGTGCGCTGGGCCGTGAGGCGGGCGCTCTCCTCTTGCAGCGCGTCCTGCAATTTCTGGTAGCGCTGGGTGCGGAACAGTTTGCGGAAGATCTTGCTCCGCTCCTCGGTCGTGGCGTTGAGCAGGCGGGTGAACTGCCCCTGCGCGATCATGGCGATCTGGCAGAACTGGTCGTAGTCCAGCCCGATGAGGGCGGTGACGGCGGCGGTGACATCCTTCGACCGGGTCACGGGCGGGCGGCCGTCCGGGTAGGTGAGGACGGCGTCCGCCTTTTCAGTGGTCGTGCCCTCGCCCCGCGCTTTGGGGCGGAGGTAGTCCGGGTTGCGGCGGACGGTGTACCGCTGGCCGCGCACCTCAAATTCCAGCTCGACAAAGGTGGGGGTGCCTGGGTCAGCGTACTTGCTGCGCAGCATGGCACCGTCCCGCACGCCGCCGCTGGAATGGTCATACAGGGCATAGGTGATGGCGTCGAAGAGCGTGGTCTTGCCCGCGCCGGTGTCGCCGGTGACGAGATACAGGCCGCTTTTGCCCAGGCGCTCCAGCTCCAGCGTGACGGCGCTGGCGTATGGCCCGAAGGCCGAGAGGGTTAGCTTCAGGGGTCTCATGCGTCCTCCTCCTTCCAGAGCGTTTCAATGAGCTGCTGGCAGAACGCAGCCTGCTCGGCGCTCAGGGGCTGATTGTTTTGCAACGCATAAAAGGCTGCAAAGTGCTCCAGCGGCGTTTTCTGCTCGGTCTGGGCCGGGGCGTCGAGGTCGGCCTGGGTGCGGGTGCGGAGGTTGTCGTAGTCCAGCCGCATCAGGTTCGGATAGATGACCCGCAGCCGGGCCAACGCATCGGGCACATCCTGTTCGTCGGTCAGGGTGATGTGCAGATAGTCGTCGGTGGCCGTGCCTGCGTAGCTGCGGCGGTCGGTCAGCTCCATGTAGCTGCCGCGCAGCTCCCGCAGGTCGTGCTTCGGGGTCAGCGGCGCGGTGGAAAGCGTGACCTCTCCCTTCGGCCCCAGCTCCACAAACGTTGCGCTCTTGTGCTGGTGTGCCTCCGAGAAGGAATACTTCAGCGGGGTGCCGCAGTAGCGCAGGGTATCGCGGCCCACCTTCTGGGGGCTGTGCAGGTGGCCGAGGGCCACATAGTCGAAGCCGTCAAAGAGGGCGGCATCCACACAGTCCAGCCCGCCCACCGATGGCTCCTCGCTCTCGCAGGCGGCGGCACCGGCCACGAACTGGTGGGCCACCAGCACGCTGCGGTGGGCCGGGTCGGGGGCGCAGCGGCGCAGCACACAGCCCAGGGCGTCGCTGTAGCTCTCGATGGGCTCGTCCGGGTAGATGTGGCGCACCGTGGCGGGTTTCAGGAAGGGCAGTAAGTAAATGTCCACCGGGCCGTATGCGTCGGTGAGGGGGATGGGGGCCGGGGCCCCTTCGAACACCGGGCTGACGTAGACCTGGCTCCCCGCCAGCAGATGGGCACCGAACGCGACCCGTTCGGCGGAGTCGTGGTTGCCGCTGATGGCGAAGACCGGCAGCTTCCGGTCGGCCAGTTCGGTGAGGAACCAGTCCAGCAGACGGACGGCTTCGGCGGGGGGCACGGG
>OCQB01002341.1_pt1 | contig 12841 bp, 10 predicted proteins | sample 1538631 | NCBI WGS metagenome assembly OCQB01 (sample SAMN04571713, study PRJEB22368) | human gut metagenome | biome: human gut; material: stool | host: Homo sapiens | place: Luxembourg | collected 2012-10-19
GACCAGCACCCCCAACGACGGCAAGGCCTTCTTCGGCCGCGATGCGCTGGCCAACTACCTGCTGTGCGGTGCTCAGGAGATGGGCCTGACCATCTTTGATGCCGAGAACGGCGTCATGACCCTGCATTTTGGCAAAGACGTCATCCGCAAACTGTGGGATAACTTCTATGTACCCTACATCAAAGGCTGGTTCGGTGCCAGCGGCAAGTTCCGCAGCGACGACGTGAAGACCGGCAATCTGCTGGCCTACGTCGGCTCGCAGCCCCTTCTTCCCCACCCAGGTAATGACCAACGACACCGAGAGCCACGCCATCGAACCGGCTATCCTGCCCTGCCCATCCTTTGCAGGCTGCACCCCGGTCGCCGCCCAGCAGGGTGCCGGCATGATCGTGACCAAAGGCACCGACGCCCAGATCCGGGCCTGCGTCGAATTTCTGAAGTGGTTCACCCAGCCGGAAAACAACATCGCGTTCTCCGTGAACTCCGGCTATCTGCCCGTGACCCACGCCGCCGCAAGCCCGGACGCCATTCAGGCCAGCGGACTGGAGCTGACCGACACCATCACCCAGGTGCTGGACCTCTCGCTGGATGCCGTAGAGCATGACGCCCTGTACACGACCCACGCCTTCCCGGAGGGTTCCACGGCCCGCACCACCCTGCAAAATGCCATGACCGATGCGGCGGAGGCCGACCGGGCCATCGTGAAAGAGCGGCTCGCCGCCGGGCAGACGCCCGAAGAAGCCGAGGCCGAATTTTTGACCGACGAATACTTTGACCAGTGGTACGAATCCACGAAGGCCGCGCTGGAAGCCTACGCCGGCTGACCATCTGCCGCCCCCAACCCTTTTTGAAAGGAGCACCGGCCCATGAAACACTTCACCCGGCACAAACCGTCCGGGGCCCGCGCAGAGCGCTCCATTTTCGGCACCATCTTCAACGCGATGGTCAGTGTGCTGCTGGTGGAGGTCGCACTGCTCGTCGCGTCCATCTATGTGATGCGGGTCGGCCCCCAGCTGGACCAGAACGCAGAGGACATCCTCGCCATGCAGGTGGAGAACCGCAGCCGATACATCCAGACCATCCTGAACGATGCGCAGGAGCTTTCCACTCTGGAAAGTGAGATCAACGCCCTGACGCAGGAGCTGCTGGACAGCGGCAGGATCGACCTTGCCACGCTGGACAGCAGCAGCATCACCGCCTACCCCCTACTGGAAGCGGCCACCCCAAAGCTCATCTCCGTTCTGCGCAGCAGACCGGTGACCGGCATTTTTCTGGTGCTGAACACCCACGACCTGAACGAGCGTTCAGCTGGCAATCGCCTGCCCTCCATCTATCTGCGGGATCTGGACCCCGACGCCTCGCCCTCCGAAAACAATTCCGACCTGCTGTTCGAGCGGGCACCGGCCCAGCTGGTGCAGGAGCAGAGCATCGCCACCGACAAGAGCTGGTCCCCCGCCCTCACCTATCAGGCAAACGCCAGAGGCTATCTCTATGCGCCGTTCCAGGCGGCCTATGACGATGGTGCCCAGCTGAGCCCGGCTGATTACGGCCACTGGACCATCACCCCCTATGCTCTGAAAGGTGACGACCGGCAGGCCATCTATTACAGCCAGCCCCTCATCCTGCCGGACGGCACCGTCTATGGCGTCATCGGCGTGGAGCTTCTGACCAGCTACCTCGCCGAGAATCTGCCCTGCGCCGAACTGCAGGGCGACGGCTCCGGCTTCTATCTGCTGGCCTGCTCCAATGCGCCTTTGAACCTGGACACCCTCTCACTGGATCTTGCACCGGTCCTGTGCAGCGGCAGTTCGGCGTTTGCCAGCGGCACCACCGCTGCGGCATTCCGGCGCGGCATCGGCTGCTTCCGTCTGGTGCTGGACCATGTCACCTACACAGCCTCCGTGATGCCGCTGAAGCTCTACAACCGGAACGCCCCCTTCTCCGGGGACCACTGGTGTCTGGTGGGCATGGTGCCCACGGCCAACCTCTCGGCCTTCTCCAACCGGGTGCAGCAGCTGCTCTTTCTCACCGTGCTGCTCACCCTCATCGCAGGCTTTCTGGCGAGCTTTCTGGTCAGTGAGCGGATGTCCAAGCCCGTCCATCAGCTCTCCGCTGCCGTGGCCAAAGCGCAGGAAAACGCCGTGGCCATGCCGCAGCTGCCAACTACCGGCATCATGGACGTAGACCAGTTTGCCTCGGCCATCACCCACCTTTCGGAGGATGTGCTGGCCTCCTCCACCCGCTTTCTGCGGATCATGGAGATGGCCACGGTGGAGCTGGGCGGCTACGAGCTACGCAGCGACAGTGTCTTTGCCACCGACAACTTCTTCCAGATGCTGGGGCTGGCCACCCCGGAGCCGCTCACGCCCCGCAGCTTCCGCAACGCCCTCTCCCGGATCGCGCATTCCAGCCTCTACCGCACCACGGATGCAGGCAACTCCATCTTCCTCGTCCAGAAAGAGGACGGGGTGCGGTATGTGATCCTCCGTGTGACCCGCATCTGCGGCGAGACCGCCTCGGAGGTGGGCCTGCTCGAAGATGTGACCAACTCCACGCTGGAGCAGCAGCGCATTGAGCGGGAGCGCGACTACGATTTCCTCACCGGGCTGTACAACCGTCAGGCGTTCAACCGGGTCTGCGCCGATCTCTTTGCCCACCCGGCCCAGCTGCACTGCTCGGCTCTGCTGATGATGGATCTGGACAATCTCAAGCAGATCAACGACACCTACGGCCACGACTGGGGCGACCAGTACATCCGCCAGACCGGCCAGTGCTTCGCCGCCAACACCCCAAAGAACACCGTCTGCTCCCGCCTGTCCGGCGACGAGTTCCTGCTGCTGTTCTACGGGTACGACACGCAGGACGCCATCCGCGCCGAGCTGGACAAGCTGAGCGCCGCCCTGCGGGCCAGCTGCTCCACCCTGCCCAACGGCAAAACACTGAACATCAGCATCTCCGGCGGCGTGGCCTGGTACCCGGAGGACGGCAAAGACCTGAAGACCCTGAAAAAATACGCCGACTTCGCCATGTATCAGGTCAAGCAGTCCCGCAAGGGGCAGGTGGGCGATTTCGACATCGGCGTCTACCACCGCGAGGAGTATGCCGCCCAGACCCAGCGCGAGTTCCTGCAAGTGCTGCAGGAAGAGCAGGTGTACTACTACTTCCAGCCCATTTTCAGCGCACAAACCGGACGGGTGGTGGCCTACGAGGCGCTGATGCGGGTGAACACGCCCACCCTCACCTCGCCTTCGCAGGTGATGGCGCTGGCCCACGAGCTGGACCGCCTGTACGACATTGAGCGGATCACCATGTTCCATTCCAGCGAGGCATTCGAGAAGCTGCAGAGCCGGGGCCTCATCCAGAAGGACGCCCTGCTCTTCGTCAACTCCATCGCCAATGTGCACCTGAACGATGAAGACATCCAGGAATATCACCGCCGCTACTCCGACCTGCTCAAACAGCTCGTCGTGGAGATCACCGAACAGGAAGACCTGGACCGCGCATGTCTGGAGCGGAAGCGGAACATTCCGGGCTTCTCCGGTGCCTTCGCGCTGGATGACTACGGCACCGGCTACAGCAACGAGCTCAATCTGCTGGAACTGTCGCCCCAGTACATCAAGATCGACCTCTCCATCATCCGCGGTATCGAGAAGGATCTCGACAAGCAGCAGATCGTCTCGAACATCGTGGCCTACGCCCACGCCCGCAGTATGCAGATCCTCGCTGAGGGCATCGAGGAAGAGATCCAGCTGCGCAAGGTCATCGACCTGGGCGTGGACCTGCTGCAGGGCTACTACCTCAGCCGCCCGGCAGCCGTGCCCTCCCCCATCGCATCCGAAGCGCTGGATGTCATCCGCGCTGCCAACGCCACGCATTCGGATGCCGGCTAAGTGCAAAAAAGAAACGGCCTTTCGGCCGTTTCTTTTTTATCGCAATTTTCAAAAATAGTGCCAATCAAAACGGCATCTTTGCGATATGCAGTTTGCGGATGTTGCTTGTGCATTAAAAGCGCAAACTGCTATATTATCTACCCAGCTGCCAGAATGCGACGGCGCTGGCGGCGGCGACATTGAGCGAATCGACGCCATGGGACATGGGGATCTTGACCGTGTAATCGCAGGCGGCGATGGTGGCATGGGCCAGACCATCGCCCTCGGTGCCCAGCACGATGGCAAGTTTCGGCTCTGCGGCCAGCGCTTCGTCGTCGATGGGGACCGAGCGGTCGCTCAGAGCCATGGCTGCCGTTTTGAAGCCCATGGCGCGGAGGCGGGCCAGCCCCTGTCCGGGCCAGTCGGCGGGCGTCTCGCCCAGCTGGGCCCAGGGCACCTGAAACACCGTGCCCATACTCACCCGCACCGCGCGGCGGCACAGCGGGTCGCAGCAGGAGGGGTTGATGAGGACGGCGTCCATGTTCAGTGCTGCCGCACTGCGGAAGATGGCGCCCACGTTGGTGGAGTCCACGATGCCTTCCAGCACCGCGACGCGGCGGGCCTCTTTGCACAGTTCCTCGGCGCTGCGGGGGGCCGGGCGGCGGAAGGCGCAGAGCACGCCCCGCGTCAGCTCAAACCCAGTGAGCCCGGCCAGCAGCTCCCGGTCCGCCGTGTAGACCGGGGCATCGCCGCAGCGGGTCAGGATCTCCGCCGCCGGGCCGGTGATCTGTCTGCGCTCCATCAGCAGCGAGACCGGCTCATACCCGGCGTCCAGCGCACGGGAGATCACCTTGGGGCTCTCGGCGATAAAGATGCCTTTTTCGGGTTCCAGCCGACAGCGCAGCTGGTTCTGCGTCAGGCGGGCGTAGGGGTCCAGCTCCGGCGCATGGAAATCGGTGATCTCGACGATGTTCGGCATGAGAATTTCTCCTTTTGGTTCCAGAATCAGTCTTATTGTAGCACAATCGGTGTTTCTTTGCAAAACATGGTGGCCATGTTCGTTTTACATGGTCGAATCCGCCAAAAATGCCGCCAGAATTTTGACAAATCCTCCAAAATGCGTTATCATAGACGGGAACTTGTAAAGAGGGGGAACCATTCCGTGTCCATCAGTCGAAAACTGTCCCGCAATGGGCAGATGTCCGAAGCGTTCTGCACCGCCATGTTCCTATCGGTCTCCGGCGGCCTGCAGGACGTTTATACCTATTTATATCGCGGCAAGGTGTTTGCCAATGCACAGACCGGCAACATCGTGCTGTGCAGCGTGAAGCTGGTCGAGGGCGACTGGAGTGCGGTGCTGCACTATCTGGTGCCGCTGTGCTTCTTTGCGCTGGGCGTGTTCACGGCGGAACTGCTGCGCCAGAAATTCCAGCAGATGCAGCGGCTCCACTGGCGGCAGCTGGTGGTGCTGTGTGAGATCGTGATGCTGTTCGTGGTCGGCTTCTTCCCGCAGGAGTGGAATCTGGTGGCCAACGCGCTGGTCTCGTTTGCCTGCGCGATGCAGGTGCAGGCCTTCCGCAAGGTGAACGGCTACGCCTTTGCCAGCACCATGTGCATCGGCAACCTGCGCAGCGGCATGGATTCGCTGTGCAGCTGGCTCGTGGCAGGCAACCGCGCCGCCCGGAGCAAAGCCTTCCACTATTTTGCCATCATCCTCCTGTTCGCGCTGGGCGCAGGCCTGGGCAGCGTGGCGCTGGGGTTCTGCGGCGCAAAGGCGATCTGGTTCTCCTGCCTTCTGCTGGCCGTGAGCTTCTGCCTGATGTTCCTCAAGGAAGACATCGAGGAGCTGGAAGAGGACATTGAAAAATTGGAAGTCAAGCATTGAAATTAAATAATTGAGAGATTGCTGAACTCTCCCCCAGTCACCTGACGGTGCCACCCCCCTCATTGAGGGAGGTGGCATCGCGCAAGCGATGACGGAAGGAGTTCCGCAATCTCTTTTTCTTTTTTCCGAACACTTTGCCCCTGCCGTTCGTCTAACAGGCAGAACGATGCAAGAAAGGAGGAAGCCCCATGTGGGAGCTGCTGTACGAGACCTTCTGGGACCGACTGGAGCATTTCTGCTATAAGCTCTGCCGGGACGAAGCCCGCGCCGAGGACCTGACCCAGGAAGTCTTTCTGCGGGCGCTGCAGAACCGCACCTTAATCGATACGTTCACCGAGCGCCAGTGCAAGGCCTGGCTGTTTGCCGCAGCGCGGAACCTCTACTGCGACCAGGTCCGCCGGGCGGCCAAGGAAGAAGCCCTGCTCACCTCCCTGCTGCCGCCGGACGGTGACGACTCCGCCGATGAGACGGCCGCGTCTGCCCTCGGCTCGGTGGAACTGGGCACCGTGCTGGATCAACTCTCCGAACTGGACCGCCTGCTCTTCACCCTGCGCTACGACGAGGGCTATACGTCCGCCGAGCTGAGCCGCTTGTTCGAGCTGCCGCCCGGAACCGTCCGCCGCCGCCTTTCCCAGACACGCCATCTGCTGAAAACGAACCTTACGGAGGATTGAACCATGAAAAAGAAACTGAATGCCAACGCCATCGTGCTCGACCTGCGCCGCCTGACCGAAGAGACGCTTTCTGCCTACGAGGACATTTCGCTGAACGCGGTCATCACCCTGACCAACCCCCGCGCCCAGGCCCTGCTGAGCCAGTATAACGTCAAGCTGAACACCTTGCTGTGCAAAAACCTGCCGGACGACGCGGACATCCGCGCCAGCGTGACCAACGGCAAGACCACCCTGAGCGCCGCCTCCAAGCCGGAGGCAAAGCAGGTGCTCGTCATCAACGGCAAAGTCACCGTCCTGCCCGACGCCGCCGAGACCCTGCGCCAGTACGAAGCGCTGGTCGTGAACGGAAAAGCGACCTGCCCGGCCTCGCTCGCGGCGCTGTTCACCGAGGCGGCCACCGTCAACGGCAAGCTGGTGATCTACCCGGACGAGGCCGTGGTGCTGAGCGGCCGTTCCGTCAAGCTGGACCGTGCCTTCCTGCTGCGGGCACAGGAGCGGCTGTACTGGAACGAGCGGCTCTTCGTCGCCGTGGACCCGAAGCTGGATGCCGCCGCGCTGGCTGCAAAGGGCTGCCGCTTCGCCGCGCCCAAGGCGGTGTTGGCCGAATCGCTGGCCGAGACGCTGGCCCCGCTCTTCACCGAGGATACCGAACTGGTCATCCTGCCCGACGGTACCGCCGTGGTGGATGACGACCTCGACCTGACCGCTGCGGCCCTGCGCCGGTATGGTACTAAGCTCTACGTGCTGGGCGACGTGACCGTCTCCGCCGACTGCATCGCGGCTTTGGGCAAGCTGGAATTCTTCCACGCCAGCGGCACCGTGACCCTGCCGCAGGAAGCCGAAGAGACGTTCTGTGCCATCCCCGACCTCGCATACGACGAGCTGCGGGTCCTGTCCGGCCACCTGTTCAGTGGCCTGCCCAAGCTGACTCTGACTCCCGATTTGCTGGCACAGTACCCGGAGGGCATCGCCTGTGTGGACTGCGCCATGGTCCGGCTCGACCCGGCCCTTCTGCCGGATGAGATCGCGAAGCACTGCCAGTTCGACGGCTGCGCGCTGGTCCAGTGCACCGAAGTCCAGCAGAACGCCGTGGCCGCCGTTTCCCGCAATGTGGCGCAGATTCACGCCAGCCAGAAGGACGGCCCGCTGAGCGGCCTGTTCGACCCCGATACCGCCTCCATGCAGGCCCTTCAGTTGACGCTGTAAGCGCCCTTCCTCCCTGAAATGATGCACCTCCCGCACTGCTGCCCTTCCCTCCGGGCAGGCGGTGCGGGAATTTTTGCAGCGAAACACGGTTTGACAGGGATTTTTTCATTGCGCTGCCGGGCTTGATATGGTATACTGATTTCATGTGTTAAAAACGCCCCGGCGGCCGGAACGGTGTTGGCTGCCGCTGCGGGTTTTCTTTGAGGAATAGGAGCAACGAATGAAAAAAGGATTTGACAACGACAAATACCTGCAGATGCAGTCCGAGCACATCCGCGAGCGGATCGCACAGTTCGACAACAAGCTGTATCTGGAATTCGGCGGCAAGCTGTTCGATGACTACCACGCCTCCCGCGTGCTGCCCGGCTTCCAGCCGGACTCCAAACTGCAGATGCTGCTGCAGCTGAAGGACCAGGCCGAGATCGTCATCGTCATCAGTGCCGAAGACATCGTGAGCAGCAAGGTGCGCGGCGACTACGGCATCACCTACGACCTGGACGTGCTGCGCCTCATCGACGCCTTCCAGGAGCGGGGGCTGTTCGTGGGCAGCGTCTGCGTGACCATGTACACGGCCGCACCCGAAGTGGAAGCCTTTGAAAAGCGGCTGAACGGTCTGGGCATCCGGACCTTCCGTCATTATAAGATCCCCGGCTACCCCAACGACGTAGCCCGCATCGTGAGCGACGAGGGCTATGGCCGCAACGAGTACATTGAGACCGAGCGCCCGCTGGTGGTCATCACGGCCCCCGGCCCCGGCAGCGGCAAGATGGCCACCTGCCTGTCCCAGCTGTACCACGAGTACAAGCGGGGCGTCAAGGCCGGTTATGCCAAGTTCGAGACTTTCCCCATCTGGAACATCCCGCTCAAGCACCCGGTGAACCTGGCCTACGAGGCCGCCACCGCCGACCTGAACGATGTGAACATGATCGACCCGTTCCATCTGGAAGCCTACGGCAAGACCGCCGTCAACTACAACCGCGACATTGAGATCTTCCCGGTGGTCAACGCGATGTTCGAGCTCATCGCAGGCAAGAGCCCCTACAAGTCCCCCACGGATATGGGCGTGAACATGGCAGGCAACTGCATCGTGGACGATGCCGCCTGCTGCGAGGCCTCCTGCAACGAGATCGTCCGCCGGTACTTCAAGTCTCTGTGTGCGCTCAAGAACGGCGCACAGGTCCAGAGCGAGGTCTACAAGCTGGAACTTCTGATGAACCAGGCAGGCCTTACGCTGGGCAGCCGCCCCGTGGAGCAGGCCGCTCACGCCGTCTCGGAGAAGACCGGCGGGGCACCGGCCGCCGCCATCGAGCTGTCGGACGGCACCGTCATCACCGGCAAGACCGGCCCGCTGCTGGGTGCAGCCGCCTCGGCGCTGCTCAATGCGCTGAAGAAGCTGGCCGGCATCGACCAGGAAATGGATCTCGTCTCTGCGGCCGCCATCGAGCCGATCCAGACCCTCAAGACCAATTATCTGGGCAGCAAGAACCCCCGCCTGCACACCGATGAGATCCTCATCGCGCTGTCAAGCTCCGCTGCCACCAACCCCACTGCTGCGATGGCCCTGCACCAGCTCTCCAAGCTGAAGGGCTGCGACATGCACTCCACGGTCATCCTGTCCAGCGTGGACGACGACACCGTGAAGAAGCTGGGCATCTACCTGACCTGCGAACCCGCCTACGAGGAAGAGGGCCGCAAGTACCACAAGAAATAAGCGCAGACAAAAAGAGAACCGCTGCGGCGGTTCTCTTTTTGCATTCACAGGCGGGTCTGCACCCAGTATTCGCCCATGCTCTGGCCGGGCTGGTCGGTGACGTCATCGTTCAGGTAGTCCGCCAGACCGCAGGACGCCGGGTCCCACCCGCGCGCCTGTTCGACCGAATCGTACTCCACCTCGGCGTACCAGAACTCGGTGGGCTGGCCTTCGTCCACATGGTTCACTTCCAGCACCAGCCCGTCCGGCAGCAGATAGCTGCGGCGAAGTTTCGGGATGAGCGGCCTGCCGATGATCTTCGTCTCTAAATCGTCAAACAACGCTTTGTCGATGGGGCGTTCGATCTCCTCCCGCGCCAGCCCGCCGCCGGATTTGAAGCAGAGGATATAGTCGGTGCTGCCGCCCGTCCGGGCCTCCTCCCGGATGCGGACCGTGGGGCGGACGCTGATATACCCCTGCCGCATCGCAAATTCTTCCTGCAGCGGCATCTCCGGGAAACCCGCTCCCTCCGGCCAGCCGTTCACCATCCATTTGCGTTCGATCTCCATTGCCTTGCCCTCATTTCTGTTGGATTTTGTATTTATTCTAACACGGTTTTATGATATTATAAAGAGGATCTGAATCAAAAAATACAGCGCTGAAAGCGGGCCGCATCGCCGGGAGCATTTTCCTCGTGCGGCGGAGAGCGCACCTCTGCAATACAGCCGCCCCGCTCAGCCTGTCGTATCTCAAACACAAGGAGTTTCTATGAAATCGACCCGCAACTATCCCATCTACAAAGTCAACAAACACGCTGAGGGGCTGCTGGTGGGCGGCCACCCGTGGGTATACGAGAACGACATCCTCGAAGCACCGGAGACCACGCCGGAGAACGGCACACTGGCCGATGTGGTAAGCCCCAAGGGGGCCTACCTCGGCACCGGCTTTCTCTCGCTCCAGAGCAAGATCCGGGTGCGGCTCATCTCCCGCAACGCCAACGATACCTTTGACGCTGACTTCTGGCGCCGCCGGGTGGAGTATGCCTGGAACTACCGCAAGACCGTTCTGGAACCGGACGACCTCTCGGCCTGCCGGGTCATCTTCGGCGAGGCCGACCAGTTCCCCGGCCTGACGGTGGACCGGTTCCAGAATATCCTCGTCACCCAGACCCTCAGCGTCGGCATGGAAAAACTCAAGCCCCTCCTCTTCCCCCTTCTGGCAGAAGTGCTGCGGGCCGACGGCCAGACCATCGACGGCATCTACGAGCGGAACGATGAGGCTCTGCGCGCTAAGGAAGGGCTGACGCAGAACAAGGGCTGGTTTGAGCTGCCCGGCGAGACCCACCCCGCTTCCACCCAGACCGAGATCTGCGAAAACGGCGTTTTTTACCACGTTGATTTCGAGAACGGCCAGAAGACCGGCTTCTTCCTCGACCAGAAATACAACCGCCGCGCCGTGGCCCGCATTGCCGCCGGGCACACCGTGCTGGACTGCTTCACCCACACCGGCAGCTTTGCGCTGAACGCGGCCAGGGGCGGGGCCGCCCGCGTCACCGCTGCCGACATCAGCGCCGATGCCATCGCCATGGCCCAGCGGAACGCCGAACGCAACGGCCTCGACAACATGGACTTCCTCTGCGAGGACACCTTCGCGCTGCTGCCCCGGCTGGAAAAGGAGGGCCACCCCTACGACTTCATCATTCTCGACCCGCCCGCCTTCACCAAGGCGCGCCGCACCGTTGAGAATGCCATGCGCGGCTATAAGGAGATCAACTATCGCGCCATGAAGCTGCTGCCCCGCGGCGGCTATCTGGCCACGGCCAGCTGCTCGCACTTTGCCACCGAGGAGCTGTTCATCAAGATGCTCAAAGCGGCGGCAAAAGACGCCCACCGTCAGCTGCGGCAGATCGAAGTCCGCCAGCAGGCCCCCGACCACCCCATCCTCTGGGGCGTCCCGGAAACGAACTACCTGAAGTTTTTCCTGTTCCAGGTCATCTAAAAGTCATACCAAGCGCGCAAATCTCCAAAAAAACGAGAGCGTGTTTGTGCAGAATCGTCAGTTTTGTCTATTGCCTTTTTTTGCCCTGTAAGCTATAATCATGCCATAGACAGCAACGGCGCTGTGGGTCACCTCCTGACTCGCAGCGTCGTTTTGTTTAAGCAAGCTTTCGCGTGAAAACGCATCGGCGTGGATGGGTTTTTGCGATGTGTGGAAAGAAACAAGATCAAGTAAGGAGTAGGATTTATGGCAGCAAATGTTATGGAAATCTACGGCAGCAAGGTCTTCAACGAACATGTGATGAAGGAGCGCCTGCCGAGCGCGACTTACAAGAGCCTGGAACGCACCCTGCACAAGGGTGCTCCGCTGGACATCGAGGTGGCCAACGTTGTGGCCAGCGTGATGAAGCGCTGGGCCATGGAGCTGGGCGCTACCCACTACACCCACTGGTTCCAGCCGCTGACTGGCATCACCAGCGAGAAGCACGATGGCTTCGTCTCCCCCGTGGGCGACGGCACCGCCATCATGGAGTTCTCCGGCAAGGAGCTGGTGCGCGGCGAACCCGATGCTTCCTCCTTCCCCTCCGGCGGCCTGCGCGCTACCTGCGAGGCCCGCGGCTACACCGCATGGGACCACCAGCTACGCCTTCGTCAAGGATGATGTGCTCTGCATCCCCACCGCCTTCGTCAGCTACACCGGCGAGGCGCTGGATAAAAAGACTCCTCTGCTGCGTTCCATGAACGCGCTGTCCAATCAGGCCATCCGTATCCTGAAGCTGTTCGGCAAGGATGTGGACTACGTGTCCACCACGGTCGGCCCGGAGCAGGAGTACTTCCTCGTCAAGAAGGAAGACTACGAGGCACGTCAGGATCTGATCCTCACCGGCCGCACCCTGTTCGGTGCTCCCTCTGCCAAGGGCCAGGAGCTCGAAGAGCATTACTTCGGCGTCATCCGCCCCGAAGTCTCCGCTTTCATGAAGGAACTGGACGAGGAGCTGTGGAAGCTGGGCATTCCCGCCAAGACCAAGCACAACGAAGTTGCCCCCTGCCAGCATGAGCTGGCCCCCATCTTCGATACCACCAACGTTGCCATCGACCACAACCTGCTGACCATGGAGCTGATGAAGAAGATCGCACCCAAGTACGGTCTGGTCTGCCTGCAGCACGAGAAGCCTTTTGAGGGCGTGAACGGCAGCGGCAAGCACAACAACTGGTCCATGAGCACCACCCACGAGAACCTGCTGGACCCCGGTGACACTCCCATGGAGAACCTGCAGTTCCTGGTCTTCCTGGCCGCTGTCATCAAGGCAGTCGATGAGTACGCAGATCTGCTGCGCACCTCCGTCGCCACCCCCGGCAACGATCACCGTCTGGGTGCCAACGAAGCACCTCCGGCCATCATCTCCATCTTCGTGGGCGAGGAGCTGGAAGCCGTCATCGACGCCATCGCTTCCGATTCTCCCTACGCCGGCCCCGTCAAGATGAAGATGGATCTGGGCGTGGACGTTCTGCCCAAGTTC